>ENA-OPCZ01001149-OPCZ01001149.1-human-gut-metagenome-genome-assembly--contig:-NODE-1149-length-14453-cov-3.982081_pt1 | contig 14453 bp, 10 predicted proteins | sample MGYA00241566_ERZ501483 | MGnify/ENA primary metagenome ERZ501483 (study PRJEB25962, sample SAMEA1965191) | human gut metagenome | biome: human gut; feature: human-associated habitat; material: faeces... | reverse complement strand
TTATGCTGCTTGACCGTTTTCTGATCATGATGGAGAAAGAGAATGTTCCGGCAGTCATATGTTTTAACAAGAAAGATCTTGCAAAACAGGAAGAACTGGAGCTTTTATATGAAACCTATAAGAGCTGTGGATATGATGTGATTTTTTCCAGTACTTTTAATGGAGAGGGGCTGGATGAAATACGTGAGATCCTGAAAGGAAAAACAACTGTAGTTGCAGGACCTTCCGGTGTGGGAAAATCTTCAATTACCAATGCACTGCAGGAAAATGTACAGATGGAAACCGGGGAGATAAGTAAGAAGCTGAAACGTGGAAAGCATACCACGCGTCATTCTCAGGTGATACCGGTGGGACATGATACTTATCTGATGGATACACCGGGATTTTCTTCTTTATATCTGACAGATATAGAAGAACAGGAACTTAAGGCGTATTTTCCGGAGTTTCGCAGATATGAAGAACAGTGCAGGTTTCAGGGATGCAGACATATCCATGAACCGGACTGTGGCGTGAAAGCAGCATTGGCTGAGCATGAGATCAGCCAGCTTCGCTATGAAGATTATCTGGGACTTTATAATGAATTAAAAGAGAAAAGGAGATTCTAATTATGTATCAGTTGTGCCCTTCTATTTTATCGGCAGATTTTAACCGTTTGGGCGAACAGATCAAAACCCTGGAAAAAGAGGGGATTGAATGGCTTCATATTGATGTTATGGATGGTGATTTTGTACCGAGTATTTCTTTTGGAATGCCGGTGATAAAGTCTATCCGAAAGGAATCAAAGTTGTTTTTTGATGTACATCTCATGGTTACAGAGCCTGAGAGATATATCAGAGATTTTGTGGAATGTGGGGCAGATTCCATTACAGTACATGCGGAGGCATGTGAAGATCTTGAGAGAACTATTGAACAGATCAGGGAAGCAGGTGTGAAGGTGGGAGTTTCCATCAAACCGGCTACACCTGTAAATGATATAAGTCATATGCTCAGCGATGTGGATATGGTTCTGATCATGACTGTACAGCCGGGATTTGGCGGTCAGAAGTATATGGAAGAATGTACGGAAAAGATCAGGGAAGTACGTGAACTGATCGAGGCCGAGGATCTGGATGTAGATGTTCAGGTTGATGGTGGCATCAATGATGAGACAATGGAGACAGTGCTCACAGCAGGTGCGAATCTGCTGGTAGCAGGTTCTTATGTTTTCAACGATGATCTGGCAAAAAATGTAAAACATGCCAGAGAACGAATGGATGAGATCATAAGAAGGATTGACTGAGGAAGAGCATGATAGATACGATAATTGTAAGCGGGGGCAATATCCACAGTGATTTTGCCCTCGATTTTTTAAAAAAGAATGAAGCCTGTCTGATCGCAGCTGATAAAGGGCTGGAATTCTTTCTGGAGCATCAGCTTTTGCCGGATGCAGTTATTGGAGATTTTGACAGTCTGTCTGAAGATGGAAAAAAATTTCTGGAAATTCAGGAAGAAAAAAGTATGGACAGTGAAATTCCCTATGGGGGAATGAATGAGTGGAAAGTGCAAAAAGGCTTTGGAAATGAGATAAAAGAAATAAAAGTTATCCGCCTGAGACCGGAAAAAGATGACTCAGATACACAGTCTGCCATGAATTATGCGATCAGGACCGGTGCGAAAAAGATAGTGATCTTTGGTGTGACAGGAAACAGAGTAGACCATCTGATGGCGAATTTCGGACTCCTTATCCTGGCACAAAACCAGGGGGCAGAAGTAACACTTGTGGATCAGTATAATTATATGAAACTTATTTCAGACGGAACAGTTCTGAAAAAGTCAGAACAGTTTGGAAAATATGTGTCATTTTTTCCATTTGGAGGAAATGTGACAGATCTGACTCTGGAAGGATTTAAATATTCACTTGACCATTATCGCCTGACAACAGCAGACAGTGGACTGACAGTGAGTAATGAGATTGTCAGTGAAAAGGCAAAAGTTACCTATCAGTCTGGAACATTGCTTATGATCATGTCGCGGGATTAAGCGTGTCGCGGTAATACCGCACTTGCACATAATAAGTGGTTATGCTAGAATAATGAAAGTACAGTAAAAACATCTGAAAATACCGTAAAATCAATACATTTAAAGGAGATATTTAGAGATATGAAATTAGGAATCGTCGGATTACCCAATGTTGGAAAAAGTACATTATTTAATTCATTGACAAAGGCAGGCGCAGAATCTGCAAATTATCCGTTCTGTACCATTGACCCTAATGTAGGTGTTGTTACAGTGCCGGATGAGAGACTGAAGCTTCTCGGAGACTTTTATCATTCTAAGAAAGTGACACCTGCTGTAATTGAATTTGTAGATATTGCAGGACTTGTAAAGGGAGCCAGCAAGGGCGAGGGACTTGGAAACCAGTTCCTTGCAAATATCCGTGAGGTAGATGCTATCGTACATGTGGTACGCTGTTTTGAGGATACCAATATTATCCATGTGGACGGATCTATCGATCCTGCAAGAGATATTGAGACGATCAATCTGGAACTGATTTTTTCTGATATTGAGATTCTTGACAGAAGAATTGCAAAGATTTCCAAACAGGCAAGAATGGACAAGACACTTGCAAAAGAACTGGAACTTGTAGAGGCAATCAAGGCACATCTGGAAGCAGGTAAGATGGCAAGATCTTTTGAAGTACCGGATGATGAAGACGCGCAGATCTGGTTCAGGGGTTATAACCTTCTGACTGCAAAACCGACCATTTACGCAGCAAATGTTGCAGAGGATGACCTTGCGGATGACGGGGCATCCAACCCACATGTTGCAAAAGTAAGAGAGATGGCAAAGGAAGAGGGCGCAGAAGTATTTGTGATCTGTGCACAGATTGAACAGGAACTTGCAGAACTCGATGAAGATGAGAAAAAGGAATATTTAGATGACCTTGGAGTGACCTCCAGCGGACTTGATAAACTGGTAGCAGCAAGCTACAGCCTGCTTGGACTGATCAGTTTCCTTACTGCAGGAGAGGATGAGTGCCGTGCATGGACGATCAGGAAAGGCACAAAAGCACCACAGGCAGCAGGTAAGATCCATACAGACTTTGAGCGTGGATTTATCAAGGCTGAGGTTGTAAATTATCAGGATCTTTTAGATAATGGAAGCCTTGCAGCAGCCCGTGAAAAAGGAATTGTCGGCATGGAAGGAAAAGAGTACGTGGTCAAAGACGGAGACGTTATTTTATTCCGCTTTAATGTATAAGAGATAAAAAAACGCATATCATTTTTCGAGGGAATGTTTCGGAGAATGGTATGCGCTTTTGTGACTTGACAGAAAAAGAAGTGATAAACGTCTGTGACTGCAAATGCCTTGGAAATGTCCATGATCTTGATATTGACGAATGTGATGGAAGGATACGGGCGTTGATCGTTCCGGGACCCGGAAAATGGTTTGGCTGTTTTTGCAGGGAGTTCGAATTGTTTATTCCGTGGTGTAAGATCGTCAGGATCGGACCGGATATTATTTTAGTTGATATTGATGAGAAAGAGGCAAAACACAAGGTTTAAAGAGAAGAAAACAGGAGAGACTATGTTAGATCAGAGTGTATTTACAGAGACAATCCATGAGGTGGCAGAGATTATCCGCACTTCTGCGACACCGTTATCAAAAGAAGAGATCTTAAGCTATTTCAAAGAGATGGAGTTGAACGAACAGCAGGAAAACATGGTTTTAGAGTTTCTGCTGACACCACATGAGGAGGAAGAAGCGGAAGAGGAAACTGAAGAGGCCGAAGGCGGAGAGCAGGAAGCAGCAGACTGGCAGGAAACGTCAGATGCATCTGTGCTGGCACAGAATGATCCTGGCAAAAAAGAGGAAAAAAACGCAGAGCCGGATGTTTTACCGGAAACTAAGGTATTTCAGATGTATCTGGAGGAGATCAGCAGTCTTCCGGTATATTCCGGGAAGAAGCAGGAAGAAATGTATCAGAAACTTTTAGCAGGGGATGAGTCCGTGATCAATCCAATCTCTGACAGCTGGATGATAAAGGTGTTAGAGACCGCCAGAAAGCTTGCAGTGACCTCAGAGGGCTTTGAGGATGTCATTCAGGAAGGAAATATGGCACTTTTTTTAAAACTGACAGAACTTTGCGGATGTGAGGAAAAAACAGATGTTGAGGCAGAATTACAGGGCGCAGTGGAGACAGCCATGAAATCATCCATTCTTGCGGAAGAAGGCGAGGATGAGGATGAGAAGGCTATGGTCGGCAAGCTGGCATTAGTCAACGAGGCAAAGAAGTATCTTGCAGAGGAGAATGGCAGGGAAGCAACTGTACAGGAACTTGCAGCATATACACAGTTGACAGAAGAGGAACTTTCTGATATCCTCTTATTGATCCAGAAAGCGGATCAGAAGGACAAATAGCATATAGAATCCAAAACCAATATTGGAGTGGACTTTTCTGGAGCAAAAGGCTCTATTTTTCGCCACACGACTGAATTGAACAGTTGTGTGGCATTTTTTTGCGCTAAAACAGATATTTCAGCGTATGTGAGTAAGATTAAATGACAGAAAGAAAACAGAGGAGAAAAAGAGAAGATGGATCAGGAATTTATGAAAGAAAAACCGGTAATGCCGCTGGTGATCTCCATGGCGCTGCCGATGACATTTTCCATGTTAGTGAATGCATTATATAATATCATAGACAGCTACTTTGTGGCGCAGATCAGTGAGGATGCGATGACAGCGTTATCGTTAGTATTTCCGTTACAGAATCTGGTCAATGCAGTGGTCATTGGTTTTGCTATCGGAATAAATGCTACGATGGCTTATTATCTTGGGGCACAGAAACAGCAGCTGGCAGATAAAACAGCATCGCTTGGCATGTTATTGAATATGCTGCATGGTCTGGTGCTGGCTGCCATCTGTATTGCAGTTATGCCAGCCTTTTTAGGGATGTTTACAAAACAGGTCGGAATTATCGGAATGGGGGTACAGTACTCGGATATTGTATTTTTATTTGCAGTGCCAAATGCGGCAGCGCTTTGTTTTGAAAAAATATTTCAGGCAGTTGGACGCATGAAAACATCTATGTTTTGTATGCTGCTTGGCTGTGTGACCAATATTGTGCTTGATCCACTGCTGATTTTTGGAATTGGGATTTTTCCTGCAATGGGAATCCGGGGAGCGGCACTTGCAACCGGAATCGGACAGATCGTGTCACTGGCAGGGGATCTGACCGCATATTACTGGAAACCGATTCCTGCCAAAGTGAAGGTCAGAAATATGAAGCCGGAGAAGCAGCTTTGCAAAAAAGTGTATTCTATCGGAATCCCTGCAACGTTAAGCCTTGCGCTGCCTTCAGTCCAGGTGTCTGCATTAAATGCGATACTGGCTGTTTATTCTGCAAGTTATGTTCTTGTATTGGGTGCTTATTTCAAATTACAGACATTTTTGTATCTGACTGGAAATGGTGTGGTACAGGGGATGCGTCCATTGATTGGATACAATTATGGAGCAGGAGAGTCAAAGAGAGTGAAAGAGATTTTTCGGTCAGCATTGTTCCTGATCGTAATAGTGATGGTGATCGGTACGATTCTCTGTATGGCAGTGCCACAGGCGCTGATCGGTCTGTTTACAGGAAATCCTGAGACAATCCGGCTAGGCAGGGAGGCACTCAGGCTCATCAGTATAGGATTTATCGTGTCATCGGTTTCCGTCACGGTATCCGGCGCTTTGGAGGGGCTTGGAAAAGGGAAGGAATCGTTAGTCATTTCATTACTGCGTTATATCGTGGTGATTTTGCCGCTGGCATTTATTTTAAGCCGCCTTTTTCAGGCGGCTGGTGTATGGCACGCGTTCTGGATCACGGAATTTGTTTCAGCAGTGATCTCATGGATCATATGCAAAAAAGAGATTTTTCAGTGAGGCACATCCAGCAATGTTTCAAACTGGTCGATCGGAACAGGTTTGGAATAAAAATAACCCTGATACCAGGTCGCACCAAATTGATGAATGTAGTCGCTTACCTCCTGATTTTCAATTCCCTCGATACAGGTTTCGGTATTGGTACGGTTTGCGTAATCAACGATCGACTGTACCATAGCCTGATTCTGTGGCTTTTGTTCAATATCTTTGATAAAACTCATATCGACTTTCAGCTCATCAACAGGTAATTCCAAAGCAAGACTTAGGGAGCTGTTACCGGTTCCAAAATCATCCAGTGCAATTTTAATCCCCTTTGAGTGAAAGAAATTGACTTCATTTTTCAGAAAAGTCACATCGAGATCCCGGCAGCGCTCAGTCAGTTCCAGACACAATTCCTCCGGTCTGGCTCCGGTTTCTTTTAAAATCGTCATGACAGAGTCACGAAATTCTTTTCGCGACAATTGAGCGGCAGAGATGTTGACGTTTACGAAAAAGTGTGGGATCTTATCACGAATCCTGCCAATATCCTTTAATGCGGTGCGTAAGATCCAGTTGCCGAGGTCAAAGATACATGGATCTTCCTCTAGCCACTCCATAAATATTCCTGGAGAGATGAGACCGTAGGGTTCTAATTCCCATCGTATCAGTGCTTCCATGCCACGGATCTTTCCGGTCTTTGTGTCTGCTATCGGCTGGTAGAACAGGCGGAATCCCTCAAAATGGCTGGTCGCACACTGGTGGATCAGACCGATCAGCTCAAACTGTTTTTCGTTGTTGCCACAGATCTCATCGTTAAAAATGACGAGATCGCCATGATGTTCATAGCGTGAATGATTCTGCGCATAGGTCAGACGGCTGCGGACAGCATTCGTTTCTTTCATATAGGGTTCTAAGAAAATGGCTCCTGCAGAGATCTTGATCGGAATCCGTTTTCCATTCACTGTAATGGTGTTTGCCAGTGTATCCTCGATGAAAGCGAAAATGCTATGGAGCTCTGTTTTGGATACTTTGTCGAAAACAAGCACAAATTTCGCACCGGACAGGCGGTAGGCATAACCGATATTGCGTACCATGTGTAAAAGGCTTTGTGCCACTTTGTTCAGGATATTATCTGCAAAAGCTGCTCCATACATGACATTGATATGACTGAACTGATCCAGCCCGATCTTTAAGAGTGCGGAAAGACGTGTGTTATCTAGTAATTGTGTGATATGGCGGTTCAGTGCCGGTTCCGTATAGAGACCTGTGACAGAGTCCACTTCATCAGAAATTCCATAATTATCATAGCGGATAATGATGATAAAAGGCTGCTTTTGTTCATCATAAAGTACACGCGCCATGGCGTTGAAACGGTTGTAGGAATCGCCATCCTGAATCCGGTATTCCCATGCGGTATCCAGATTTTTACCGTCAACCCGTTCTTTAAAACCACGTTTGAAAGTGGCAACATCATCAGGATGGATCTTCCGGTTTGCCTTTTCCATGCCGCGGATCGTATAATTTTCTTTCATGCCAAAATAATCCATCGCCCGTTCGGACCACCAGGTGATTCCGGTCCGAAGGTTTGTGATGGAAAGATATGATTTTTTGGAAAGAGAGGCGATCGCTTTTATCATATCTGGAAAAAGCCGGTCGATCTCTTCCCAGAAAAGCTGTTCATGATTGTCAGTTTTATCGTTTTTCATTCATTTTCCCCGATTGACATACGCACGCATGTCTTTTCACAATGTACACGTAACCAATAACTAATAAAGCTATTTATGATTATAGCATAAAATAAATTAAATTTCGAGTTTTTTCGTATTAATTCAAAGTATCTTTTTTCAGGTTCTTATTTGCAGTTGAGAGCATGAGTTTAATACGGTTCAACTGGTTTACTTCACTTGCACCCGGATCGTAGTCGATCGCAACAATGTTGGAATCCGGATAGCGGTGCCGCAATTCCTTGATAACACCTTTTCCTACAACATGGTTCGGCAGGCAGGCAAATGGCTGTGTGCAGACAATGTTCGGAGTGCCGGTATGGATCAGTTCCAACATTTCTCCGGTTAAGAACCATCCTTCACCGGTCTGGTTACCTTCGGATACGATATCCCTTGCATATTTTGCAAGATCCTCAATGTGTGCAGGTGGAGTAAAATGTTTACTCTTCTTAAATTCATCAACCGCAGCAGAGCGCAGCCACTCAAAGAACCTGATGCCAAGGCGTCCGATACGTTTGGATTTCTGGCTGAAACCGAGGTTATCTGCCTTAAAGCCTGTGTTGTAGAAGCAGTAGAGCAGGAAGTCGGTAAGGTCAGGAACAACAGCTTCCGCACCTTCGGATTCTAACAGGTCTGCAAGATAGTTGTTGGCAGCCGGATGGAATTTCACCAAAATCTCACCGACTATGCCGACACGCGGCTTTTTAATATCAAGACGTGGGAGATTGTCAAAGTCACGGATGATCTCACGGCACATCTGCTTGTATTTTTTATGGGATAAAATCTTATCCTGTGTAATAAATGCAATGATCTTCTTTTTCCATTTTTCATGGAGTTCGTTGGCAGAACCGGGAACTGCTTCATAAGGTCTTGTGGCGTATAAACAGCGAAGGAAAATATCACCAAATTCCAGAGCGTAAAGTCCGTGCTGGATAAGCTTTGGAGTGAAAGTGAATCCCGGGTTGCTCTCTAAACCGCTCAAGTTGATGGAGATAACCGGAACATTCGGGTAGCCAGCCTTTTCCAGAGCACGGCGGATGAATCCGATGTAGTTACTTGCACGGCATCCGCCACCGGTCTGGGAGATTAAAATCGCAGTCTTATTCATATCGTATTTGCCGGATTTTACGGCAGCCATCAACTGGCCGACAACGATCAGGGACGGATAACAGGCATCGTTATTGACGAATTTTAATCCGACATCGACACATTCCCTTGCAGGAACATCCGGTACGACCAGATTGTATCCGGCAGCATTGAAAGCCGGCTCTAATAATTCAAAATGGATCGGTGACATCTGCGGGCAGAGAATCGTGTAGTTTTCACGCATCTCCTTCGTAAATACCACACGCTCATAACTTGCAGGCACGATCGTTCTTTTGGCCTGCTTTTTCTCGCGGACGCGGATCGCAGCGATCAGTGAACGGATACGGATTCTGGCAGCACCTAAGTTGTTGACCTCATCGATCTTCAGACAGGTGTAGATTTTGCCTGATCTGGTCAGAATATCGTTGACCTGATCGGTGGTAACGGCGTCAAGACCACATCCGAAGGAGTTCAACTGGATCAGGTCTAAGTCATCTCTTGTCTTTACAAAGTTTGCAGCCGCATACAGGCGGGAGTGGTACATCCACTGATCCATAACGATCAACGGACGCTCCGGCTGATGCAGATGGGAGACAGAGTCTTCTGTTAAAACGGCGATTCCATAGGAAGTGATAAGCTCCGGAATACCGTGGTTGATCTCCGGGTCAACGTGGTATGGACGTCCGGCGAGAACGATACCGCGTTTTCCGGTCTCTTCCATATATTTTAATACTTCCTCACCTTTTTTCTGCATTTCCATGCGGACAACAGCTAATTCCTTCCAGCCTTCGGAAACTGCATCGCGGATCTCCGCTTCGGAAATGCCGAATTCAGAAGAACCAAATACCTTGATGAGCTGGGAGGATAAGGTGTCCTCATTTGTGAATGCCATAAATGGATTTAAGAACTTCACCTGACCGGAAGTGATCTCATCCACATTGTTTTTAATATTCTCTGCGTAAGAAGTAACGATCGGGCAGTTGTAGTGGTTGTTGGAATCCGGGAACTCATTTCTCTCGTATGGGATACACGGGTAGAAAATGAAATCCACATTCTGATGGATCAGCCAGGTCACATGTCCGTGTGCAAGTTTTGCAGGGTAACATTCGGATTCGGATGGGATCGAATCGATACCAAGCTCGTAAATCTTACGTGTGGAGGACGGAGAGAGTACCACGGAGAAACCTAGTTTTTTGAAAAAGACTGCCCAGAATGGGTAGTTCTCATACATATTTAATACACGTGGGATGCCGACGGTACCGCGGGCTGCTTCCTCTGCACTTAATGGTTCATAGTCAAAAATACGTTTGTTCTTATATTCAAAAAGGTTTGGAATGTTGTCTTTGTTCTTCTCTTTTCCAAGACCACGCTCACAGCGGTTGCCGGTAATATACTGACGGTTGCCGGAGAAGCGGTTGATGGTTAAGAGACAGTGGTTCGTACATCCCTGACATCTTGCAAGCTTCGTGTCAAAAGTCAGTGCATTGATCTCGTCGATGGAGAGCATGGAGGTCTGATAACCTTCCTCATGGCGTTCCCTTGCGATCAGGGCAGCGCCGAAAGCTCCCATGATACCGGCAATATCCGGACGGATACACTGGACACCGGCAATTTTTTCAAAACTTCGTAAAACGGCATCGTTGTAGAACGTTCCACCCTGTACCACAATGTTCTGACCAAGATCTTTTGCATCGGAAAGCTTGATTACCTTATATAGAGCATTCTTGATGACTGAGTAGGCAAGACCGGCAGAAATATCAGCGACGGATGCGCCCTCTTTCTGCGCCTGTTTTACTTTCGAGTTCATGAATACTGTACAGCGGGTTCCAAGATCGATCGGGTTTTTCGCAAAAAGGGCTTCTCTGGCAAAGTCCTGTACAGAGAAATTTAGTGATTTTGCGAATGTCTCAATGAAAGAACCACAACCGGAAGAACAGGCTTCATTTAACTGGACACTGTCAACGGTCTGGTTTTTGATCTTAATGCATTTCATATCCTGACCACCAATGTCGAGGATACAGTCAACTTCCGGATCAAAGAATGCTGCGGCATAAAAATGTGCGACAGTTTCTACTTCGCCGTCATCTAATTTCAGAGCAGCCTTCTGTAACGCCTCACCATATCCGGTGGAGCAGGAGTGTACAATGTGTGCCTTTTCCGGCAGTTTGGAATAAATATCCTTGATCGCACGGATCGCAGTAGAGAGCGGGCTTCCGTTGTTATTGCTGTAGAAGGAGTACAGCAGAGAACCATCCTCACCGATCAGGGCAACTTTCGTTGTGGTGGAACCTGCATCGATACCGAGGTAGCAGTTTCCTTCGTAAGAAGCCAGATCTGCGGACTTTACATGATGTCCGTCGTGGCGTGTGCGGAAAGCATCGTATTCTGCCTGATCTTTGAATAAAGGATCAAGTCTTGCAACTTCGAATTCCATATGGATATCGGACTGAAGTTTTGTATGTAATTCTGCCAAAGTAGTTACTTTGTCCTCTTTATAGTTCAGTGCAGAACCGATCGCTGCAAAAAGATGGGAATTCTCAGGGGTGATCGCGTGCTCCTCATCTAAGTTTAAGGTACGGATGAACGCAGCCTTTAACTCGGATAAAAAGTGCAGAGGACCGCCTAAGAAAGCAACGTGTCCACGGATTGGTTTTCCGCAGGCAAGACCGCTGATCGTCTGGTTGACAACTGCCTGGAAAATAGAAGCGGATAAGTCTTCCCTGGTAGCCCCCTCATTGATCAGAGGCTGGATATCTGTTTTGGCAAATACACCGCATCTGGCGGCGATCGGATAAATTGCCTTATAATTCTTTGCGTATTCGTTCAGCCCGGTCGCATCTGTCTGGATGAGGGATGCCATCTGGTCGATAAAAGAACCTGTACCACCGGCACAGATACCGTTCATACGCTGTTCCACATTGCCGCCCTCGAAATAAATGATCTTTGCATCCTCACCGCCAAGCTCGATGGCAACATCGGTCTGTGGTGCATAGTGCTGTAAAGCAGTGGATACGGAGATGACCTCCTGGACAAACGGCACGTCTAAATGTTTTGCAAGGGTAAGACCACCGGAACCGGTGATCATCGGGGCAATCTGCATATCCCCAAGCTGTTTATAAGCTTTTTCCACCAGCAGGGAGAGAGTTTCACGGATATTGGCGAAATGTCTCTCGTAATCGGAGAATAACAGGTTGTCATTCTCATCCAGCACAGCTACTTTGACTGTCGTGGAACCAATATCAATACCAAGTTTATGAAGTGTATTGTTACTCATATCTTTCCTCCAAATTATCTCTTGTAAATCAGATCTATCAATAGTCTATGTTCACTATTTCTTCCTATTATATATATGTGCTCAAAAACCAAGCAATGTACATTATACGACAGGAAAAAACAAAAAACAATGACAAAATAATCTGAAAAATCTAAACTTTTTATGAAGAAATTTAGCGCCGATTGACAAAGGTTTCCTGCATAGATATACTTTAGCTAGATTGTTTGAAAAAGAAGACAGTCCAAAGAGTATTTGAAAAAAAGGAGCAGCAATATGAACTGGTTAAATAAACTGGAGCGTAAATTTGGAAGATATGCGGTAACGAATCTGATCGTGTATCTGATCGGAGCATATTCCGTTGGATTTGTATTGAACATGGTGGCACCGAATATATTGGGATTCTTGAATTTCCAGCCTTATTACATTTTACACGGACAGATCTGGAGACTTATCACATGGATTTTAATGCCGACAGACAGCAATATCATTTTTCTGTTGATCATGATGATGTTTTATTATCAGCTTGGAACTGCGTTGGAGCGCGCGTGGGGAACTTTCCGTTTTAATGCCTATATCATCGGCGGAATCCTGCTGACTGAAGTGGGAAGCCTTTTGGCGTATGGTCTGATCTATCTGTTTATGGGTGGCAGTTTTGCCCACACTGCAAGCACAATGATGGGACAGATGATCAGTACTTCCTATATCAATATGTCTATATTCCTTGCATTTGCGACCTTATATCCGGATATGCAGGTGTTACTGTACTTTATCATTCCGATAAAAATGAAATGGATGGCAGCCGTATATGTTGTTATCATGGTATTCAGCGTGTGGGATACCTATCATGCGATTTATGCATATACACAGTCTGTATCCACTGCATTATGGTATGCAGGGATCATGCTGTTATGTATTGTGATGTCACTGTTAAATTATCTTATTTTCTTCCTGTCCACGAGGAATCTGAGCCGGTATACTCCACATGAGGTGCATCGCAGGCAGCAGTTTAAGGCACAGATGAGAGAGCCGAGACCGGGTTCCGGTATCGCAAAACACAAATGTGCAGTCTGCGGACGCACAGAGCTGGATGATCCAAACTTACAGTTCCGTTTCTGTTCGAAGTGCGAGGGCAATTATGAGTATTGTCAGGATCACCTGTTTACACATCAGCACATCAGAAGAGTATAAGAATAAAGATACAGTCTTTTTCCAGATGACGGAGAAAGAATTATTATGAGCATGGATTTATCCATATTTCATAACCTTTCGATATTGTTCAAATAGTGCAGTTTTTTTGCTGTAAGCAAAATCCATATTTATTACAGAAATTATCTGATTAATGGTAATTCTGACCTATTGCGCCATTTACTAAAGTAATATAGAATTATATAAAATAATTAACTTCAAAGGAGAAAGAAATGAAAAAGAGACTATTGATTTTAGGAATGATTTTTACAATGGTTGTGTCATCAGCAGGCTGTGGAAGTTCGTCATCAGACAATGCAGGTAAGACAGACCAAACAAAACAAACAGCAGATGTGCAGGACAGCCAGAAAGATACATCTTCAAGTGATAAGTCTGATGATAAGAATGATACTAGTTATAAATCAGCAGATGAAATCACTATGGATGATTTGATGAGCCATGATGAGACTCCGGCAGAAGATTTTGAGTTCAATGACAGCACAGATAACATCATAATAGAGAAGTATGTTGGTAAGGATCCAATCGTGGTTATTCCTGATGAAATAGATGGAAAGAAGGTTGTTGGATTTAGTTTTATGAATGATAAAAATATTGTAGCAGTTCGAATAGGTGATAATATTACAGAAATAGACCGACATGCATTTGGAAATGCAGAGAACTTAAAATATATTGTGTCAGGGAAATCCGTGAAGAGTATAGATGGGGGAAATTTCTTCGGAACAAACTTAAAGGAATTGATTCTTAATGATGGATTGGAAAAAATAGGTGAAGATAGATTTACAAATTTTGTAGCTCCGCCACAAAATAACAGAGGCATGGATTTAAAAATACCTGAGAGCGTTACAGAACTCTATGTTTCGGATTTTAATCTCATTGGTAAACCGGGTTCATATGCTGAACAATATGCAAATGAACATGCAGATAGCCGTGTTACCTTCACAGCAGAATAATTTCGTATGCTTTACTTCTAGTTGACGATTAAGCTAAAGCCCCGGACTGTTTGATATAGTTTGCAAAAAGGGGCATCATTATGTAAATTTTAAGGGCTTTCCATCATGGGAAGCTCTTTTTCTTGCTTTATAGGAAATTTCTCAAATCGTCAGAAATAGTGTATAATAAATTGGAAATAAAAAATGACATGACAAAAGAGCGAATGTTGGATTCGCCATGACGTTGTTTATGACGTTTTTTGTTTTGGTTTAGGGTAGCTGCACTATCTGACTATGGAGAAAGAATTATTATGAGCATGGATTTATCCATATTTCATAACCTTTCGATAT
>ENA-OPCZ01001132-OPCZ01001132.1-human-gut-metagenome-genome-assembly--contig:-NODE-1132-length-14650-cov-4.728743_pt1 | contig 14650 bp, 10 predicted proteins | sample MGYA00241566_ERZ501483 | MGnify/ENA primary metagenome ERZ501483 (study PRJEB25962, sample SAMEA1965191) | human gut metagenome | biome: human gut; feature: human-associated habitat; material: faeces... | reverse complement strand
CAGCACTTCCGGAGAATCTGGTATTGAAAGTTGTATCAGAGATTCACGATCCGGTTACAACAACAGATGAGCTGATCCCATCTGGAGAAACATCTTCTTACAGATCCAATCCACTTGGACTGGCAGAGTTTGCACTTTCCAGAAAAGATCCTGCATATGTGGGACGTGCAAAGGAAGTACAGAAAGCACAGAAAGCAATCGAAGCAGGCGAATGTCCGTTAGAGGTATTGGAAGAATTAAAACCGGTTATGGCAAAAATCCAGGAGAAATATCCGGAAGTAGGAAAAGGAAATATCGGAGTCGGAAGTACGATCTTTGCAGTAAAACCAGGTGACGGTTCAGCAAGAGAGCAGGCAGCTTCCTGTCAGAAGGTGCTCGGTGGCTGGGCGAATATTGCAAATGAATATGCGACAAAAAGATATCGCTCCAATCTGATCAACTGGGGAATGCTTCCATTTATCACAAAAGAAGACGACAAGAAATTAAGCTTCAAAAATGGCGATTATATCTTTGTACCGGAAATCAGAAAAGCAGTGGAAAACAAAGATGCAGAGATCAAAGCTTATGTAGTCGGAGATACATTGAAAGAAGTCACATTTACACTTGGAGATATGACAGACGCAGAAAGAGAGATTATTCTCAAAGGTTGTCTGATTAATTATTATAAGGGCTAAATAATCCGATAGGTAAAATTCACGTTCTATGTTCCGTTGCACTGGGAATTACGCTGAATTTTATCTTGCGCAGTATTTTCGGCGGTAATATAATTGAATAAACGAATGTAAATAAAAGGCGGCACTTATGAAAAAAAGTGACGCCTTTTTGTAACACTTGAGATATTTTGGGACTCTTATATGTAGAAGAAGTAATAATACTTTTTACACTGGGTATTGGGGAACGGTAATTGGATAAGTCAATGGAGGAGTGTGGAGAACTTCTTGAGAAAAACAAATTGAGGAGGAAAAAGAATGAAATGTGATGCAAAAGCATTTTCAAAGCTATATGAGCAGATCTATCAAGACCTCTATCGCTACGCGCTTTGTCTGATGCGTGATCCGCATGAGGCAGAAGACGCGGTGAGTGCGGCAGTGTTATCTGCTTATGAACATATACATAAACTTCGAAAAGAAGAAGCTTTCAAGAGCTGGATTTTTACAATTTTGTCAAATATATGTAAGAAAAGATTGAAACAGGTGGCGAAAGAAGGAATACAGCAGACAGAAGATTTTTTCCCGGAAGGACAGGTGGAAGGAATTCATGAAGAAGATGTGGGACTTGCGATGGATGTGAGAAATGCATTTTTTATTCTTTCAGAAGAAGAGCAAATGATAGTCGGGCTGTCAGTGTTTGGCGGTTATAACAGCACAGAAATCGGGAAGATCCTAAGCCTGAAGCCGGGAACTGTCCGGGTAAAACGAAGCCGGGCGCTGGAGAAGATGCAGTGCGTGTTGGATGGGAGGACATTTTATGAATAAGAATGATCAGGACATGATTCGGAAAATAAAGGAAAAGTCAGAACAGGTTCCGGTGCCGAAAGCGCTTGAACCGAGACAGATTGAAACAAAGCTTGCAGGAAAGAAGAAAAAAGTGTGGACTCCGGCGAGAATCGGTGGGCTGGCAGCAGCATGCCTGGTGCTGATCGTGGGAGTGATGGTATACCAGAATTATTTTAAAATGGAAGACGCAACTCGAGATGATAAGATAGCATGCAGTGATGTGACAATCAGTGACAGTACGAAAGTAGAAAGTGCGGCGGAATATAAGAATGTCTATGCATATTTGGAAAAATATAAGAAAGATCAGGAAAGAGACAGTGCATACACTTCAAGCGGGGCAAGATCATTGAATGATATAAGAGTCGATGAATCAGCTGACAGTAAGGCAAGTGGAGATACAGCACAGAATATGGAAGAAAGCAGTACTGCAGCAGCGGATACCGGAATGGCAAGCGGTTCTTATTCTGAGACAAATGTACGTCAGGAAGGTGTGGACGAGGGGGATACAGCTAAAACAGATGGAACATACCTTTACGTGTTAAAAGATAAGAGCGATCAGATTGCCATTATAGATACCCGCGATAATCGGATGAAGCAAACGGCTACTATAACAGTGGAAGATGTTTCTGAAATCCAGGAAATGTATCTGGACATTGAAAGAAATCAATTAATCGCAGTGTGTGACGGTTATGTGGGCGGCAAATGGAATGATGATGATTATGGATATGGTCAGAGGGCTAATACGACCGCAGTAACTTATGACATTTCAGACCGGGAAAATCCAAAAGAAGTTGGCAGGGTCAGTCAGAGTGGATATTACAATTCTTCAAGAATTGCAGATGGATACTTATACTTATTCAGTGATTATTATGTAACACTTGATGGTATAACGGCGAAGAATCCGAAGTCCTATATACCACTTGTAAATGATAATCTGATCAAAGAAACAGATATTTGTCTTCCGTCCATTTCAAAGGCAGATATGTATTCGATCATCACATCAGTTTCTCTGGAAAATCCAAATGAGACAGCGCACAGTAAGGCACTTTTGGCAGACGGTGGCAATTTATATGTGAGCAACGATAATATTTATTTTTATGAAAATGTGTGGCAATATTCCGGAAAAGATGTGACGACAATCCGAAAAGTTTCTTATGAAAGTGGGAAATTAACGGCTGGGGCACAGTGCAAAATAGACGGCTATATTAATGATTCATTTTCCATTGATGAATATGATGGATATCTGAGAGTTGTAGTGACCGATGGCGACACGAACAGTGTTTATGTTTTGAATCAAGAACTGAAAGAAACCGGCTCCATCAAAGGTCTGGCAGAAGATGAGAGGGTGTACTCCGCAAGATTTATGGGAAAGGCAGGATACTTTGTAACATTTAAAGAGACGGATCCGTTATTTTCCGTTGATCTGTCGGATCCGAAAAATCCAAAGATCATAGGAGCGTTGAAGATACCTGGATTTTCAGATTATCTGCATCCGTATGGGAAAAATAAGCTTCTGGGTATTGGGATGAATGTTGATGAAAAGACTATGTCAACAGATGGCGTGAAATTGACGATGTTCGATATTTCTGATCCGGAAAATGTGAAAGAGGAGCAGACTTATGTCATTGAAAATGTGTACTATACAGATGTTTCTTATGATTATAAGGCAGCTTTAGTAGATGCAGAGAAAAATCTGATTGGTTTTGCTGCAGACAGCGAAGGCGGCCGGGAGTACTATACATTTTCTTACGACGAAAAACAAGGATTTACATGTACGATGCATGAGGAAATCAATGGAAATAATATGAGAATCACAAGAGGTATTTATATAGAAGATACGCTTTATGTTATCCAGGGAAATATTATAGAAGCGTATAGCCTGAAAGATTTCAAAAAAGTGGACGATATCATTTTGTAACATTTTTGTAACAAAATCTCGTATGTTTTTGACAATAAGACTGGTGTATGATAAACTTGTATCTGTAGAATTGTCAAAAAATTTGAGGTGAGAATATTGGATAAATATGAATATCGGGTAAAAACCGAGCAGATGCTCGAACATTACGAAAAGAAACAATTTAGAAAAGCAATGGAAATTGCCGATACAATAGACTGGAGAAGGGTGAAGAGCCCGGCAATGTTAAATACAGTAAGCGAAATCTACGAGAATAACGGGGAGTTTCAGAAGAGCCGTGATACGCTTATGATCGCATTTGATAGAGCACCGTCCAGCAGAAAGGTTGTGTATCGTCTGGCAGTACTTGCCCTGAAACTGAATGATATTAATGAGGCTTCGGACTGTTATGAGGAATTTGTAAAACTGGCACCGAGAGATCCGAATCAATTCATTTTGAAATATCGGATTTTGAAGGCACAAGGGTCCGATCTGTCAGAACAGATTTCGGCACTGGAAGAATTTAAAAAGGCAGAATATATTGAAAAATGGGCGTATGAGCTCGCAAAGCTATATCATGAAGCAGGCATGACCTCAAAGTGCCTGGAAGAATGTGACGATTTGATCTTGTGGTTCAGCGAAGGAAAATATGTATATCAGGCAATGGAATTGAAGATGAAGTACAAACCACTGACACCACTCCAACAGGAAAAGTACGATGAGTATAAAGGTGTACCGAAAAAAGAGCCTAAGAAAGCAGCGGATAAAAAACCTGAGCGAGCTGCGCTTAAGGATGTAAAGAGTATTCCACAGGATACTGTATCACTTCCAAAAGAACAGATTAAAGCAGCGCAGGAAGCAGCAGAAGCTGCGGAGGCAGAACAGCAGGAATCAGGAGCCAATACAACAGAAACTGTGGATGGTCTGGATGCAACGAGAAGAATTCCGACAGCAGAGCTTGGAGAAGCATTGAAGGCAATGGAAGAAAATGCCAAGGCAGACAAAGAAGTTCCGATAGAAGAACCGGTTTTAGAAGAACCAGTTTCAGAAGAACCAGTTTCAGAAGAGCCGGAAGCACTAGCTGAGGAACCAGTCCTGGAACCGGAAGAAGCTGTTTCAGAAGAACCAGAAGTTGTAGAAACAGAAGCACCAGTCATTGAACCAATCGGAAAGGAAACTCCGGAAGAAGCTCGGAATGTCAGAGAGTTAGAAGGAATTCTTCAGCATGCGGCAGAAGGACCAAAAAAGTCTATTACGACAGTTGTGAAGGGTGCGACACTTCAAGAAGCACTGGCTAATGGCGTGGCTATGGCGAGTGGAATTAATCCGGAAGACCAGAAGAAGATGGAGGAACGAGAAGAAGAACTCCGCATTGAAGGTCAGATGAAGATTGAAGACATCTTGATGGAATGGGAAGCTAAGCAGAAGGTAAATGCTGAGGCGATCGCAAAGCAAAAAGCATCCGATGAAGAACGACTTAGAAAAGAGAGAGAAGCACTGGAAGCCCGCCGAGAGGCAGAAAGACTTGAGGCAGAGAGACGCGAGGTAGAAGAAATAGCAAGACGGAAAGCAGAAGAAAAAGCCCGTCAGGAAGCAGAAGAGAAAGCCCGCCGTGAAGCGGAAGAGAAAGCTCGTCTTGAAGCAGAGGAGAAGGCTCGTCTTGAAGCGGAGGAGAAGGCTCGTCGTGAAGCGGAAGAGAAGGCTCGTCTTGAGGCAGAGGAAGCAAGAAGAAAGGCATTGCTTTCTGATGATATCAGACAGCTTGTGGAAGAGCTGGAAGATCGTGTGACAGCACAGGAGAAAGAAGAGGAAAATTTTGATATAGAAGAGGAACTGGAGCTTGCAAAAGCAGAAGGGGAATCTGTTGAAGAAGAAATTGTAGATCAGTTTATTTCAGAAGAAGAGCTGGACGATATTGTGGAAGAACCTGAAGAGTCTGAAGAAGAACCTGAAGAAGAGATTGTTGAAGCAGTTTCGGAAGAAGAGGAGACGGAGGACGAGGATTCTGAGGATGAAGATGATTTCGAAGAGGAAGAGTTTGAAGACGAAGACTTTGAGGGTGAGGACGAAGAGTTTGAAGCAGAAGATGAAGTTGACGCTGTAGAAGAAATCGAAGAAGTACAAGAAGATGAAGAAATTCCGGAAACAGAAAACCAGGATGATTCGGAAGACAATTCCGAAGAAGAGGATGATTTCGAAGACGAGGAATCCGAAGACGATGATTTTGAAGAGGAAGATGGATTCGACGAAGACGATTTTGACGAAGATGGTTTTGCAGATGAATTCCCGGAGGAAGATGAGGAAGAAGTAGAGGAATTCGATGCAGAGTGGAATGAATTCCCGGAAGATGAATCCGAGGACGAAGACGATTTCGAGGAAGAGGATGATTTCGAGGAAGAGGACGACTCCGAGGAAGAGGACGACTTCGAGGAAGACGATTTCGAGGAAGAGGATGACTTCGAGGAAGAGGACGACTTCGAGGAAGAGGATGACTTCGAGGAAGAGGATGATTTCGAGGAAGAGGACGACTTTGAGGAAGAGGATGACTTTGAGGAAGAAGACGACTTTGAGGAAGACGATGACTTCTATGAAGATGATTATGTAGAAGACGACGATTACGAAGAGGATGACTTTGAGGAAGAGGACGATTTCGAGGAAGAGGATGACTTCGAGGAAGAGGACGACTTCGAGGAAGAGGATGATTTTGAGGAAGATGATTTCGAGGAAGATGACTTTGAAGATGAGCTTCCTGAGATTCCGGATCCGGAAGAACTTGAAGGAGACTTGGAAATTGAAGAACCATCTGAGGAAGAGATTCAGCGCAGAATTAAGAAGTCAAAAGGAAGTGGAGTTCCATTTGATACCGGATTTGTTGTAACAGGAAGATATGACTTAAGTGCAACCAGTGAGATTGGACTGAAAGCCGGACTGACAGAGGAGCAGAAGAAATTATTCTCTTACTTCGTACCGGTCAGAGGAATGAGTGAACAGATTGTTGCAGTACTTGATAATGACAGACGTGCCCAGAGAGAGGGAACTTCAAGAACCGGTAACTTAATGATCATTGGCCGTAAAGGATCTGGAAAAACAGTACTTGCAGTAGATATTGTAAAAGCAATCCAGAAACAAAGAAATCTGAAACAGGGTAAAGTTGCTATTGTTACAGGTGAATCGCTGAATAAGAAGGAACTTGGCAATATTATCCAGAAGCTTCGCGGTGGAGCGATCATCATCGAAAAGGCTGGTAAGTTGAATTCCAGAACAATCAAGGAACTGAATGCATTGATGTCAAGAAAGACCGGAGAGCTTCTCTTTGTTCTTGAAGATCAGAGAAAACCTCTGGAGAGAATTATGACAGCTAATCCGGATTTCAAAAAGAAATTCACTTCTAAGCTTGAACTTCCGGTATTCATCAATGATGAGTTAGTAACATTTGGTCAGACTTATGCGAAGGAAAATGGATATAAGCTTGATGAAATGGGAATTCTGGCACTTTACAGCCGAATTGATGTAATGCAGCGTGAAGATCATGCGGTTACAGTTGCGGAAGTAAAAGAAATTATGGATGAAGCAATTAAACATTCACAGAAAGCAAATGTAAAGCATCTTGCAAGACGTGTATTTGGAAAATCTACGGATTCGTCAGATCGCATTATTCTGAAGGAAGAAGATTTTAAAATTTAATGATGTAGTGAATGTAAGTGATGAAGCAGGGATACAATTGTAGAAAATTGTATCCCTGTTTTTTGTCTGGAATCGAGTGACATAGATTGAATTTTGTGTTCCGCTAAGGTATACTTAAGATATTGAAATCCGGATGAAATGTGAGGGAAGTTTATGGAGAAAGAATGGAAAGCTTATGAAATCGGAGAATTAGATCAGTACCTTTTCGGACAGGGAAATCACTACGAAATTTATAAGAAGCTGGGTGCACATATGGTGGACGACGAAGGGCAGGAAGGAGTTTATTTTGCTGTCTGGGCACCGAATGCGAAATCAGTGTCTGTAGTGGGGGAATTCAATGACTGGGATCGCACAAGAAACCCTATGACAAGGGCGGAATATATCGGAATTTACACATGCTTTGTACCGGGAGTAAAAGAAGGCATGATGTATAAGTTCTGCATTGAGACGATTACAGGGGAGTATCATATGAAGGCAGATCCGTATGCCAATTATGCAGAACTTCGTCCGGGTACAGCATCAAGAATAACGAATATTGAGAATTTGAAATGGACCGATAGTTCCTGGATGACTGCACGGGAAAAATGGAACCACAAAAAAGAACCAATGTCTGTATATGAGGTTCATATGGGTTCCTGGAAGAGACACCCAGGCACAGAGGACGAGGGATTCTATACTTATCGTGAGTTTGCAAAAGAAATCACAAAGTATATGAAAGATATGGGATATACGCATGTGGAGATCATGGGAATCGCAGAACACCCATTTGATGGATCATGGGGATATCAGGTGACAGGATATTATGCGCCGACAAGCCGTTATGGAACACCGGAAGATTTTGCGTGGATGATCAATTATCTGCATAGAAATGGAATCGGTGTTATTATGGACTGGGTTCCGGCACATTTTCCAAAGGACGAGCATGGACTTGCCGAGTTTGACGGAACAGCAACTTACGAGTATGCAGATCCAAGAAAAGGGGAGCATCCGGACTGGGGGACGAAGATATTTGATCTTGGCAAGAATGAGGTAAGGAACTTCCTGATTGCCAATGCACTTTTCTGGGTGGAGCATTTCCATATTGATGGACTTCGCGTTGATGCAGTTGCTTCTATGCTGTACCTGGATTATGGAAAGAAAGACGGAGAATGGGTTCCGAACCAGTATGGAGGTAATGAGAACCTGGAGGCAGTAGATTTCTTCAAGCATCTGAACACAGTTGTACTTGGAAGAAATCCGGGTGCACTTATGATAGCGGAAGAGTCTACGGCATGGCCGAAGGTAACCGGAGATGTAGAAGACGGAGGTCTTGGATTTAGCCTTAAGTGGAATATGGGGTGGATGCACGACTTTACGGAATATATGAAGCTGGATCCGTATTTCAGAAAAGACAATCATCATATGATGACATTTGCCATGAGTTATGCGTACAGCGAAGATTACATTCTCGTACTGTCGCATGATGAGGTTGTCCATTTGAAATGTTCCATGATCAATAAGATGCCAGGACTTGGATTTGATAAATATGCGAACCTGAAAGCAGGATATGCATTTATGATGGGACACGCCGGAAAGAAATTGTTGTTCATGGGACAGGATTTTGCACAGCTTCGCGAGTGGTCAGAGGAACGTGAACTGGACTGGTATCTGTTGGAGGAGCCGGAGCATCAGGCAATTCAGTCATGGATGCGTGATCTACTCCACATGTATAAAAAGAAACAGGCACTTTATGAACTGGATCAGTCATGGGAAGGATTCGAGTGGGTCAATGCAGATGATGCATACAGAAGCATTTACAGTTTTATCCGCCATTCTAAAGATGGAAAGCATAACCTTTTGTTCGTGATCAACTTCACACCGATGGCAAGAGAAGATTACCGTGTAGGAGTTCCTAGAAAGAAGCAGTATAAGCTGATTCTGAACAGTGACGATGTGAAATATGGCGGAAATGGCGAGAAGAGACAGAACATTTATCATGCCGTGAAGAAAGAATGTGATGGAAGACCATATTCATTTGGATACAAATTGCCGCCGTATGGGGTAGCAGTTTTTGAATTTTAAAATATATAATAAGAGAGGTGTGGAAGAGAAACAGGGAGATGGAATTTGAGTATTCCATCTCCCTGCTAAAGTTATGAATTAATTTTATTCTGCGTTTGTAGAAGTGTCGTTATCAGCATTGTTGTCGGTGCTGCCTGTATCGGTGTTGTTGTCCGCATTTTCTTCGACTGCGTCAGTGCTATCTGTATTATCGGAGTTTTCGGTATCATCGCCTCCGAACAGATTCTTGAAAAATCCTACGATTTTATCCCAGAGACCTTCGTCTTTTGCCTGATTTACGGCATCGTTTGCTTTGCTTTTTACGGCATCTAATGTGCTGTCGATGATTGCATCATTTCCGAGTGCTGCATCATCCGTATTGTTAATAATTCCACCGCCAGAACTATCTCCGCCAAAGAAGCCTTTGATGGAGGACCACAAGTTGCTGAAGAATCCTCCGGATTTCCCGTCCAGGTTGTCGAGAGTCTTTTTCAGTGCTTTGACATCGTAGTCGTACTGGGAAATAGATTCCATCAGACTTGTGATTTTCGCAAGCTGGTCATCGGTTAGTGTAATTCCCTGCTTATCGGCTGCGTCAGAAATCGCGTCCTGAATATCGGACGGATCAGTCAGTTTGTCTTCAATAACGGATTCTTTGACATCGTTGATCAGATCAGATGCTGTATCCTGACCGAGATCCTTGGCGAGGTCACCGGTTGTTACCAGCTCTTCTGTTGCAGTTGCTTTCTGGTCTTCGGAAAGTTCTTTTCCACTGGCTTTTTCGTAAGCCATCATAATACCTGTCAGTGCACCGGTTCCGGATACTTCAATTGGAGATCCGGCAACAACGTTACAGTTCTCAACGCCGGAAGTCAAAAGTGTACTGGCGATCATAGAACTTGTTACAAATGTCAGATTTGCGACTTTTACCTGAATTCCGCCGCTGTCTGTCGGCTCAACATAAGAACAGCTATATGTTCTTGTACCAATCTGGGATTCGGTCGCGATCCCTTCCATATATTTTCTTTCGTCTGTGTTCGTGACTTCGATCGTGTCTACCTGATCGGCGGAAGTACCGAAGTATTTGTACATAGAAGCTTTCTGCTCGTCGGATAAGTTCGCTCCGAGAGTGACTACTTTTGCGCTGTCAGCCAGGACAGTTACCGGCAGGCTTACAGATGCCAGAATTATTGCCAGGCTAAACGGCAGAACCCTTTTTAATTTTTTCATACTCATAATTATCCTGTGGTGTCAGACGCCACATCTCCTTTCTGTACCCCCAATAATAGCATACTTGTGTAAAAGTAAAAAGTAAAAAATTCTTAACTATTTCGAAAGATTTTGTTACGGCTTGTGTACATCTGTGGACTAAGACAGGATTTCCAGCATTCTGGATTCAAATGTGTGTTCATCCACCATTCCACCCATGACACTGATTGCCTTTTTATCTTTGAAGAGAACAAATGTCGGGACGATTTCCGGAGCGTATTCTGCGGCGAGTACTGCAGATTCTTCAATTTCGACTTCGCAGAACTTGATCTTTCCGGCGTATTTCTTTTCGATATCCTCCACGACCGGCTTCATCATGGCACATTTCCCACACCAGATAGCGTAGAACATAACGATGACCGGGAGAGAGGTATCTTTTACTTCTATTTGAAAATTTTTTGCAGTTAAATGTAACATCAAATCAACCTTTCTGATCAGTGCCTTCGGCAGTCAGAACCGTGGTTCAGAATATCATATACTTCTTTCAGGGATTTCCTGAAACAATTGATCCACCTGTGCAGACACCGATTTCGATAAGTGTATTCAAAAAACTTTTGTCGGAAGTTTTTTTTGTTATGACAATTTCGGCTCATGGCGAACAGACTCCGAAGGCTTTCTCATTAATAATATATGCGCTGTAGCGCTAAGAAAGTCATAGCAGACATCTTCTTTTAGCAATGAGCTTGCAAATCGGGTGATCCATGGATGAAAATTTCTCTTCATATTCTGTCATAATATTTCCAACGTTCATAATTTCATCATGGTGCAGGTCATAAGTACATTCGGAAATGCCCCATGTTTCGGATTCCCCTAAAGACTCAACGGAAAAATCAAAAAGATCACGGTTATCTGTCTTGAATTCTACCTGTCCGTCCTGGACAAGCACCTTGTCGTAACGTGCAAAAAAATCCGGTGACGTGAGGCGCCTTCTTGCATGGCGGGCTTTCGGCCATGGGTCGGAGAAGTTCAGATAGATCCGGTCAACTTCATTTTCAGCGAACACATTTGCTATGTCCTGTGCGTCCATACAAATGAAGCGAATGTTTGGCAGAGTGCTTTCGTTTTCTTCTATATATATGTTTAACTTTTCCACAGCACGGAGAAGGACGCTTGTGTAGCGCTCGATTCCGATGTAGTTGATCTGTGGATTTTTCTGAGCCAGTGCCATGAGAAAACGGCCTTTTCCCATGCCGATTTCAATGTGGACCGGGTAGTCATTCTGGAATACATCAGATGCCCAGTGATCACGGAATTCTTCCGGAGTCTCGATAACCTGACTGCACTCTTTTAACACGCCTTCGGCGCGGGGTATATTTCTAAGTCGCATATATGCTCTCCTTATTTGTTGTATTTCTTTATTTGCAAACTTCCCAAATCCGGGAGATTCTTGCCTTGCCTTAGTTTACAGGCTTTGGCAAAAAAAGTCAAACTCAATGGTGTATAGCGGTCATATCTATATCATATTGCCGAAAGCAATATGCGTAACGACTAAAATTTTTCTGAAAAACACAAATAATTTGTGCAAATTTTCAACATGTTAAGGAGAAGGTATATAAAACGGGAGGAAAGTGACTAAATTTTGGACAAATGAAAAAACTCAAATAAGAGAATATGCTTAAAAAATTGTCAAATAAAGTAATTGTTAAGAAAAAAAGAAATGATTGACATTTAAAAAACAGGAGAGTAAAGTAATCACGAAATTTGAAGAAGAAAGGGAGGGAGTCATACGGAGAAATTAACAGAGAGTCTGTTGGAAGAGCTGAATTGTGATACAGCATTTACCATTCCGTTATTCGGGGGAATTAAGATTAGTGAGTCCGTGGCGGTCACATGGATCATTATGGCTGTAGTTGTATTGCTGTGTGTCATATTCGTAAGGAATCTCAGTGTAGAGAATCCGGGGAAAGCTCAGCTTTTATTGGAATCCGCAATCGGAAAAGGAGTGGACTTCTTTGAAGATGTTATGGGCAAAGAAAACCGAAGATATATCCCATATCTGATCACGGTGCTGATCTATATCGGAATTGCCAATATCATTGGATTGTTTGGGTTTAAACCGCCGACAAAGGATCTGAATGTCACAATAGCGCTGGCTGTTATGAGTATGTGTCTGATCGAGTATTCCGGAATACATAAAAACGGATTAAAACACTGGGTCAAACATTTTGCAAAGCCGGTTCCGTTCGTCGCACCGATCATGGTACTGGAGATTGTAATCCGTCCATTGTCCTTGTGCATGCGACTGTTCGGTAATGTGCTGGGAGCATTTGTAATCATGGAGCTTTTAAAAATAGTAGCTCCGGCGATTATACCAATCCCGTTTAGTTTTTATTTTGATATATTTGATGGATTCTTACAGGCTTATGTATTTGTATTTCTGACGGCGCTGTTCATGAATGAGGAACAGGAGTAAAGCCGGAAGATAAGACGAACAGACTTAAAAGGGATTTAAGAAAACATTTTTAGACAAGAAGAAAAGGAGATTAAGATTATGTTAGTAGCAATTGGAGCAGGTATCGCAGTTTTAACAGGTTTAGGAGCAGGTATTGGTATTGGTCTTGCAACAAGCAAGGCAGTAGACGCTATCGCAAGACAGCCAGAGGCTGAGTCAAAGATCAGCAAGAACCTGATTCTTGGTTGTGCCCTTGCAGAGGCAACAGCTATTTATGGATTTATCATCGGTCTTCTGATTATCCTGATGCTGAAATAATTAGCAGTTCGTAAAGAAGCAGGAGAAAAGAAGAAAGGCAGGTGGGAAAAGGTGATAAAAGTAGATTTGAGCCTTCTCTGGACCATAATAAACCTTGTAGTCTTTTATCTATTACTGAAGAAATTCCTGTTCAAGCCAGTTATGGGGATCATGGAAAAACGTGAGCAGATGATTGCCGACGGACTGAAAAATGCAAGTGACAGACAGGAAGAGGCAGAGGCTCTGAAAAAAGAGTATGAGTCAGCTCTTTCCGGTGCAAAAGAGGAGTCGGTTAAAATCGTTGAAAATGCCCGTGTAGAGGCTAAGAGACAATCAGATGAGATTCTTGCAGATGCGGACAGAAGAGCAGATGCCACGATCGAACGTGCCAGAAAGACCATCGAGACTGAGCGAAAGCAGGCACTGGATGGCGTTGAAACACAGATTGCAGGACTTGCAATGCAGGCAGCTAGAAAGATTGTAGATGAAGAGACAAGAAAACAAGGAAATCAGGCGATTTATGATCAGTTTTTGGAAAGCGTAGGTGACGCTCATGACGGCAAAGACGAGTAATACAGTAAAGTTCGTTCAGCCGGCAGCGAAGCGCTATGCAAGAGTTCTGTACGAACTGGAAATTCCGAAAGCAGATATTGAGAAAACAAAAGAAATCTTCTGTCAGGTACCGGAAGTATATGAAGTACTGTTAAATCCGGTAATTACGGCAAAGAACAAATACAGTGTTATCGAACAGATATTTCCAAAATCTATTTGTAATTTCCTGAAGGTAACATGCGAGAACCAGAGAATGGGCATGCTTTGGGACATTTTCGAAAGCTATGATAAATATTGTGAGGAGCAGCAGCAAGTTATGACTGCGACTTTAATATGTGTAGACGAGCCAGACGAAGAGCAGGCTGAGAAGATGAAAACATTTATTATGGATAAATATCATAAATCGAAGGTAAATCTGGAGGTCGAAAAAGACCCGTCACTGCTTGGAGGATTTATCCTGAGAGCGGGCAGTGATGAATATGACTGGAGCATTCGTGGAAGAATGAACCGGTTAGAACAAAAATTGACCTGGAGGTGAACGTAAGTGAGTTCAATCAATTCAGATGAAATTATTTCAATTCTGAAAAGTGAAATAGAGAATTTTGATGAGATCAGTAAAGACAGCGAAGTCGGAACTGTTGTAACAGTCGGAGACGGAATCGCTACCATTTACGGAATCGATCATGCAATGTACGGCGAGATCGTTACCTTCGAAAATGGTCTGAAGGGTATGGTACAGGATATCCAGAAAGACGAGATCGGATGTATCTTATTTGGATCAGATACAGGAATCAAAGAAGGAACAAAGGTTGCACGTACAAAGAAAAAAGCCGGAATCCCGGTAGGAGATAAATTTATCGGAAGAGTTATCAATGCCCTTGGTGCACCAATCGACGGTGCCGGAGAGATTGAGGCAGATGATTATCGCCCGATTGAAAATGAAGCACCTGGAATCATTGACAGAAAATCCGTCAGCGTTCCTATGGAGACAGGAATCCTTTCTATTGATTCCATGTTCCCGATCGG
>ENA-OPCZ01001103-OPCZ01001103.1-human-gut-metagenome-genome-assembly--contig:-NODE-1103-length-14944-cov-2.449459_pt1 | contig 14944 bp, 10 predicted proteins | sample MGYA00241566_ERZ501483 | MGnify/ENA primary metagenome ERZ501483 (study PRJEB25962, sample SAMEA1965191) | human gut metagenome | biome: human gut; feature: human-associated habitat; material: faeces... | reverse complement strand
CAGTGTCTCCTGCCGGCGGTAACCTGAAGGAGCCTGTTACGGAGTCCACCAAGAAGGCGGCACGTTGCTTCTATGCTCTCGAACAGAACCGTGCTGACCAGAAGAGATATCCTGCCGTGAACCCTATCGATTCCTATTCTAAGTATCTCGAGTATCCTGAAATCCGCGAGTTCCTCGATGAGAAGATTGAGGCCGGCTGGGCTGACAAGGTTTCCAAGGCGAAGAATATCATCCGCCAGGGCCGTGACGCTGCCGAGCAGATTAACATCCTCGGAGATGACGGCGTTCCTATGAGTTACCATGAGACCTTCTGGAAGTCAGAGCTTTTGGACTTCGTGTTCCTTCAGCAGGATGCGTTCGATGCTGTCGATAGCCTTTGCGGTCTGGAGCGTCAGAAATTCATGCTGAACCTGATTCTGGACATCTGCGGAAGGCAGTTCGAATTCGAAAACTTCGAGGAGTGCCGCAACTTCTTCAAGGAGATGATCAATGATCTCCGTCAGATGAACTACACGGAGTTCCACAGCGAGGATTTCGAGAAATATAACTCACAACTTTCAAAACTTCTGGAAGAAAATGGCAAATAAAGCTTTTCAAAGAACATATACACAGCTGGATGCTATTACCAAGGCCACAGTATCATTGAAGGCCACGGGAGTAGCCAATGATGAACTTGCCACTGTTGCCGGCAGGCTTGCCCAGGTTGTGAAGACCAAGGGTGATGCTGTCACTCTCCAGGTTTTCGCCGGAACTGAGGGTATTCCTACAAATGCGGAGGTGTCATTCCTCGGAGCTCCTCCTACATTGAAGGTGAGTGAGCAGCTTTCAGGAAGATTTTTCAATGCTTATGGACAGCCTATTGACGGTGGTCCTGAGGTTGAGGGCGAGGAGCGCGAGATTGGCGGTCCTTCTGTGAACCCTTACAAGAGACGTCAGCCTTCCGAGCTTATCCCTACGGGTATTGCCGGCATTGACCTTAACAATACTATCGTGTCAGGTCAGAAGATTCCTTTCTTCGCCGATGCTGACCAGCCTTATAACCAGGTGATGGCGGATGTGGCTCTCCGTGCGGATGTGGACAAGATTATCCTCGGCGGAATGGGTCTTTCAAATGATGACTATCTTTTCTTCCGTCATGCTTTCGAGTCTGCCGGTGCGCTTGACAAGATTATCAGTTTTATCAATACTACTGAGGAACCTCCTGTAGAGCGTCTGCTTATTCCGGACATGACTCTTGCCGCAGCTGAGTATTTCGCTGTGGACAAGAATGAGAAAGTCCTTGTCCTGCTGACCGATATGACATTGTATGCCGATGCGCTCAGTATTGTGTCTAACCGTATGGACCAGATTCCTTCGAAGGACTCCATGCCAGGTTCACTTTACTCGGACCTTGCGAAGATATACGAGAAGGCCGTTCAGCTCCCTTCAGGCGGTTCCATCACCATCATTGCGGTGACCACATTGAATGACGGTGACATTACCCACGCTATTCCGGACAACACCGGTTATATTACTGAGGGACAGCTTTATCTCCGTGCTGACGCTGATTCCGGAAAGGTTATCATTGACCCGTTCCGTTCACTTTCACGACTGAAACAGCTTGTCCAGGGCAAGAAGACCCGCGAGGACCACAGCCAGGTGATGAATGCCAGTGTGCGTCTTTATGCGGATGCCCAGAATGCAAAGACGAAACTTGAGAACGGTTTCGACTTGAGCGACTATGACCACCGCTGTCTCAAATATGCCAAGGAGTATGCTACAAGACTTCTTTCCATCGATGTCAACATTACCATTGAGGAGATGCTCGACACTGCATGGGAGCTGTTCGGCAAGTACTTCTCTAAGGCAGAGACTGGTATCAAGCAGGTGCTCATCGACAAGTACTGGAAGGGAAATCAGGACTAAAATAACTGAATAACAATTAATTATGGCAATAAAATTCCAATACAATAAGACTTCTCTGAACAATCTCGGCAAGCAGCTGAAGATGCGTCAGAAGGCACTCCCTACGCTTCAGAACAAGGAGTCTGCCCTGCGTCTTGAGGTGCGTAAGGCCAAGGAACGTTCGGAAAAGCTTATTGTGGAACTGAATGCCTCCATGAAGAAGTACGACTATCTTGCCGCACTCTGGAATGAATTTGAACCGGGTCTCATAGCCATTACGGATGTGGAACTGGTTACAGCCAAACTCGCCGGAGTGAAGACGCCTGAACTGAAGGAGATTCATTATGAAATCCGTCCGTTCAATGCGTTTGTGAAGCCGGCATGGTATGCTGACGGCGTGACTATCCTTAAGGAACTTACGCGTCTTGGTATCGAGTCGGAAGTATATCAGGAAAAGAGCCGCATCCTTGACTGGCAGAGGAAGAAGACCACTCAGAAGGTGAACCTCTACGAGAAGGTGCAGATACCTGGTTATCAGGAGGCTATCAGAAAGATTAAGAGATATATGGAGGATGAGGAGAACTTGAGCAAGGCCTCGTCCAAGATTGTCAAGAGCCGCCACGAGGAGGAAGAAGCTATGGAGGAGCTGCAGCATGTTTAGCCCGATGACAAAATACTCCTTTGTTCTGCTTTGTGGGCAGACTGAGGAATTCCTGTCCAAGATTCAGGAACTTGGAGTCATTGACATCACCCGTTCGCTTAAGCCGATTGATGAGAAGTCAGAGAAACTTCTGGCTGAGGCTGACGAGGTGAAGAAAGCTTTGTCAGTGCTGAAGAACTGCAAGGGCGAGCCTGATAAGGCGTCTGTTTCCGGATGCTCCGCGAAGGATGTCCTTGATACTGACGAGCGTATAGCTGAACTTCGTGGCGAACTGACTTCTGCAAAGAAAGAACTGGTTGCCCGCAAGCCATGGGGTGAGTTCTGCAGTGAGGATCTCCAGAAGCTTGAGGCAAAAGGACTTCAGATAAGGTTCTATAGCTGTCCCAAGAAGAAATTCGATGCTTCATGGGGTGATATTCAGCCACTTCAGATTATCAGCGAGACTGATAGCACTGTATTTTTCGTGACTGTCGCACCTGCCGGTGAGCAGTACAGTTTCCCGATTGAGCCTGTTGCGGCTCCTGCGGGTTCTGTGAATGAGGCGGAGAAGACTTTGGCGGATCTTCAGGCCAGGCTTGATGGCGAGAACCGCAAGCTTGCGAACTTGAAGTCTTGTATAGGAAACTTGGAAAAGACTTATGCCGACAGGCTCGGGGAACTAGACCTTTATTTCGCTGAGGCTGCGACCGAAAAGGCTGTGGACAATTATGTTACGGTCCTGACCGGTTTTGCTCCTGTTGAGGATGACGACAGGCTCAAGAAGGCATTTGATGAGCTTGGCGTATATTATACTGCTGAGGCTGCGACCAAGGAGGATAATCCTCCTATCAAGTTGCATAACAACTGGTTCGCAAGGAATTTCGAGGTTCTGACCGGCATGTACGGTATGCCTGTATATGACGAGTTCGACCCGACACCTGTTCTCGGACCTTTCTTCATGCTGTTCTTTGCGATGTGTATGGGTGATGCCGGTTACGGAATTGTCCTTATGCTTATCGCATTGTACATGAAGCAGAAGATGCAGGATTCCGGACTGGGCAAGATGTACAGACTCATCGGATTCCTCGGAGGAATGACTTTCTTCGTGGGACTGTTCCTGGGTACGTTCTTCGGAATGAGTATTCTGAGCGCGTCTTGGGCTCCGTCATGGCTTAAGGCTTTGTGTATCGACGGGTGGTTCCCAGACGGAAAGATTGCAGGTTTCCCTGTCCAGATGGTTCTGGCCGTCGCTATCGGTGTGCTTCACATCTGTCTTGCGATGATTATCAAGACGGTGAATTTCACGAAGCGTTTCGGTTTCAGCAAGACTGTCTCTACATGGGGCTGGACAACTCTTATTGTCGGCGGTATCGTTGTGATTTCTCTCGGTATGATGGAAGTCCTTTCCGCTGAAGTATTCAAGTGGGTGATTATTGCATTGGCAGCTGTCAGCGGTCTTGCGATTTTCGTCTTCAATACTCCTGGACGTAATCCTCTGGTCAATATCGGTTCGGGCCTCTGGGATACCTATAACATGGTTACCGGTCTGCTCGGAGATGTCCTGAGTTACATCCGTTTGTATGCGCTCGGTCTTGCCGGTGGTATGCTTGGAAATGCTTTCAATATCATGGGTACTATGATACTTGATATCCCTGTGCCTGTAGTGAATTGGGTATTCTGCATTGTAATATTGGTTTTCGGCCATGTGCTGAATCTTGCGATGTCTTGCCTTGGTGCGTTTGTACATCCGCTTCGTCTTACTTTTGTGGAGTACTTCAAGAATTCCGGTTATGAGGGTACCGGTGCTAAATATAACCCTTTGGTGAAAACAAAATAATGATAAATAAAAATTAAGAACTATGAACGAAATTCTTGGTTATCTCGGACTTGGCCTTATGCTTGGCCTCGCCGGTATCGGTTCCAGCTTCGGAACCACCATCGCTGCCAATGCGGCTGAGGGTGCACTTAAAAAGAATCCTGAGAAGTCATCTACCTATATGATTCTCTCAGCTCTTCCTGCAACACAGGGTCTTTACGGTTTCGTAGGATTCCTCCTTTGGCTCGTTGTCTTCAAGCCGGACTTCGCCGTTATGGGTCCGAAGCTTTTCGGTGTCGGTCTTGCAGTCGGTCTCGTATGTCTTTTCTCTGCTATCCGTCAGGGTCAGGTTTGCGCAAACGGTATCGTTGGTGAGAGCCAGGGCCACAGCGTTATGACCAATACTCTTATCTATGCTGCTCTTCCTGAGTTCTATGCCATCCTTGCTCTCGTAGGTGCAATTATGACAGTTCTCTAGCAGACAGATTAAAAGTTATAATAATTACGCCACGTTATGTTTTCGCATAACGTGGCGTAAAATTATATTGTAGTAGCAATTACTTCGTCTTGAATTCCACTGTGCCGCGGATATCATCTGAAGCGGCAGCGAAATATGCCTTGAATGTGTGGGCAGGATCGAGAACCCAGCTGTGTGACTCAGCATTGAAATAAGCGAGGTCTGAAGCCGGAATTTCGAACTTGACGGTCTTGGTCTCGCCTGGAGCAAGGCTCACTTTCTCGAATGCCTTGAGCTCTTTTGTAGGACGGTCGAGAACAGGATTCTCCTCGCCGATGTAGAGCTGGACGATTTCCTTACCCTCACGGCTGCCGATATTCTTGACATTGACAGAAGCCTTCAGAGTGCCATTGGCAGAAACCGATGTGCTGGCATTGAAATCACTGTACTCGAACTCGGTGTAGCTGAGGCCGTGGCCGAACGCGAACAGAGGCTTGATTTCCTTGGTGTCGAACCAGCGGTAGCCGACGTAGATTCCTTCTTTATAGTGGACGTCTTTTCCGCAGGTGTATACGCCGAGTGCGTGGGCAGGGGAGTCTTCGATTCTTACCGGGAATGTGAACGGAAGTTTTCCGCTAGGATTGACCTTGCCGAAGATTACATCGGCGATGGAGTTGCCGGCCTCGGAACCGCAGAACCAGCACTGGGCGATAGACCTTACCTGTCCGACCCATGGCATGGCAACGGCATTTCCGCTGACGAGACATACTGCGAGATTAGGGTTTGCTGCGGCAAGTGCCTCGATTACAGCATCCTGGTTGTATGGGAGGCCGTATGCGATTCTGTCGGTACCTTCGCTGTCCTGATGGCTGTCCTTGTTGAGACCGCCGAAGAAGAGGACTACGTCTGCGTCTGCGGCGGCTCTGGCAGCATCAGCAATAAGCTGCTCCTCTGTACGTGACTCTGAAAGGTCTTGGCCTGAAGTTACGCCGTTGTATGAGTTGGAAGTGCTTCCTACGTAGCCTCTCTCATAGATGACTTCCGCATTGTTTCCGACAGCGGCCTGGATACCTTCGAGAGGAGAAACCTCATGTTTTACTTTCAATGATGAAGAACCTCCGCCGACTGTCATCATCTTGATGGCATTTTCTCCGACGACAAGAATCTTCTTTGCAGATGCGAGATCTACCGGGAGAACCTTGGAACCATCAGCGGCAGCGTCATTTTTCAGAAGTACGATACCGTCTGCGCCAATCTGGCGTGCGGCTGCAAGGTGCTCAGGTGAATTGAAGGAACCGAACGGCTTCTTGGTGTTCATGGCCGTGCGGAAAATGAGCTTCAGCACGCGTCCTGCCTTGTCGTCCAGTTTCTCGAGTGATGCACGTCCGTCGCGGAGGCGCTCAAGGTATGGATCTGCAAGCATGTAGCTGTCGTAGCTGGTCTTGCCTTTGCTTGAGAGGCCGTCTGTCCATGTTCCGTATTCTAGGTCAAGGCCATATTCGGCAGCCTGGTCAGGGTTGCAGGCACCGCCCCAGTCGGTGATTACAGCTCCGCCGAATTTCCACTCGCCCTTGAGGACATCATCCAGAAGATATTTGTTGTGGCAGAGGTGCTGACCTTTATATAGATTATATGAAGCCATAATCGACCAGGCGTCGCCCTCTTCTACGCCTTTCTTGAATGCAGGCAGATAGATTTCATAGAGCGCTCTGTCATCGACATCCACGTCAGCCGTGTGGCGGTTACATTCCTGATTGTTAAGTGCAAAATGCTTCAGACAGACAGCCACGCCATTCTTCTGAACTTCCTGAATATAAGGAACACACATCTCGCCGGCGAGGAATGGATCCTCACCCATATACTCGAAATTGCGCCCGTTGTAAGGAGTCCTGTAGATATTTACTCCAGGTCCCAGGAGTACATCCTTTTCGCGGTAGCGGGCTTCCTCTCCGATGCTCTTGCCGTAAAGGGCCGAAGCTTCCTTGTCCCAAGTTGCTGCGAGACAGGTCAATGCAGGGAAGGCTGTGCAGGAGTCGTTGGTCCATCCGGCCTGGTCCCACTCGTCCCATTTCACTTCAGCACGGATGCCGTGAGGGCCGTCGGTGCACCATAATTCAGGGATGCCGAGGCGAGGTACTCCATGAGATGAGAATTTGCTCTGAGCGTGGAGAATAGCCACTTTCTCTTCCATTGTCATTCTTGCAAGCGCATCAGAGACTCTTGCGTCAATGTCTTTGCTCTCGTCCAGATACACAGGAATAGTCTGCTTTCCTGAATTTACTGAACATGATGCAACCGCCAGCAATCCGAGTGACAGGATTGTAAATACAGTTTTGTTCATACTATAGTTAATATTATAAGATTCGAAAACGTTTCGAGATTCTGTTAAGCCGTTCGTTATGTGTTATTTTACGATGACGTTATAGATATTCGCACATTTCCATCCTACAAAATTAATCATAACCGATGGAAATATGAATATATGGAGGAGAAGATTTGTGGAGAATAACATGATTTAGTTATGATTGCAGATTCTTGCATCGCTCGCCGCGGATTGCTAACTTTGTAAGATACAAAAAACAACTATATGAAAAAGTCGCTGATAATGGCAGCTGCGCTGGCGCTGACGCTGTGTGCAGGATGCAAAGAGAAAAATGTCAATGATGCAAGGGTGGACGAGCTCATGTCCAAGATGACTCTCGCTGAAAAAATCGGACAATTGAACCAGTTCGTGCCGACAAATTCTGTCGTCACGGGACCTGACGGCAGCCCGGTGGATGTGAACCGTGTGATAAAAGAAGGTCAATGCGGTTCGCTTCTGAATGTCTGGAAACCTGAAGAAATCATTGAATTACAGAGACTTGCTGTTGATAGCTCGCGTCTCGGAATCCCTATTCTTTTCGGGCATGACATCATACATGGGGCAAGGACCGGTTTTCCTGAGAATCTCGGAATATCATGTTCCTGGGACCCGAAAGCCGCTGAAACGGTGGCAAGAATCTCCGCTGCCGAGGCATCAGCATTCGGTATAGCATGGACATTCTCACCTATGTGCGACGTCTCTGCGGAACCTCGCTGGGGACGTGTTTCAGAAGGCTCCGGAGAGGATCCGTATCTTTCAGGACAGATGTCTGCCGCCATGGTCCACGGTTATCAGGGAGATGACCTTTCTGCTGGCAATACCATACTTTCTTGCGTGAAGCATTTTGCCGCTTACGGCGGACCTGAGGCCGGAAGGGATTACAATACGGTGGACATGTCGGAGATGATGTTCCGCGACCGCTACCTGCCTTCCTACAAAGCCGCCATCGATGCCGGAGCATTGAGCGTAATGTCTTCTTTCAATGATTTTGAGGGGATTCCTTCCAGCGGAAACAAGTGGCTGCTTACGGACGTGCTTCGTAATGAATTGGGATTCAAGGGATTCGTGGTATCTGACTATAACGCCATCAATGAGATGACCAACCACAGGGTTGTTGCAGACGGAAAGGAAGCGGCAGAACTGGCATTGAACGCAGGCCTGAATATGGACATGGTCGACGGGGACTATTATAAGTTCGCGGAAGAACTTGTCAAGGAGGGCCGTGTCAGCGAAAAGCAGATAGACAAGCTTTGCCGTGAAGTACTGAATATCAAGTTCAAGCTTGGATTGTTCGATGATCCGTTCCGCTATGGCGGAGAAGGCAGATGGGACAAGGAAACCTGCCTGCCGGAATATATGGAAGCATCCCGTGAAGTTGCCAGAAGTTCGATGGTTCTGCTCAAAAACCAGAATGACGTACTTCCGCTTAAAGAGAATGCGAGGATAGCATTGATAGGACCCGCAGCCGATTCCCGCAGAGAAATGATTGGCACGTGGAGCGCTTTTGTCAGCTCGAAAAATGCGGTAAGTTTCTTCGAAGGTCTTAAGGCGCGTTTCGGCAATGTTGTCTGCGAACAAGGCTGCGACTTCTTCGTGCCTATCGAGGGCGGCATTTCCAGGGCAGTGGCCGCGGCCCGCAATTCTGATGTTGTCCTGATTACATTGGGCCTGCCGAACTCATGCAGCGGCGAGGCGGCATCATTGACCGACATTGACATTCCTGCTGCGCAGAAGAGCCTTTTCAATGCCGTGAAGTCTGTCGGCAAGCCGGTTGTCATCCTGCTTGTCACAGGTCGTCCGATGACGATTGCTCCGGAGACGGAAGCCGCTGACGGACTTTTGGTTACATGGCATCCGGGCTCGATGGGAGGCGCTGCTCTTGCAGATGTCGTTTCCGGAGACTACAATCCTTCAGGCCGTCTTACCATGACATTCCCGCTCTGTCTCGGACAGGTTCCGATACATTATAATTATAAGAGTACAGGCCGTCCGCGCAAGTCGCCTGACAGCGATGAGAAATTTGTCTCACGTTATCTGAAGACTCCAAACGAGCCTCTCTTTGCCTTCGGTGAGGGCTTGAGCTATACCGAATTCAGTTATTCCGATCTCAAAGTTTCGGCTCCTGAAGTCAAGCTCGGGGGTAATGTCAATGTCAGTGTGAAGGTTACCAATGTTGGTTCTCGTGACGGAGAAGAAGTGGTACAGCTCTATCTGAAAGATGTGGTCGGAAGCCGTACACGTCCGGTCCGTGAACTCAAGGGCTTCAGAAAAGTGAATCTGAAAGCAGGGGAGTCGACTGTGGTCTCATTCGAGATAACACCTGAAAGCCGTTCGTTCTTCCGTGCGGACAACACGTGGGGAGAGGAGCCCGGCGATTTCGAAGTGTTTGCCGGACACGATTCCCATGCAGACCTGAAATGCGGATTCAAAGTCGTGAAATAGAATTGTTTAGCCCTGGGGTTTCTCGGGGCTTTTTCTTTCATATGCGAGAAATTTGACGTCTTCTGAGCTGGCCTTCTGTTCGTCATATTTCCTGTCCCATTCGCGGTAGAAGCTGAGTTTAGGGTCTTCGAACAGCATCAGCTGCTCAGTTTCTTCCTTGGTGAATTTGGACAGGCCAATGCCGACCTGCCTGATTGGAGCGTTTCCATCCCACATCTCGCCGAGCATTCTTCTCGCTTCATTTAGTATCAATGCCGTGACGTCAGTCGGTCCTGATATCTGGCATTGTTTCTGGGCCACGCTGAAGTCAGTGAACTTTATGAACATTGACACGCATGTGCATCTGAACCCCTGGCGTCTCAGCCTGTGCGCGACGGTGCATGCGACCTTGAACATTTCCCTGTCCAATTCTTCCGGATTGACAATGTCCTTTGCGAAAGTGCGCTCCACACTGATGCTTTTCGCCTCCTGAAACTCGGTGATAATCGGTTCATTGTCAATGCCGTTGGCGTTGTCGTGCATCTGTGCCGCGAACTTCTTGCCGACTATTCTTGCCAATGAATTTTCAGGCAGTCTGGCTATGTCGCCAATTGTATAAATGCCATAGGCAGACAGCCTTTCCCTGGTCTTTTTGCCTACCCAGAGCAGGTCCCCGGCAGGCAGCGGCCACATCTTTTCCTGGACTTCGTCCTGCCAAAGCGTGTGGACCTTGTCCGGTTTCTCGAAGTCCGAGGCCATCTTGGCCAGTAATTTATTGGAACCTACACCGACATTGACAGTAAACCCGAGCTTCTCCTTGATTTCGTCTTTCAGCGCCCGCGCCACTTCCGCCGCGTCTTTCCGGTAGAGCCTGAATGTCATGTCAATGAAGCATTCATCTATGGAAAACTGCTGAAGGACAGGTGAATACAATCGGCAAATGTCAATGAAAGAGGTCGAACAATGCCGGTACCATTCCCAGTCGCTGTGGACGATTACCAGATTCGGGCATTTCCTCAATGCCATGCTGACGGGGATGGCCGTCTTGATTCCAAGTTTCTTTGCCGGGATGGATGCGGCTGTTATTATGCTTCTCCTGTCAGACGGGTCTCCCGATACGGCTGACGGGACGAGCCTGATGTCAGGCCCGCCTTCTGTCAATAACTTGACGGCGCTCCAGCTGAGAAATGCAGAGTTTACGTCAATGTGGAAGATGACGCGTTTCATGGAGAAGTCCGTTTTGTCCGGCCGTTACTTGCTTTTTTCTTTCAGGAAATGGCCCAGTGCCTCGCAGATGTCCTTGTAAGTGCTTTCGAAATCACCTGTGTACCACGGGTCAGGTATTGCCTGGTCCTTTCCTGCCAGTGACATCAGCATCCGGATCTTGCCTTCGTCATCCCTGAACATCCGTTTCATGCACTGCTGATTGTCCCTGTCCATGGTGAATATAAGATCGTAATGATCATAGTCCGCCTGTGTAACCTGTCTTGCACCTCTTTTTTCGAATGGTATGTTGTGCAGTCTCAGGCAATCCTTTGCCGGCGGATATATGTCATATCCTACGACTTCGTCAGACGTGGCCGCCGAAGAAATCTCGAATTCTCCCTCACGTCCGGTATCATTGACCATCTTCTTCATTATGTACTCTGCCATCGGGCTTCTGCAAATGTTCCCCAGGCATACGAAAAGTATCTTCTGCATATTGCTAATTGTATTTCTTCCTTGCGGATGGTTCCTGCGCTGCCGTTTGGATGGTGTTCTTTGTCAAGAACAGCTCCGCTTCTGTCAGGCGGGTGTTTTTTTGTCAAGGGCTGCTCCGCATCTGTCTGGCAGGTGTTCTTTTTTGTCAAAGGCTGCTCCGCTTTTGTCTGGCAGGTGTTCTCCACGGCACTTCGTAGTTGTTATCCTAGCGATGAGGGTGACCAAAAAGTCTTTTGTTCCCCCTCCTCCGGACTTCCTAACCCCCGCAGACTAACGTCTGCGATCCCTATTAGGGGTATCTCGCGCCCCGGTGCGGTCCCTTCGGGACTTTTTAGTCGGCCCCTTTTTATATTATATCGGGCCATGTCTGCATGTGCAGAACTCCCTTAAAGGATACCTAAATTTCGTCCTTTAGATGCTCCTTTGCATACTCCAGGGTAACATTGAAAGTCTTCTTTCTGGATGAAGGGGCTTCGAACATCGCATCGTCGAAAATCTTCTCGCAGATGGAACGGAGGCCACGTGCTCCAAGTTTGTTCTTGATAGCGGTATCGACGATAAGTTCTTTTACGCCGTCCTCGATTTCGAGCTTTATGCCGTCAAGTTCGAACATCTTGTTGTACTGCTTGAGAATCGCGTTCTTAGGTTCCGTAAGGATACGGAGAAGGGAGTCGCGGTCCAGACTGTCAAGATATGTCACTATAGGAAGACGTCCGATAATCTCAGGAATCAGGCCGTAAGCCTTCAAGTCTTCTGCAGAAACATAACGGAGAAGGTTATCCTTGTCTATCTTCTGCTGGCTGCCGGCGGTAAAACCGATGACCTGGGTATTGAGCCTTTGCGCTATCCTGCGCTCTATTCCTTCAAATGCGCCACCGCAGATGAACAGGATATTCTGGGTATTCACGTGGATGAATTCCTGTTCAGGATGCTTGCGTCCGCCCTGTGGAGGGACATTGACAACACTTCCCTCGAGGAGTTTCAACAATGCCTGCTGCACACCCTCACCGGAAACGTCACGGGTAATGGACGGATTGTCACCTTTGCGGGCGATTTTGTCGATTTCGTCTATAAAGACAATACCACGTTCTGCCTTGGCAAGGTCATAGTCAGCTTCCTGAAGAAGTCTCGAAAGAAGGCTCTCCACATCCTCGCCCACATAACCTGCCTGAGTCAGCACAGTCGCGTCAACGATAGTGAACGGAACTTGGAGAAGTTTCGCAATACTCTTGGCCAGCAATGTCTTGCCGGTACCTGTAGGTCCTACAAGGAGGATATTCGATTTCTCGAGATCCACCCCGTCATCAGCCTTGTCGGCGAGATTATGATTTATTCGCTTGTAATGATTATATACTGCGACAGACAAGAGTTTCTTGGCCCTGTCCTGACCGATTACATACTGGTCAAGAAAGGCCTTGATTTCCTTCGGCTTCTGAAGTTTCTCAATACGGGCGGGCGCCTGGGCACCTTTTCCCACATTGGAAATCTCCTTCAGATAGCCGGAAGCCATCTCCACGCAATCGCTGCATATATATGTATTATCAAGTCCTGACAGAAGGAATGGAACTTCAGCCTCACTCCTGCCGCAGAACATACAATGTTTAACAGGTTTCTTTCCAGCCACTGTTACTTTATTTTTTTCTTACTTTCCAGAATTTCATCTACCATGCCATACTCTTTGGCCTCAGCTGCAGTCATCCAGAAATCTCTGTCAGCATCGGCAAATACACGATCATAAGACTGTCCGGAATGCTGGGCAATGATATTGCACAGTTCCTGTCTTGTCTTCTCGATTTCCTTTGCCGCGATGATGATGTCAGATGCCTGACCCTGGGCGCCGCCAAGCGGCTGGTGGATCAGAACCCTACTGTGAGGAAGGGCAGAACGCTTTCCGTGGGCACCTGCACAGAGAAGTACGGAACCCATTGAAGCTGCCATACCGGTACAGATGGTCGCTACTTCAGGCTCGACAAGCTGCATCGTATCATAGATGGCAAGACCGGATGTGACCTGTCCTCCCGGAGTGTTCAGATACAATGAGATATCCGCGTTGCTGTCATTTGATGCAAGGAACAGCAACTGGGCCTGGATAATGTTTGCGACATCATCGTCGATAGGCACGCCCAGGAAGATGATTCTGTCCATCATAAGACGGGAGAACACATCCATGGATGCGACATTGAGTTTCCTCTCTTCGATAATGGTAGGGTTGATGTACGAATTCACCGTCGATTCATAACGATGAAGGGTCATGGAACTAATTCCACGACCCATATTCGCAAATTTATCGAATTCGCTATTCATTTCAAATTAAAGTGTGCGGAATGCCTCTACAGATACAGTCTCGTTCTCGAGTGTGATTGCACCCTTGACAGCCTCTACTGCTTTTGTTGTCTCGACATTCTCGATGATACGACGGCTTGTGTTCTCATCCTGAAGCACACGGCCTACGCTATCCTTGATGACAGCCTCAGGGACATTGCCCATTCCGTAAGCTGCATACTGGTATGCAACATAAGCCTCTGCAGCCTCATGAACATCTTTCTCTTCGATCTTGAGACCGAACTTGTCCATAACATAGCCGCGGACCATCTGCCAGCGGAAATCCTCGAAGAATGCAGGTGCTTCCTTCTCGATTTCCTCCTTGGAGAACTTGCCCTCATTGATATGGAACAGCCATCTCTTGAGGAACTCCTCAGGGAGTTTCACGTCAGCCTTCTCTACGAGATACTTTCTGAGATCCTTTGAAAGCTTGTGGTCTGACTCCTGTTTGTAGTTCTCCTGAAGTCTCTCTACAACAGCCGCGTCGAATTCCTCTGCGCTGTGAACTTTGCCCTCACCGAAGATCTTGTCGTAAGTCTCCTGGTTTTCCTCTGCAGGAGCGAATGTCTTCACTTCCTTCACGGTAACGTGGAACTGAGGATTGATTTCAGCGAGCTCTTCTTTCTTCACCTTAAGCATGTATGCACGGTCAGACTCGTTTGTAAATGCCTCATTGACATTGACATCGAACTGGTCACCGACCTTTGCGCCGAGGAATGAATTCTTTGCCTCACCCTCAACGTTTCTTACGCCTACGTAAGAAGCCTCGACTGTCTTTCCTTCCTGTGAGAAGTCAACGATTACGAAGTCATCCTCTCCTGCGGCCTCAGTGTCGGTAAGTGAACCGAACTGGCGGAGGAGGTTATCCTTCATCTCTTTCTTTGCCTCGTCAGAAATCTCGATGCTGTAGTACTTCACCTTGTCATCCTTGGTAAGCTCGAAGTTCACCTCTGATGCAGAAGCGATATCGAACTTGAATGTGAAGTCGTTGCCGGACTTCCACTCGATCTCAGGCTGGTCCTCGCTAGGAAGAGCCTCACCTACCATCTTGATATTGTTTTCCTTGATGAAGTTATTTACAGCGTCAGAAAGCACCTGGTTTACAGCCTCGCCGAGAACACGCTCACCATAAACTCTCTGGATGAGAGACATAGGAACCATTCCCTTTCTGAATCCCTTGAACTCAGCAGTACGTCTGCACTTCTGGAGTTCCTTCTTCTCGATTTCAGCGTAGTCATCGTGTGCTACTGTGACAGTGAGCTGAAGATTAAGCTCATCAATCTGGTTTTTTACAACGTTCATTTTTATGCTTGTTTATTATTTTCTTTGGTTTTAGCTTGC
>ENA-OPCZ01001094-OPCZ01001094.1-human-gut-metagenome-genome-assembly--contig:-NODE-1094-length-15005-cov-3.502609_pt1 | contig 15005 bp, 9 predicted proteins | sample MGYA00241566_ERZ501483 | MGnify/ENA primary metagenome ERZ501483 (study PRJEB25962, sample SAMEA1965191) | human gut metagenome | biome: human gut; feature: human-associated habitat; material: faeces... | reverse complement strand
AACCCACTCGCGTTCGGACTCCCACGTAGCTGTACTAAGCTCCTGAATGGTCTAATGACCATCCACTCGCTAAGTGCAGACGTGTCCGTACGGTTGCCAACACATGATCTCTTTTTATAATATTCAAATAATTTACGTTATTCAAACCACTACACAGTGTGTATGTTTTACTGTATTAGCATTAATAATATCTGTCCACCTCTATAAAAATTAAAAAACGATAACGTTTAACATACATCCATCAATGGAATTCGTTTTTCGTACCGCTATCTTTCTTTATCTTTTTATGAATACTCGACACATTCCCGTCATACAATTAAAAAATTTTACAAAAACTTATCATTCCCATGTACCTTTTCTTAATCTCACAAGTTTATAGTTAAACACAACAGAGAATGATTGACTATATCAAAGGAGGATCTTATTGTGAGAACAATTCGCAGAAACATAGCAAGAAATGCAAAAAAATATGCAGCAAAAGCAACTGTATCAGCCATGATGTTAGCAGGCGGAGTTATGATGGCATCTCCAATCCTTTCATCAACAGTCAGCGCAGCGACAGAACATTGGAATGATGCATCTGCTTCTAAAACAGAAAGCTGGTCCACATGGAAAGCAAACTGGGATAAATACAGCACAAACTATGAAAATGTATCCCTAACACCAGGAGCGACAGAATCACAGCTTAATTTTGCATACTACAGCAAGACAGAAGAAACACCAAAAGTTAAGATCGCAACAAAAGCAGATATGTCTGATGCAAAAGAAGTCGAAGGAAAACAGACACAGGCAGTAGCGATCGAAGGTGTTCAGTACTATTCAAACAAAGCATCTGTAAATGACCTGAAAGAAAATACAACTTACTACTATCAGGTATTCCAGAACGGAAAATATCAGGATGCACAGAAATATTCTACAAAATCATTTAAAAATTATTCTTTCTTATATGTAGGAGATCCTCAGATCGGAGCATCTTCAGGACAGACAAGTACTGAAGGAGATGCGATGAAAGATAATAACTATGCAGCAAGAAATGATAGTTATAACTGGAACAACGTATTAAATAATGCAGTAAAACAGAATCCAAATCTAAGTTTTGTTGCATCCGCAGGAGATCAGGTAAATAACAATAACAATGAAAAACAGTATGCAGGTTACCTTGGAGCAGATGCTTTAAGATCTCTTCCAGTAGCAACAACGATCGGAAACCACGATTCTGGATCAGCACAGTATGAGATGCATTACAACAATCCAAATGCATTTGATACAAGTGGATATAGAAATACAGCAAAGTATACAGAAGGAAAGACAGCAGCAGGAACAGACTATTATTACACATATGGAAATACATTATTTATCGTATTAGACACAAACAATTACAACTGTGCAACTCACGAAAATGTTATGCGTAAAGCGATCAAAGAAAATCCAAATGCAAAATGGAAAGTTGTAATGTTCCATCAGGACATTTATGGATCAGGATATGATCATTCAGATTCTGACGGAATGGTTTTAAGAACACAGTTAACACCATTAATGGATAAATATGATATTGATGTTGTACTTCAGGGACATGACCATACATACTCCAGAACATATCAGTTACAGAGTGATGGGCAGGCACATGATAAATTCGCAAAAACAGAAAATACAGCAAATTACGCAAAAGAAAATAACTGCTACGAAATCGTTGATACAACAAAAGGTGGAACGGTTGTAAATCCAAAAGGAACTGTATATTTAGAAGCAAACTCAGCAACAGGATCTAAATTCTACAATCTGATCACAGCAAAACAGGATTTCATTTCTGAGAGAAGCCAGACATGGACACCAAGTTATTCTGTAGTCAATGTAACAGATGACTCTTTTGAAGTTACAACATACGATGCGGACACAGGAAAAGTATTAGACGGATCATCTTCATATAAGATCGTGAAGAAAGCAGAAGATACCAAAAAAGATGATGCGAACTCAAATACAACAAAGAAAGATGATACAACAGCAGTACAGGCAAAAAACCAGACGATTACAGCAACAGCATCTTATAAGAAGAGTGAAACATCCAAAGCATTCAAATTAAATGCAAAAACAAATGGAAAACTCACTTACACAACATCAAACAAAGCAGTTGCAACAGTTGATGCTGCAGGAAAAGTAACAGTCAAAGGACCAGGAGTTGCCAAGATCACAGTCAAAGCAGCAGCAACTACAGACTACAAAGCAATTTCCAAAACAGTTACAGTGACTGTAGCACCAAAGAAACAGAGTATCTCTTTAGTAAATAAGATCAAAAAACAGCTAACGATCAAATGGAAAAAGAATACGAAAGCATCAGGATATCAAGTTGTATATTCTACAAACAAGAAATTTACAGGTAAAAAGACAGTAAGAAAAGCGAAAACAACAACATCTTACAAGATCAAAGGTCTGAAAAAAGGGAAAAAATATTACGTCAAAGTCCGTTCTTACAAAACAGTAAATGGAAAACGTATTTATGGAGCCTACAGCACAGCCAAAAAAGCAACAATCAAATAGAGATGATAAAGAATTAGTGTCGTAACTTAATTTATCAGACAGAGCAAAAGCCTGCGCCCGGAATGATAGATCCGGACACAGGCATTCTCTGATTTTTCTTTATAAATAAAAGGCTACGATTTATAGAAAGAAGACAACTTATGGAAAAAGCAGTATCATGGAAAAAAATCTTGATCTTCGCAATAGCAGTGTGTTTATTTGCAGGGATCATAGTCAAATGCAACCAGTTTCAGAAAACGCCATTGGCATCCTATAAAGGACAAAAATATGAAAAAGCAGTTGTAACAAAGATCATAAAAGATAATCTTGCAGAAGACGGAAGTCGTTATGGAACGCAGAAAGTTCTGGTCAAAATGACAACGGGAACCTACAAAGGAAAAGAAAAACAGGCGATCAATCCAAGCGGAACTTTATTTGGAGCTGACTGTAAAGTAGGAGCAAGGATCATCGTGATCGTAAATAAAAGTGGAACAAATGCAGGATTTACCGTATATAGTCAGGACCGTACCATGGCGATCTATGGATTTGTGTTGATCTTTGCGGCAGTGGTATGTGCGATCGGCGGGAAGAAAGGCGTTCATGCTATTTTGAGCCTTGTATTTGCGTTTGCATGTATCATTGGTATCATGTTCCCGATGATGTATCGGGGAATTTCACCGATCGTGTTGACGATCATTGTAGCAGTGTTGACAACGATCGTAACATTAGGACTTCTTGGTGGATATTCGAGCAAAACAGTGTCTGCGATCCTTGGAACAGCGATCGGAGTCGTGATCGCAGCAGTGGCGGCGATGGCATTTGGAAAAGCAGCAGGGATCACAGGATATAATGTATCGGATATCGAAGCATTGAACTATGTCGGACAAAATACAAAGATAAAGATCGGAGAATTGCTTTTTGCCGGAATCATCATTTCAGCATTAGGAGCCGTCATGGACGTTGGTATGTCTATTGCATCTACGATTCAGGAAATTTATGAAACAGACAAAACACTGTCCATGAAACGACTTTTTGTATCAGGAATCAATGTTGGAAGAGATATGATGGGAACGATGACGAATACACTGATCTTTGCTTATGTGGGCGGTGCAATGACAACATTAGTGATCAATTACGCATATGACCTAAGCTACAGACAGTTAGCGAACTCTTATGTGATCGGAATTGAGATCATGCAAGGATTATCTGGAAGTCTTGGTGTTGTATTAACAGTACCGATCACAGCGTTGATCGCATCATTTCTTGCAGTGCGCAAAAAATAAATTTTATAATTCATAAAATAAATCATAAATACGGTCTATGGATTTTATAAAAAACATCTATAAATCTATTGACACAGAAAAAAATTTCATGTATCGTAAAAACATCAAAACAAGGAGAAACTAAGATGACAACAAGTAAGATGAATAATTGCACATTTTATTACTTTAGCTTTCAGGGTTATTATTTTTATCCTGACTATTTTTGTTGCAATGAATCATCGCCAAAACTTATGTCACTTTAAACCGACAGAGTAAAACATTTAAGGCATGCATTCTTGCAACAGAGTGCATGCCTTTTCTTTTTACTCAAAGAAACAAAGGCCGCACCAGAGAAGCAGGATAGAAACGACTTGCCAGGAAAGGACGAACATCATGATTATTATTTTAAAGAAACAGGCAGAAGAAGCAAAGATCAACGCATTAAAGAAAGAGATGGAAGAGCAGGGACTGGGAATCCACGAATCCGAAGGTGTTAACACAAGGATCCTTGGATTAGTGGGAGATACATCTGTTGTAGATATGCGTCATATCATGGCAAACAGCATCGTTGAAAATGTACAGCGTATTCAGGAGCCATACAAGAAGGCCAACAGAAAATTCCATCCAAACGATACAGTTGTTGATGTAAACGGAGTAAAGATCGGTGGTGGAAACTTCCAGGTGATCGCAGGACCATGTTCTATTGAGACAAAAGAACAGATCACAGAAGTCGCAAACGATGTGAAGAATTCTGGTGCAGGATTATTAAGAGGAGGAGCTTTCAAACCAAGAACTTCCCCATACTCTTTCCAGGGACTTCATGGAGAAGGATTAGAATTATTATTAGAAGCTAAGAAAGCAACAGGACTTCCAGTTGTTACAGAGATCATGGATGCAAGTCATCTTCCATTATTCGAAGATGTGGACCTGATTCAGGTTGGAGCAAGAAATATGCAGAACTTTGAATTATTAAAAGAATTAGGAAAGATCAACAAACCAATCTTATTAAAGCGAGGACTTGCAGCAACGATCGAAGAATGGTTAATGAGTGCAGAATACATTATGGCAGGTGGAAATGAAAATGTAATCCTTTGTGAGAGAGGAATCCGAACATACGAAACAGCCATGAGAAATACATTAGATCTTTCTGCAATCCCTATGATCAAGAAGAAATCCCATCTTCCAGTCATGGTAGATCCATCTCATGCAACAGGAATCAGAGATATGGTAGAGCCAATGGCATTAGCAGCGATCGCAGCTGGGGCCGATGGATTAATGGTAGAAGTTCATAATGATCCAGCCAAAGCATTATGTGATGGACCACAGTCACTGACACCAGAACAGTTTGATACATTGATGAAGAAGGTAAATAAGACAAGAGAATTCTTTCAGGCATTATAACTAGAAAAAATCTTGCTGAGAATTGTAAATTGGGATATACTATAACTAAAGAAAGAAAAAGACAACCCGGGAATCCATTGATTTCCGGGTGTTTGTCAGTTTTATAGATTCTAGGGAAAAAGGAGAGATATCTTATGAAAGTAATCGTCGGACTGGGGAATCCGGGAAAGAAATATGACAACACAAGACACAATATTGGATTTGAAGCCCTTGATTATATTGCAGACAAAGAAGGCATAAGTATAAATACAGGGAAACACAAAGCATTGATCGGAACTGGTTATATGGGAGGAGAAAAAGTCCTTCTTGTGAAACCACAGACATTTATGAACTTAAGCGGGGAAAGTCTTCGTCCAATCATGGATTTCTATAAATTAGAGCCAGAAGATTTTATCATTATTCATGATGATATCGACCTTGATGTTGGAAGACTGCGTATCCGAAGAAAGGGAAGTGCAGGGGGACATAATGGACTGAAAAGTATCATCAGTCATTTAGGAAGTATGGATTTCCCAAGGGTGAAGATCGGTGTTGGAGAGAAACCAAAAGGATATGATCTGGCAGATTATGTATTAGGACATTTTACAAAAGAAGAACAGGCAATCTTTGCGGAACGTTTTGATGAAGTGTACGATGCAGTACAGCTGATCGTTATGGGCGACATCACAGAAGCGATGAACCGCCACAATAAGAAAAAGTAGGGATAGAAAGTGTTAGAACATATATTAAAAGACGATTCGGTATACAGACAATTAAAAGATGAGATCGAAGATTACTGTGGTCCGGTTCTTGTATCAGGATGCACCGATACAGCCAAATGGCATCTGACCAGTCTGATCGGAAATCATAAGAAAAAGCAATTTAAGATCATCATCGTACCAGACGAGAACAAAGCAAGACAATGGGTCGAGGCAAGTCATTTCTTTGGAGAAAAGGTTCAGTATATTCCAGCAAAAGATCCATTATTCTATACAGCCGATGTTCATGGAAATGCAATCGCAAGAGACCGTATGCTGGCGATCAAGAAGATCGTGGATGACAAATGTGGAACCTTTGTGATGACGATCGATGCGGTGATGGATCAGGTTGTTCCATTAAGTGATATCAAGAATCATAAGATGACGTTTAAAATGGGAGAGATACTGGAAGAGGCAACGATCGCAGAAGAATTTGTTGCCAGAGGATACGAAAAAGCACCATTTGTTGAGGCTCCAGGCGAGTTTGCTGTGCGAGGAGGAATCATTGATATTTTCCCATACACGCAGGAAAGCCCATATCGTATCGAACTATGGGGAGATGAAATTGATTCGATCCGAAGTTTTGATAAAGAAAGCCAAAGATCCATCGAAGAAGTCGATACTCTGACCATTTATCCGGCATCAGAGATCATTTTAAACCAGCCAAGGATTGAACATGGTCTTCGAAATATGGAAGAAGATTATGAGAAGTTATCACAGAAGTTTAAAAAAGAAAAAAAATATGATCAGGAAGCCCGCCTAAGAAAAGAAATGGACCGTGTTCGTGAGGAATTAAGGGAACTTCATATGTTGATCGGAGTAGAAGGTTATCTCCCATATTTTTATGAAAATACAGAATGCATCTTAGATTATTTTCCAGAAGAAAGTATGATCTATCTGGATGAACCAAAACATATCAGAGAACGTGCAGATGCATTTTATCTGGAATTCTCAGAGAGTATGAAAAGTCGTCTGGAAGGTGGGTATCTTCTGCCTAAACAGGCAAATACGGTGACAGATTATGAGAGTATTTTATATCAGATCGAGAAACATAAGATGCTATGTTATTCGATTTTATCTGCTGAGATCAATGATTTTAGAGTTGCTAGAACCTTATTTATGGATACAAAATCCATTCAGTCTTATAACAACAGTTTTGAGCAGTTAGTCAAAGATCTTACCAAATATCAGAGTAAGGACTACAGGATCGTTGTTGCTTCTCCATCTGTTACAAGAGCGAAACGTTTAAGCAGTGATCTGAGAGAAAATGGTTTGGTTGTGACATATGATAAGGACTTGAAATATGGAGTGGAAGCAGGGCAGATTGTTGTCACAGCAGGAAAGCTTCTGACAGGAATTGAATATCCGGCAGCCAAATGGGTATTGATCTCAGAAGGAGACATTTTCAAAGGAAGAGAAGAAAAAAAGCGCCGAAAGAAAGAGAAGAAAAAACAAGGAGAAAAGATCCGAAGTTTTGCAGATATCAATATCGGTGATTACGTTGTTCATGAAAAACATGGAGTCGGTATTTACCGCGGAATCGAAAAGATCACAACAGATGGGGTTGAAAAGGACTACATCAGTATTGAATATCAGGGCGGTGATAATTTATTTATTTTAGCATCAGCCCTAGACCAGATCGCAAAATACGCAAGTGCAAATGCAAGAAAGCCGAAACTTCATAAATTAGGTGGAAATGAATGGAAGAAGACGAAAACACGTGTCAAAGGTCAAGTCAAAGATATTGCGGAAGAACTCGTGCAGTTATATGCACTAAGACAGGCAAAAGAAGGATATGTCTATGACAAGGACACTGTATGGCAGAAAGAGTTTGAAGAATTATTTCCATACGATGAAACGCAGGATCAGTTAAATGCGATCGATGATACGAAAAGGGATATGGAAAGCAAGAAGATCATGGACCGACTGATCTGTGGAGATGTCGGGTATGGCAAGACAGAAGTAGCGATCCGTGCAGCATTTAAGGCAGTAGACAATGGAAAACAGGTGGCGTATCTCGTACCAACCACGATCCTTGCACAGCAGCATTACAATACATTTGCACAGAGATTTCATGATTACCCGATCACCGTACGCATGATGTCTAGATTTTGTACAGCAAAAGAGCAGAAAGAGACGATTGAAGGACTCAAAAATGGAACGGTAGATGTTGTGATCGGAACGCATCGCTTATTGTCCAAAGACATGCAGTATAAGAATCTGGGACTGCTCGTAATTGATGAAGAACAGCGTTTTGGAGTGACACATAAAGAAAAGATCAAGACAATGAAAAAAGATGTCGATGTCTTATCCTTATCTGCTACACCAATTCCAAGAACCCTGCATATGAGTCTGATCGGAATCCGTGACATGAGTGTATTAGAAGAACCACCGCATGACCGAAGAGCGATCCAGACATATGTTATGGAATATAATGAAGAACTGGTCAAAGAAGCGGTCTACCGCGAAATGACACGTGGCGGGCAGGTATATTATGTGTATAACCGCGTCAATAATATCGCAGAAGTGACAGCCGAATTACAGAGATTGCTTCCAGATGCGAAAGTTGCATTTGCCCACGGACAGATGAAAGAACGCGAACTGGAAGAGATCATGATGGGATTTATGAACCATGAGATCGATGTATTGGTATCCACAACGATCATCGAGACAGGACTAGATATTCCGAATGTAAATACAATGATCATTCACGATGCCAACCAGCTTGGACTGTCCCAGTTGTATCAGTTAAGAGGACGTGTCGGAAGATCGAATCGAAATGCATTTGCATTTTTGATGTACAAAAAAAACACACTGTTAAAAGAAACCGCAGAAAAACGATTACAGGCAATCCGGGAATTTACAGATCTGGGATCCGGTTATAAGATCGCAATGCGAGATCTGGAGATCCGCGGAGCAGGAAATCTTTTGGGACAGGCACAATCCGGTCATATGGAAGCAGTTGGATACGATCTGTATTGCAAGATGCTGAATGAAGCAGTCTTGAGATTAAAAGGCGAATTAAAAGACGAGGATGAATTTGACACAACGCTCGATCTTGATATCAACGCATTTATTCCATCAACGTATGTATATAATGAATATCAAAAACTGGAATTATACAAACGTATTTCATCCATTGAATCCAAAGATGAAATGGAAGATATGACAGATGAGTTGATTGACCGTTTTGGGGAAATGCCGAAAGCAGTCTACAATCTGTTATATGTTGCATATTTGAAATCATTAGCTCACCACGCTTATATGACAGATGTGAAACAAAAAGGAGAAAAAGTCTCATTTGAAATGAAACCAGATGCAGCTGTGGACGTAGAAAAAATTCCAGTGGTATTAGAAGAATACAAACGTGAATTATCCTTCCAGGCAGGCAAGAATCCGACATTTGTACTGGATCTGTCAAAGACAAAGAAAGTGAAGCAGTTAGAAAAGATTGAACATTGTGTGAACTCGCTCAATTCATTGATAATCCGATAAGTTTGTGCTATAATATCGCCAGACATTAGCCTAATATAATCATAATATGAAGGAGAAAATGAAATGAAGAAATTAGCAAAGAAGTTGCTATGTTTAACTGCAGTTCTTGCGTTAACTCTTTCTTTATTTACAGGATGTAAAAGCAAGAATGAGAAGACATTATTTGAATATGCAGGACAAGAAGTAACATTCCAGGAAGCACATGTATATGCAAGAATCATGCAGTATCAGGCAGAAGCTCAGTACGGAGCATACTTCGGAGACAGCATGTGGTCTATGCAGGTCGGAACAGACAGCAAAGGAAAGAAGATCACAATGCAGCAGTCTGTCAAAGACAGCGTTATCAACCAGTTAAAACAGATCAAAGTTTTAGCAGCACACGCAGACGACTACAACGTGAAGTTAACAAAATCTGAGAAGAAGCAGATCAAAGAAAGCGTAACTGCCTTCGCAAAAGACTCAACAGGTAAGAAAGTCATGAAGAAGACAGAAGCAGATAAAGATATGATCCAGAAACTGTACGAAGAAAGCACGATCGCAAGTAAAGTTATGCAGGCGATCATCAAGAAAGCAAACGTTACAGTAACAGATGACGAAGCCAAAACTGTTAAAGTTTACAAACTTGTCTTCACAACAAAGACAACAGACAGCAAGACAGGAAAAGAAAAAGACATGACAGCCGCTGAGAAGAAAGATCAGCTAAAGAAAGCAAAATCCGCATTAAAGATGATCAAGAAAGGTCAGAGTATCAGCTCTGTAGCTAAGAAGTTCAGCGTAAACTCTGACAACGAAGAATCCTATACAAAAGGAAAAGCCACATTAGGAACAAAATTCGAAACAGCAGCAGCAAAACTTAAGAAGAACCAGGTAAGCGGAGTCGTAGAATTAGACGATGCATACGTGATCATCAAGATGTTAAATCCAAACGACACAACAGCAGCTGCATCAAACAAATCCACACTGCTTCAGGAAAAACAGCAGGCAGCATACGAGAAAGTCTACAAGAAGTGGACAAAAGATGCAGACAAGAAGTGGGATGACAAGAAGTCTGTAGATCAGGATCTGTGGAAAGAAGTTAAGTTTAAATATAAAGCTACAACAGCATCTACAGCAGCAACAACTACTACAACAACAGCGGCGAAGAACACAACAACAGCTGCAAAGAGTAAATAATTACAAGAAATGAAAAGGCCGGAGATAACGGGAATAGTTATCTCCGGTCTTTTTGACTTTCTGTGATCACACAGGCACCGAGTTGTTCATATGTATGAATGCATTTTTCTGAGATTGAAGAATTCGTAATAAGATTGCGACCTTTTCCAAGTTGACAGATGTAGATAAAATCTTTCTTCATAAGTTTGGTTTCATCTGCGAGAAAATAGATTTCAGGAACCATGTGACAGAGCAGGCGTACAATTGATGCCTCAGCCATACTTCCTAAAAAGATATTTCCTTCTTCATCAACAGCATTAACTCCAATAAAAGCACAGTCAAGCTGGAATGAATTCAGATTCGATTCGGCAATCTGGCCAGTTGTAGTAAGTGAATTATGACGTATTTCTCCACCCAGAGAAATTAGATGAATATTAGGATATGAACTTAATTCGTAAGAAATATTGACTGCATCTGTAACGATATTTAAGGTGCCAGAATCTTTGAGCATTGTAGCAAACATATGGACTGTTGTTCCAGAGGCAAGGAAAATATGATGTCGATTCTGAATGTAAGGAAGAGCAGCTCTTGCAATAGATTCTTTCAATTCAATATTTTGCGTCATACGCTGATGAAAAGGAAGAGTGGTATCGTGAATCGAAAGAGAAGGAAGTGTTGCACCTCCATGTGTACGGATCAATTTATGGTCATTCTCAAGTTCCTTTAAATCTCTTCGTGCAGTCATTGGCACGATGTCAAATATTTCACAGATTTCAGAAATTGAAATCCGTTCAAAATGAGATAAATAATCTAATATTTTTTGTTGACGTATATCTTTTTTCAACGAAATAGCTCCTTTTATATACTATATAATTATCTTTTATTATACTTTACAGAAAAGGAAAATTCAAGAAATAAGAGAATAATAAAAAGTTCTAAACGAACATTTATATAGACAAAACGAACATAAAAATGTTAATATGAAACAAATATAAGTGTTAGAAAGGATGTTTTATTATGAAATGTGTTGCAGTAGGAGATATGATGATTCCGTCCATATATTTTAGGAGGGAATTAGAAAAAAGTTCGATCATTGATGAGTTTATATGTAAATCCTGGAAAGAAAATAGTAGTAAAGATGATTTCAGGGAAGTTATCCGAAAGATAGAAACACAGGGAGCATGTGCATTTGAGATAGAAGATGAGATTACAGAGCTTATGAAAAAGGCGGATGTTATTTTTGTACATCAGTGTCCGGTTAGTAAGGAAGTGATCAAAGAAGCAGAAAATCTAAAGTATATTTTATCCTGTCGTGGTGGTGTGGAGAATATTGACATGGAAGCGGCAAAAGAAAAGGGTGTGAAAGTTATTAATTGCCCAGCTCATAATGCATATGCAGTTGCAGAATATACGATTGGAATGATTTTAAATGAATTAAGAAATATCACAAGATCTTGTACAGCATTAAAGAATGGTGAGTGGAGAGAAAAATATCAAAATTCTGAGACACTGACAGAACTAAGAAGCCAGACGATCGGAATCATTGGATTTGGAACGATTGGTCGTCTCGTCATTGAACGTCTGAAAGGTTTTCATCCAACTATCCTTGTTCATGATCCATTTGCAGATGAAGATAAGATTCGAGAAGAAGGATGCAAACCAGTTACAAAAGAAGAACTGATCAAACGATCAGATGTGATCACGATTCATGCAAGGATCAAGGCTGGTGATCCACCAATTATCGGAAAAGAGGAATTTAATCAGATGAAAGAAACTGCTTATTTGATCAATACAGCAAGAGCAGTCGCAGTTGATATGAAAGAACTTTATCATGCACTTTCAGAGCATAAGATCATGGGAGCAGCAATCGATGTATTCCCGACAGAACCTGTTTCAAAAGATGAACCATTGTTGAAATTAGACAATATTACAGTGACAAATCATCAGGGAGGAGCAACCGTAGAATCATATGTGAAGGCGCCAGAGATGGTTCTCGATATGTTAAAACATAGTCTAGAATAAAAAATACAATTACAAAGTATAAAAAATAGCTGCTTTAACAATTATTTTCAAAAAATTGTGAAAGAAATTGTCAGCAGACTATTTTTTTGCATTTTTTTTGAAATACTTGAAACTGTTTTTTGAAAAAGTACGATGCTATACTTTAGTTACAGATGAGGTGAACATATGAATAAGAGATCTCGAGAAATATTATCTCAGCTAATTACAAAAACAGAATATAATCAGACAATATCGATTCAGGAGTTGGCAGATACATTTAAAGTTTTCAGCCGAACCATCCGATACGATATTGATCAGATCAATGATTATCTGAAAGAAAATCATTTACAACCATTAAATCTTGGGAAAAGAGGTGTGATCAACACAGAACAAGATATCACAAAGGCAAGAGAATCTCTTTCGGAAGAAGGATTTTATTCTTTTAAACTTTCAAGAGAAGAAAGGGTCAGTTTTGCAGTTGTATTAATGATCGGTTCTGATGATTACATTACATTGTCAGAGATTGCAGATCAGCTGTTTGTAAGCAGATCAACGATCATTCAGGATTTGGAACATATCAAAAACTTTTGCAGAGAGAGACATTTATATGTACTTTCTCATTCCAATAAAGGGTTACTGCTTGAAGGAAGAGAAATTGATAAGCGAAACTTATTGCTCGATATGATTCAGTCAGGAAATAGTATTTTCAAGGTAGAGCCAATTTTTCAGCATTTAACACAGTGCCTTTCAAAGAACTTAAAGATAAATCTGGAAGATATTTCGATAATCGAGAAGATCATCAATGAAGCAGAACATATTTATGGAAGGTTTTTGACAGATCGGTCATTTGTTCAGTTAAGAAATTACTTTCAGCTTTCGCTTTACCGCTTAAGAAAATCACATTATGTGGAATATGGTGGTAAAAAGAATAGCAAATGGGAAATGGCGAAGGGAATGATCAATCAGATTCAGCAGTTTATTGTAAAAGAAATACCAGATACAGAAATATATTATGTAGCAGATGTCCTAAACCGGATGAAATACATCAAGAAAACGACTAGTAACAAAGAAATCGTTAAGATGCAGGTTATCACAAGAAATTTCATCCAGAATATATCAAAAGATATTCGTATAAATCTTCAGGGAGATTACATCTTTTACGAAAATCTGATCAACCATTTGGAGTCAACGTTTTCAACGCTTGGTGATAGATTTGCAATTAATTCTGTTGTTGACGAAGTACTTCAGAGATATCCAGGAGTAAAGAAAGCCACAGAAAAGAATGTTCATGTATTGGAAGAATATGTTGGAAGAAAGTTATCAAAAGAAGAAATTGCTTATATCGTAGTTCATATTTGTGCAGCGATTGAGCGAAATAAGAATGAAACCGTAAGATATTCCGTAGTTTTAGTGTGCAACGGAGGAATCGGTACATCTCAGTTACTTCTTGCAAGATTGGAAAAATTTTTTCACTTGGATGTGATAGATATTATTCCAGCACATGATATTGAGAATATGAATATGGAAGATGTTGATGCAGTAATCTCAACGATTTCATTGGAAGGAAAAGGGATTGAATACATACAGGTTGATCCATTACTGACCGATGAGGATTGCATTAGAGTTGGTGAGAAATTATCAAAGATCACTCCGAAGACAACAGTAAAAGAAACTGTTTCTGAGGAAAAAACAGATTCTTTTAAATCTCTGGAAAAGATAAAAGAGATTTTAGAAGATAAGAATGATGAAGATTCATTGATTAAGATAAGAACAGTCATTGATACATTTTTTCAGAAAAAAGAAGAAACTATGTTAAGCGATCTTCTACCAGCACAGGCAATTCAAATCGGGGTTGAATGCAGTGACTGGAAAGAAGCAATCAAAGCTTCTGCACAGTATCTTATAAAGAAAGGAGCCATCAATGAACATTATGTTGATGCTATGATCCAAAATGTCATGGAAAATGGTCCATATATTGTTGTTGCTCCAGGATTTGCACTTCCACATGAAGCATTAAATGCAGGAGCCAGCAAAGTTGGAATGAGTCTGATCAGGCTAAAGACTCCAGTTCCTTTTGGAAAGGAGGAGATGGATCCAATCGAATGGGTATGTTGTCTGAGTGCGATCAACAAAGAAACTCACTTAAAAGCGATGTTTCAATTAGTAAACCTTTTTTATAATCAGTCTTTTCGTGTGAAGATTAAAGAATGTAAGACGGGAGAAGAAATTTACAAGATTATAGAACAATTTGAGTATGAAACGAGGTAGATACAATGATTTGGGAAGACCTGAATGAAAACTTGATAGTGCCTGATCTTGAGGCAAAAAGTTCCGATGAAGTATTTGAAAAACTTGGAGGCTTATTTATAGTAGAAGGTTATTGTAAAGATACTTATATCGATGCTTTAAAAGACAGAGAAAAAGATTTTCCGACTGGAGTTAA
>ENA-OPCZ01001089-OPCZ01001089.1-human-gut-metagenome-genome-assembly--contig:-NODE-1089-length-15048-cov-4.792637_pt1 | contig 15048 bp, 11 predicted proteins | sample MGYA00241566_ERZ501483 | MGnify/ENA primary metagenome ERZ501483 (study PRJEB25962, sample SAMEA1965191) | human gut metagenome | biome: human gut; feature: human-associated habitat; material: faeces... | reverse complement strand
CAAGACCGCGGGTGATGACGCGGTTTAGGATGTTCACATCAATGTTGCCGCCGGAGATAACGCAGGCCACCTTTTTTCCCTCCACCGGCAGCTTGTGGAACAGCACCGCCGCCACCGGCACAGCGCCTGCACCCTCGGCCACCAGCTTCTGGTTCTCCATCAGGGAGAGGATAGCCGCTGCCGTCTCGTCCTCGGTCACGGTAACGATATCGTCCACATACTGCTCGCATAGCTGGTAGGTCAACTCGCCCGGGGTCTTGACCTGAATACCGTCCGCAAAGGTGGAGGCAGCTTTCAGGGTCTGGTACTTGTGCTCGTGCAGGCTGCGGTACATACTGGGGGCACCCTCGGCCTGTACGCCGTACACCTTGACCTCCGGCCGCAGGGTCTTGATGGCAAAGGCAATGCCGGAGATCAATCCGCCGCCGCCCACCGGCACCACCACAGCGTCCACATCCGGCAGCTGGTCGAGGATCTCCAAGCCGATCGTACCCTGCCCGGCGATGACCTGCTCGTCATCGTAGGGGTGGATAAAGGTCATGTCGTACTCCTTTTGCAGCTGCACAGCCTTATCGTGGGCTTCGTCGTAAGTGCCGGGCACAAGGCAGACCTCTGCGCCCAGATTTTTGGTGTTTTCCACCTTCATCAGGGGTGCGCCGTCCGGCATACAGACGATGCTGCGGATGCCGCGCCGGGTAGCCGCCAGCGCCACGCCCTGCGCATGGTTGCCCGCAGAGCAGGCAATGACGCCCTTGGCGCTTTCCTCCTCGGAAAGCTGGCTGATTTTATAGTAAGCGCCCCGCACCTTAAAGCTGCCGGTGGCCTGCAGGTTCTCGGTCTTGAGGTACAGCTGGCAGTCCTTGGACAGCTTGGGGGCTTCGATGAGGTCGGTCTTGCGGGCAACGTCCTTCAGCACAAAGGCGGCGTGGTAGATCTTATCCAGAGTCAGCATGACAGATACTTCCTTTATTTTTTCGTGATGTCATCCAGTATAAGTTACAAAAATTGTTTTGTCAAATGAATTTCATTCACGATAAACGGCATAAAAAAGAGAAAGGCAGGGGCAGGGCGCACCCTATTTTCGGTTTACTCTACCTGCTTTCTTAGGGTTCGGTTTTCTATTCTATAAGGATGCTTTTAGCGCTTTTCCTGCAAGCATAAATATGGTAAAATAGAAAAAACGCTATGGATATGGGTGACGGTGAAGATTAATGCTGAAGATTGCAATCGCAGAGGATGAGACCAGCGCACGGACTGCATTAAAGGAATATCTTGACCGCTGGCAAGCAGAAAACGGCCAGCCGGTGCAGGCGGTGTTTTTTGAAAGCGGCTCTCAGCTGCTGGAAAACATTCCCCAAGGGTTGCAGCTGGCATTGCTGGACATCCAGATGCCAGGGCTTTCCGGCATGGAGACTGCCCACCGCCTGCGGGGAACGCTGCCGGAGTTAGAGATCGTGTTCATCACCAGCCTTACCGGCTATGCGCTGGAAAGCTACGAGGTCGCTGCACTGGATTATCTGGTCAAACCGGTCAGCTATCCGCGGTTTTGCCGCAGCCTTGAGCGTGCCTGCCGCCGGATCTGCCAACAGGCAGAGCACATCCTGACCATTAAAAACAACGATGGGGTATTCCGTCTGCGTGCAAAGGACCTTGTCTATGTGGAGGTGTTCAGCCACCGGCTGGTACTGCATACCACAGCGGGTGTGGTGAGCTACAGCGGCACCCTTGCCGCACTGGAAAAGGATTTAGGAAACGGATTTTTCCGTTGCCACAGCTCCTTTCTGATCAATCTTGAGCAGGTGACCCGGCTGGACGGTGCTGATGTTGTGCTGGGCAGTGAGCGATTGCCGGTAAGCAAATACCGCCGCAAGATGCTGCTTGCCGCGCTGGCAGCCTGTTGGGGGGAGACACTGTGATGACCATCAGCCTGTGTACTTTTTTGCGGGCAGTCAGCTATGGACTGCTGCTCCCCTTTTACGTCTGCGGCACCGAGCTGCGACGCAGTCTGCAACGTCAGGGCTTGCAGCCGGTGGTGCTGGTGCTGGCACTGACGGTGATATTGCAGTGGGAGCAGACCTTTGCCACCCTCGGTGGACAGTATGTCGGCATCGTCTGCTCCATCGCCCTTTATGCCATTACTGCCTATGCCCTGCTGCGCCGTAGCATCGGGCTGGCCCTACAGCAAGCACTGTGCTTTTTTCTGCTCACCGACTGCACCGACACCATCATGCGGTTTGCTAATATGCGGCTGCTGGGATACGACCCTCTACGCTCCGGCACATTCTGGACAGCGCTGCTGGCGTATCTGCCACTGACAACCGTGCAGGGAACGCTGCTGTGGCTGCTGCGCAGTTTCTGCCCGGCTGAAAAGCTGCGCATCCTTCGCAGCGCTGCACTTGCCTTGTATGTTCTGGCCGCTGTTCCCTATCTGTTTGTCTGTCGGCTCACCTATTGGCTGCCGTTGACCAATGAAGAACTGACCACCGCCGTGCCGGTGCTTCTGACCGGGTGCTGTGTGCTGGCGCTGCTGGTAAACATCAGCTTTCTGAGTTATGCCATCGCTGAGGAGGAAAAGCGCACCATGCTGCAGCTGCGCATCGCCGCAGAGCAGCAACAGCAGCAATACCTGCTGCGTAAAACAGCGGTGGACTCGGTACGATGCAAGTACCACGACCTGAAAAATATTCTGCTCTATCTGGAGCAGAGCAGCGATCAGGCAACCGTGCAGGCGCACATCCGGCAGATCTTGCAGGAGGTGCAGCCCTATGAGCAGATGACCGCCACCGGCAACGAGACCGTGGACATCCTGCTGGGTGAAAAGCTGGCACGATGCCAACAGGCACAGATCGCCTGCACCATTACAGTGGACGGCAAGCTGCTGAATTTTATACAGCCCATCGACCTTTGCGTCATTTTTGGCAACGCCATGGACAACGCCATCGAAGCCTGCTCTGCGCTGCCGGATCCGGACAGCCGCGCCCTGAGTGTGCGATGCCAGAAGCGGGGCGGGTTTGTGGTGCTCAATTTCCGCAACGCCTGCCTGCAGCAGCATCTGCCGGTAGATGCCCTGCCCAAAACCACCAAGGACGACCCGGAGAATCACGGCTTCGGCCTTACCAGTATCCGCTCGGTCACCGAAAAATACGGCGGGCAGATGAGTCTGCGGAGCGAGAACGGAGAGTTCGTGCTCACCCTGCTGTTCCCGGAGAAAAAATAAAACCAGAGGTCGCTACGCATTTGTGCAGCGGCCTCTGGTGCCTTTTATGCCCCGGTCACCGGCTTATACAGCAGTTCCGGCTCCTGAGGGTGCAGGGTGTACACGGCAATATTCTCTGTGGTGCGGGACAGACCTCCGTCTACCCGGGTGGTAGTGCCCGGGCCAAAACTCAGGTAGTTTTCCGTGCTTTGGCGCGCCAGCAGGTCCCGGCATTCCTGCCCGGGTTTTGCCCAGCGTCCGGGCAGATACTCATGGTAGCCCTTCTCGGTCAGATGGCGGGCAGCATAGTCCAGCATCGCCGGAACCTCGTCCCTGCACACGGTTTCTTCCACGCCCTTCGGCAGGGTCAAGGGGTCCAGCCGTAAGGCAGACACCTTGTACTTGACTGCGAACCGCAGGCTGGTGGCAAAATTTGCCGCCGTCTGCCCCGGAATCCCATACAGCAGCGTTGCCTCATACCCGGGCAAATGGAACAGCTGCGGAAGGATCAGGCTGGTCTCGGAACTAGGCATATTGTTTGCGCTGCCAATGCGTTCCAGCTCCGGGATGCGAGCAGTAGCCAGCCCCAGCACCAGCCGGTTGACCCCGGTGTTCTGGAAGGCGACCATCCACGAGGCATCCACACGGTTGGGCAATGCTTCCACGGTGACCTCGGTATCCGCAGCCAGAGAGAACAGCTCCCTGATCCGGCGCATGATCCGTGCAAAATCGTCCTGCGACAGCGCCGTAGGGCTGCCGCCGCCCCAGTAGACCGTCTGCACCGGGTCGCCGGAAAAATCCGGTGCGGTAGCTTCCAGCTCAGCCAGCAGTGCATTTGCATAGGCCTTACAGGTCTCCGGCGTGGCGGGATAGATTTTTTGGTTGCAGAAGGTGCAGCGCCGGACGCAGAACGGAACGTGCAGATAAAGATGCAGCGGGGCAGACATGGCAAAACTCCTTTCGCACAAAGACAGCCGGACAGGGAAAGCTGCCCCGATGCGCAAACGACACCGGGGCAGCTCTCCTGAAAAAGAAGAAAAAAGAAAAACGCTCAGAAATGCCGCTTTTACAGTGCAGCAACGTACTGACCAACCATCATGCCCTGCGTGTTGGCCAGACCCAGACTCTCGCCGGGGATGGAGGTAGAATACTGGAAGCCAAAGCGGCCGCCGCAGTTGTTGCCAGCTGCAAACAGACCCTTGATCGGCTCAAAGTCCTCGCCCAGCACCTGACTGTTATCATCGGTCAACAGGCCGCCGGTGGTCACCAGCATACTGCCCATGGATTTCTCAGCACCGTAGGCAAAGATATGCTTGCCGTTCAGCGGACGCAGCAGCACCGGCTCCTTAGCAAAATCCTCGTCCACGCCCTTTTCACACAGTTCGTTGTAGCGTGCTACGGTGGCAACAAAATTTTCCAGATCGGTGCCGGTAAAGCCCAGACGCTGACCCAGCTGCTGGGCATCCTCGCCGGCATACACGGTCACAGTGCTCATGCCGGTCACCTCGTAGCCGGCATCGCCGCCGTCAATGGCACCCTGCATGATATCATCCAGCTTCTCGTCCTCGCCGTTGGCATAATCAACAGCCATGTGGCCGGGTGCCTGATAGGTAAGATCGGTGCGGATGGTATCGTTGAATACCGTAAAGATCTTACCCTGCGGTTCCTTTGCACCGGCCATTGCTGCAAGCACGATATCGCCAAAGCCTTCATTGCAGTAGCGCTTACCGTGGCAGTTGACCCACAGTGCAGCGGTGGTGCCAATAGGGTCTCCGGGGCTGTTGCAGGGGTAGACGTAGTTACCGCCCATGCTGGACAGCGGACGGCTCTCCAGACGGCCGCCAGCCCAGTAGCCCAGCTGAATGCCGGAGCCATCGTCGTCCATGCCGCCAATAGCGGTATCGTCAGAGCAGTAATCGCTGATCTCAATCAGCAGGTCACGGCACATTTCAGCGTTGCCGCCAAAGCCGCCGCCGCAAAGGATCACGCCCTTCTTGGCGGTGAACTTGATGTAGCTGCCATCGGCCTCCTTGCCCACCACGCCAACAACGGCATCGCCGTCCTTGATCAGCTGGCAGGCCTTGGTGCCAAAGTGGTAGTCTGCGCCCTTCTCGCGGGCGATCTCCATGCAGCGCTTGACCGGCGAAGCATCACCGTTCAGGGTGGGGGTGCCCACCCAGGTGCTGATGCCGCTCTTCTTCTGGGTGTAGTTGCTGCTCACCGGCCACTGACGTACACTCCAGCTGTCCTTTTCCTCTGCGGTAAAGCTGTCGGTCATCCAGTCAAAGCACTTGCCGCTGTTCTTGGCATAGGCCATGATCAGGCCGCAGCGGCTGCGATTGTTGGTGCGCAGCTGCCAGTCGGTAACAAACTCCTGTATGTCGATCTGGGGAATGCCCTTGCTGGCCAAAAACTCGCTGTTCAGATGACCGATCTGTCCGCCGCCGCGGAAGCTCATGGCGTCCTCGGTCTGGCTCTCGATCACGATCACGCTGGCTCCGGCTTCAATAGCGGCACGGGCAGCCGGCGTACCGGCCTGACCGCCGCCCACGATGACAACATCGGCGGTGTACTCCTTTGCAAATTCGGTGATTGCATCGGGAGCGGTGCGCCAGCTCTCACCTTCTGCGGTGCTCTGGCCGGGAGTGGTGCTGACCACCGGTTCGCCCTTGGCCTGTGCCACACAGTTTGCAACAGCATCCTTAACGGCATCCGAGGTAATGGTCGCACCGGAATGACCGTCGATCTCGGCGCTCTGAGCCTTGAGGATCTGCTCCTTCAGCTCATCGCCAATGCCCTTGCCAAAGCCCTCGGTTTCACCGGAAACATCAATGGTCACATCCGTGATGCTCTCAGCGTCAAAGGTCATGGTGACGGTAACGTCTGAGCTGATGCCCTTGGAGGTGGCAGAATAACTGCCGGGAGTGTAAGTACCGCTGGCAGAAGCAGTGCTGGAACTGCCGGAGGAACCGGAGCAGCCCACCAGAGCCCCTGCCATAGCAGCCCCCAGCGCACCAATGGATGCGGTGTGCAGGAACTGTCTTCTGGAAACCTTGTTTGCCATGAAATCTTCTCCTTTTGGTATGTTGTTCCGTTCGTATACGGCGATTGACAAAAGAATAGCAATTTCAGGAAAGAGTTGCAATCATCCTGCGCAACTGGGCGTTTCCACTGCGTAGTTGGACAAAAAGCCCTGCGTAATGGGGAGGTATGCCGGGGCAGATGCGCCGAAGTCACTGATGAATCTGTATGGCAGAATAGCGAGCGTCTGTAGTTTCTATATCCTCTTTGTTTTTCCAGAGGTTTGGACGGTAATTCGGGTCATAAGTAATGACAGCGCTCAGCTTTTTGGCGCAGGCGGCAGCATCCAGCGTAGCGGTGCGGAAGGGGTCAGGTCGATCAAAACTTCACCAACCGTTACAATATCCATGGCTGCTCCTTTCAGCGGTGCACCAGCAGCGCCTGATACGGCTCCAGCTCCACATCCGCCAGCCAGACGGAAATGCCCTCCGGGGTGTGATACGCGCCACCCAGAACGTCCAGATTTGCCCCTGCCGGGTACTCGGTACAGCTCCATGAACAGCCATTCCAGCTCGTCCTTGTGCTTGGCAAACCGGAATGCAAAATCATCTTGCCTTGTCCTCTTTCTTTACCCTTTTCGTGTAAGATGAAGCTGCACGCTGGGATAATCGCCAAACAGCTGCGGCAGGACAAGTCCCGCATACAGCAGGGTGCTGCCGCTGAACCGCATTCCCTTGTGAATGCCGTCCTCTACGTCGTGGGCATACCGGGAGCCGAAATAGTCGATGCCATCCAGTTCATACACAGCATCTTCTTCCAGCCCACGGAAGCACAGGTGGATGGGCAAGGGATTCGCCTGCGGATGGGTCACCACCAGATTCAGCAGTGCCTCGCTGCCGTCCTCTGCGGCAAACTGCCATGCCGTGAAATATGCGTTTTCTGCCGGGTCGGTCAGCCGGTAATAATCGCCGGTACGGATCAGGTCGTTCAGCCGTTTGAACCGCTTGATCTGGTTTTTCACTGCGGTGCACTCGGCGCGCTTTAATTTGCCCAGATCCAGCTCGTAGCCAAAGGTGCCGCTCATCGCCACCACAGCACGGGTGTCGATGGGCGTAGTACGGCCGGTCTGGTGGTTGGGGCAGGCAGAAACATGGGCACCCATGGTGCAGACCGGATAGCCAAAGGAGGTGCCGTGCTGGATCGTCAACCGTTCAATGGCATCGGTATCATCACTGCACCAGATCTGGGGATAGTAGCACAGCATTCCGGCATCAAAGCGTCCGCCGCCGCCGGCACAGCCCTCGAACAGCACCTCCGGGAAGCCCTGCGTCAGCCGCTCTGCCAGCGCATAAACGCCCAGCATATAGCGGTGCATGATCTCACCCTGCTGCTCGGCAGGGAAAGCACGGCTGTACACATCGCTCATGCTGCGGTTCATATCCCACTTGATATACTCGATGTGGTGCTCCCGCAGCAGCTTGCCGATGGCTTCTGCCAGATAGTCCACCACCTCCGGGCGGGAAAGATCCAGCACCAGCTGGTTGCGCCCCATGGCAGGCTTGCGTCCGGGCAGGGTCAGCGCCCAGTCCGGATGGGTGCGGTACAGCTGGGAGTTCTCGTTGACCATTTCCGGTTCGATCCACAGGCCGAATTTCATGCCCAGCGCATTGATCTGCCCGATCAGCGGATCCAGTCCGCCGGGCAGCTTTTCGCAGTTCACGGTCCAGTCGCCAAGACCCTGATTGTCGTCATTCCGGGTGCCGAACCAGCCATCGTCCAGCACCATCATCTCCACGCCGAGAGAGGCCGCTTTTTCAGCGATCTTTACGATCTTTTCGGTGTTGAAATCAAAATAGGTGGCCTCCCAGTTGTTGATCAGCACCGGGCGGCGTTTGTCCTTCCACGGGCCGCGGCAGATGTTGCGCCGCAAAAAGCGGTGGTACTGCTGGGAAAGCGGGGTCAGGCCCTCTGCCGCAAAGGAGAGGATCACCTCCGGGGTGTCAAAGGTCTCGCCCGGCTTCAGGTTCCATGCAAAGCGCTCCTCCTGAATGCCGCTCACTACCCGGACAAGCCCGGTCTGAGAGCGCTCCACGTCCATCTGGTAGCTGCCGGAATAGACCATCATCACCCCGTAGCAGGCACCGCTGGTCTCCGTTGCATCCTGCTGGCAGAGGATCAGAAAGGGATTATTGTGGTGGCTGGAGCTGCCCCGCACCGAAGAAATGGTCTGGATATTGGTGCCCACAGCTTCCCGCTCCAGCTGCCGTTCCATAGCGTGTCTGCCGTGGAAATGCAGCAGATCCCATCTGCCAAAGGGCAGATCCAGACAGGCAGATGCCGCCTTGTCCAGCCGCAGCGGGGTATCTCCGTGGTTTGTCAGCCGCGCCGCACGGGTGATGACATCCTGCTGTGCAAACACGCCGTACAGCAGCTCCAGCGTCAGACCGGTTGTCTCGTCCTGCATTCGGACGATCAGGGTCTCGGCATCGTTTTCCTCTGCGTGGGCACAGGGCAGACCGGTCAGCTGATATTTGCCCGCCTCCACCGTGTGGCTCACATAGGTAAAGTCTGCGCCAAAGGCGCCACGGCTGTCGGCCACCGTCAGGCAGGACAGACGGAAATCGCCCACATTGCAGCCGGTATACTCCTGCGGGAGCAGATCCGGGGAAATGCCCCGGTGGGTGCGGTAAGCGTAGTAATCCGGCGAGAATCCCCGGTCTGTGCGGGGATACAGCTGCATCAGGTCCCCGGTGCCGATGGTTTTGCCGTAGTACAGATGCAGCAGGTGCCCCAGCGCATCCACCTTCATGTGGTAGCTGGTATGGGCGGTCTCCAATACAAAAATGCGGGCCTCGGAATCAAATCGAATACTCATGGATCCTATACCTCAACGAGATTATTTTTAATAAAAATGCCGACAGGCAGGCGGTCGTGTCGGAACGGCTACCCGCCTGTCGGCGGCGCTCATTGCTGCCATTGCCTTTACGAATTGTCTGCGAGAGATCTTCATTTTTGTTCTCCTCCAAAGTCCTTATTCCGTAGGGTGATCTTCGTACTGTGTCGTACCGGCCGGGTCGATTTTTCTGCTTTTTGTCAGCTCTTACAAAAGCAGTGAGAAAATTTTGTGCATCATCACATTGCACAGTTTCTTTTTCTATTGTTGTGTCATTATTATACTATCTGCCAGTGGTTTCGTAAATGCAAAAATGCGACTTGTTATATCTCAATTTGAAGGAATACTGCGAATTATTATGAAAGAGGCTCTGTCCTTCATAGAGCAGCATTACAGCGAAGATATTTCCATCGAGGACATCTCCTCCTTCTGCGGACTGAACCGCAGCTATTTCAGCAAGGTGTTCCGAGATACCATGGGCGAAAGCCCACAGGGGTTCCTGCTGCACTACCGCATGGCACGGGCGGCACAGCTGCTGACTGAAAGCCGCCTTCCCATCAGCACCATGGTCAGCTATCCCAATCAGCTTCACTTTTCCCGTGCGTTCAAAAACGTATATGTCATCAGCCCACGGGACTATCGTGCAAAGCATTTTGCACGATAAAAATTGGTCTCAATACAGTGAAATAAATCAGCGGCAGTCCTCCCGTTAGACATTCCTACGGGTTGGGAACCGCGCACTAACAAAAGCCCCACTGGGGCTTTTGTTGCCCCACCTGCGGTGGGGCCGTGCTGTTCAAGTCCTCTTATCCGCTGTTGCTGTTAAAGAGAAATTGCCGTATAAAACAAAAAAGACAGCTATCAAAAGCTGTCTCTCTTGTGGTGCGGATAAGAGGACTTGAACCTCCACCGAGTTGCCCCGATTAGAACCTGAATCTAACGCGTCTGCCAATTCCGCCATATCCGCATATTCCGTTGTGTTCCTGCACCGCAGCGCCGGGAACGATAGTTATTATACCAGATGCAGCAAAATTGTCAAGCACTTTTTCAAAAAACTTTTCATCTTTTTGGAAAGGATCATACTTTCGCATTTTTTGTAGGCAGTGCGGTTACGGTGTCGGCTGCGCAAGCGTTTTTTGCCGTCTTTCCGGCATTTGTAAACATTCTGCAGCACATTGCGTGTACTGTGCACCGTTTTGGATTTGACAGAGTTTTTTCTGCGATGTAGAATAGAGTTACTGCTTTGTTTAAAATAACATAGAGGAGCGTTTTGCCATGCTGTATTTTGAAAACGACTACTGCGAGGGTGCACACCCCGCTATTTTGCAAAAGCTGACCGAGACCAACTTTGAAAAAGTCTCCGGCTACGGCACCGACCCCTACTGCGCCAGCGCCCGGGAGAAGATCCGCGCCGCCTGCGCCTGCCCGGAGGCCGATGTGCAGTTCATCTCCGGCGGCACACAGAGCAACGCCATCGTCATCGCATCCATGCTGCAGCGGTGGCAGGGCGTAGTGGCTGCTGCCACCGGCCATGTAGCCGGTCATGAAGCCGGTGCCATCGAGTACACCGGCCACAAGGTGATCACCCTGCCGCAGCACAACGGCAAGCTGGACGCCGCCGAGCTGCGGGAACTGGTGGCTACCTTCTACGCCGACGACAATCACGACCACATGGTGTTCCCCGGCATGGTGTACATTTCCCACCCCACCGAGTACGGCACCCTTTACACCAAGGCAGAGCTGGAAGCCCTGCACGCTGTCTGTCAGGAGTACAAGCTGCCGCTGTTCTTAGACGGTGCACGGCTGGGCTACGGTCTGGCTGCCGAGGGTACGGACGTAACGCTGGCCGACCTTGCCCGGCTGACCGATGTGTTCTACATCGGCGGCACCAAGGTGGGTGCGCTGTGCGGCGAAGCTGTGGTGTTCCCCCACGGTGCACCGGCACACTTTATGACCATGGTCAAGCAGCAGGGCGCACTGCTGGCAAAGGGCCGGCTGCTGGGCATCCAGTTCGATGTGCTGTTCACCGATGATCTGTACTTTTCCATCAGCAAAAATGCCATTGCCACGGCCAACCGCCTGAAGGCCGGCTTTGCGGAAAAGGGCTACCGCTTCTTTATGGATTCCCCCACCAACCAGATCTTCCTTGTGCTGGAAAATGCCCAGCTGGCTGCACTGAAGGGCAAGGCAAAGTTCGGTTTCTGGGAGAAGTTCGATGACACCCATACCGTGGTGCGCATCGCCACTAGCTGGGCCACCCGCATGGACGAGGTGGAAGCGCTGCTTGCGCTGATGTAACGCACTGCTTTATGTAAGGTTGCTTCTTGCTTTTTGCAGGATGATATGGTATCTTTTATATATAGGTATCGTTTTCGGGAGCGGCAGGTTGAGATCCGATAGTTCCCTTGTCGCTTTTGAACATTGATTAAGAAGGAAGGACATTCACCATGGGCTTTTTTGACAAACTGTTCGGCGGCAAGGCCAAGGACGAAAACACCAGCAAATTCACCAACCAGAGCAAGACGATCCTGACGCCGCTGCAGGGCAAGGTGCTGGCACAGGCCGACATCCCTGACGAGACTTTTGCACAGGGCATTCTGGGTCCCGGCTGCGGCATTGAGCCCACCGGTGATACCGTGTACGCTCCCTTTGACGGCACTGTGACCCAGATCGCCACCACCCTGCACGCTGTGGGCATGACCAGCAGCGAGGGCACCGAGCTGCTGATCCATGTCGGCATGGATACCGTGGACATGAAGGGTCAGGGCTTTACCGCACTGGTCAAGGAGGGCCAGAAGGTCACCGCGGCACTCCGCTGCTGAAGGTCGATCTGGATGCCATCCGCGCAGCCGGCCATCCCACCGCAACCGCCATCATCGTGACCGATGGCGCGGACGATGTGAAGATGCTGGCCGAGGGCGATGTTGTACCCGGCACTCCGCTGTTCAAGGTTTAAGCTTTTATAAGATAAAACGGCTGCTGCACTCTCCCGTGCAGCAGCCGTTTTTTCGTTATTCTTCTGCCGTATTCCACGGCTGCGGGGTGCTTTCCAGCGGCTGTCCGGCGGCAAGGGCGCGCTCCATCAGCAGGGCAAGGTAGGCGTCCTGCAAGGCATCTGCCAGCGGGTACACCTCCGCCCCGCCGGCAAGATAGCCCTGCATCCTGTCCAGAAAACAGGCGATGGCAGTCTCGTCCTCGTTAAGCCCTGCCTGTGCGGCGGCAGCTGCCAGCGGGTCGGGCAGCGGGGTCAGCAGACGGCACATCGGCTCCCCGGCGGCATCCAGACAGCGCAGGGTGTTGTCGAACACTTCGCCCCGCTCTCCCTGTACACTGGTGTGGGTGCTACGCAGGTAAGAGTGGTACTGCACACCGTTAAAATCCAGAAACGCCGTGCCGCCGCCTGCAAATTCCAGCGTGTGCTGCTGCAGGGTCTTTTCCACCAATGCGCCGTTATGCACCGCACCCCAGCGGGAATCCGTTTCGATGATCTTTTCCGTCCAGCTGCGTCCGGTCACCCGCACCGGCTGCTGCCCGGCATTCAGGAACAGCCGCGCCAGACTGACCGCGTGGTAGCCGTGCGCCACCGACAGCCGGGCAAACTGCGGCGTGCCCAGTGCGCCGCTGTGCACTGCTGCCAGCCGTTTTGCCAGCGTGGGGTACAGCCAGTACTGCTCTGCCACCTGCAGCTTTGCGCCCTGCCGGTGCAGCTGCCAGAGGGCGCGCAATGCGTCCTCCTCCAGCGCCGCCGGGGTCTCGCTCAGCACGGCAAAGCCCCGGGCAAGCCATTCGGTGCTGACGGCGGCGATGGACGCTTTATTCACTGCCACCACCACAAGGTCCGGGTGCAGGGCAGCGCACTGCTCCGCCGAGGTGCTTACCGGCACGCCGTACTCCCGGTGCATTTTTTCGGCCTTTTCCTCGGTGCGGCAAAGCATGGCGCACAGCTCGAACCGCTCCGGCAGCGCCTGCGCGATGCGCCAGTAAAACAGCGACCGCCAGCCGGAGCCTACTACGATAAACCGCAGCTTAGCCATTTGCCTGTTCCTCCTGAATATGTTTTTGCAGCTCCTGTTCAAACCGGTCTGCGTCCAGCGGCAGGGTGAGCTTTTCCCCCAGCCATGCGGACAGGTAAGCCGCATCGGTCAGTTCCAGCGCCCGCACGCCCTCCACGCCGGGGGCGGTCAGGGGCGTGCCGTGCAGGATGGCATCCGCAAAGTTTGCCAGCATTTCCGGGTAGGGCTCTGCCTGCGATGCAAACTGCTCGGTGGTGGTGGTCTCGGTAAGCTGCTGGCGCTCGGTGCAGTCTGCGGTACGGCGGTAGGTCTCAGTGTCTGGCGTGTAGGTGTGCAGGGTGAGGGTGTCCTCTTCCAGCAGGGCGGTGCCCTTGGTGCCCACGATCTCCAACCGCTCGGTGTAGCTGCCCTCGCCGGTGGAAAGGATAAAGGTTGCCGTGCGCTGCTGCGGGTACTCCATCAGCAGGGTAGCTTCATCGTCCACCATAAAATCGTTATACTTACCGTATGGTATCACAGCATAAATACTCTCCGGCATTCCGAACAGCCACTGCCAGATATCCAGAATATGCTGTCCCTGATTGAGCAGCGCGCCGCCGCCCTCCCCTGCCCAGCTGGAACGCCAGCTGCCGGAGCGGTGGTACATCCATGTGCGGAAGTAGCGGCTGTTTTCCAGCTGCACCCGCTTGACTTCGCCAAGAACCTCATCATCCAGTAATTTTTTAAGTCGCATATACTTTTTGTAGCGGCGCTGATGGAACATCATGGCGAAAACAAGGCCGCTTTTTTCGGCGGCGCGGTTCATTTCCAACGCCGGTGCCAGCGCGTTTGCGCTGGGCTTGTCGCACAGAACGTGCTTGCCGTGAGCAAAAGCCTGCATCACCAGCGCCGGGTGGGTTTTGTGCGGGGTGACCACCAGCACGGCGTCAAACTCTTCTGCATAATCGTACAGCTCCTCGGCGTTGGGGCACACCCGTACCGTATCCGGCAGGGTATCTTTTGCCCACTGCTGCGCCCCGGCGCTGCGGCAGACCACGGCGGTCAGGCGCAATGCCCCCGCCTTTCCTTCTGCGATCATCTGGGCATACTTGCGCCCCATGACCCCGGTGCCAATAACGGCTGCGCGTACTTCCTGCATGATGTTCCCTCCTGTTTTTCCACAATGCGTTTTGTTATGGGGGAAAACTGCCTTTCACCCCTTCAGGTTTGCTTCAATGGCGGCTTTGTCCAGCCCCTCGCCGATGACGATGACTACCTCCTGCCCCTGCGGGATGGGCGCAAGGGTGCAGCCGGCGGCGGTGGCGTTCAGCTCCAGCCAGCCGCCTGCCGGGGCAGGCGCAAAGCCCTTGACCCGCAGCACCTGCCCGCACTCCGGCGCTGCGAACAGCCGCTGTGCGGCAGCCTGCAGCTGCTGTGGGGTGAGGTGCAGTTCCAGAAAGCAAAGGGAGGTAAAGGCCGCGTGCTGGTCAAAATGCAGCTTTTCGCAGCTGGCCTGCCGGTAGCCGCAGGCGGCAAGGGCTGCAAGGTCTGCATCGGTCAGGGCAGCCCAGTCCTTGGCAAGGATCTCCCCGGGCGCAAAGCGGCGGGAGGACTTTGCGGCTTCCAGTGCACGCTCCAAGTGGACAGCGGCGGCAGCGCACTGGGCGGGCGCTGCCAGCTGGGCGCGGCTCAGCAGCACACAGCCCGCGTTCATGGTCTCGGATGCCAGCAGGTACTCTGCCTGCGGCGAAAGCGTTTCCGGCAGCAGGGCGTCCACAATGGCGATGACGCTGCCCAGCTGATACCACCGGTCCAGCGGGTCGTCCCGCAGGATATCGAAAAACTCGTCCACATCAAAGATGCCGCTGGGCTCCACCACCACACGGTCAAAGCCGCGCATGGCCATGGCGATGAGCTTGGTGCGCATCCGGCGCTGGTGGGTGTCG
>ENA-OPCZ01001084-OPCZ01001084.1-human-gut-metagenome-genome-assembly--contig:-NODE-1084-length-15081-cov-3.926527_pt1 | contig 15081 bp, 9 predicted proteins | sample MGYA00241566_ERZ501483 | MGnify/ENA primary metagenome ERZ501483 (study PRJEB25962, sample SAMEA1965191) | human gut metagenome | biome: human gut; feature: human-associated habitat; material: faeces... | reverse complement strand
CGGACTTCCTGTGAACGCAACTCCATATTCATTACCTCCAAATACTGCTTGCTTTCGTCCTTTTTTCTGCGGGACCTTTTGTGATTTTATTGTAAAACCGCAGACGTCTTTTTGCAAGTTGTCACGGGTATGTCCTACTATTTGTGCAAAAACTCTGGGATACATCATGCACTCTGCCCAAATCCGGGCGAATTTTGCCCAAAATCAGCCGTCAAAGCGGCTTTTGAGAAAAAATGCGGAAAAAAGTCGTCTGATGACTTTGAAAAAAGAGGGCGCAGCACATAGTCAGTGCCCTCGCCCTCTAAAAAACTCCACCCGTGAAAATGCAATGCCGGAGCGTCCGCAGACGCTCCGGCATTACTCCATTAAAAAATATTTTTCTTTTCAATTGATATACGCCGCCATGCCGATGGTGCCATCATCCGGGTCCTCGCCATCGTAGACCTTTTTGATGTAGCTGCGGTTGAAGTTCAGGTGCATCACCATGGCAGCTTTTGCGCCGATGGGGTCGTGGTTGGCAATGGCTTCGGTGATCATGCGGTGGGTCATGATGGTCTCATCGATCAGCTTTTTGTGGGTGACGTTCACGAACATCATCACCGCCGTGTCGATGACCGGGATCAGCTGCCCCACCACCAGATTCTTGCTGCTCTCGGCGATGCAGGTGTGGAAGGCGATGTCGTCCTCGATGTAGCGGTCGCCCGCGTGGATCTTGGTCTCCACCCGCTCGCCGCAGCCGCTCGATGTCCTCCGGGGTGGCGTTCTGTGCCGCCATCTCCGCAATGCCCGGCTCCAGCAGCAGACGGACGTTTACCAGATCAAAGGCCAGTACGTTTTTATCCTGCACGCTGCGCAGGTTCAGCGGATCGGAAAGCCCCTTCACCGTGGTCACCACATAGGTGCCGGAGCCTTGCCGCACCTCCACGATGCCCTTGCTGGACAGCAGCTTCACCGCTTCGCGGATGGTGCTGCGTCCTACCCGGAACTTTTCGCCCAGCGCAAACTCGTTGGGCAGCTTTGCGCCCGGCTCCAGCGCTTCGTCCAGAATATAATGGTAGATCTGATCCTCCACCTGCTCGGCCAGCAGCTTGTTTTTCAGGTGTGAAAATTCGCTCATAGCAGTACCCCTTTGCGCCTGCGGCTTTTTTCTGAAGTATACGGTGCGGCGCGCGTTTTGTCAACAAACGGCGCACACACAAATCATGTCTGGTCTGGCTCGCCGTTTTCCAGCTTGCCCAGATACCGCCACAGGGTGGTGCGGCTGATGCCCAGCTGCCGGGCGGCGGCGGCGCGGTTGCCGCCGTGGGCGGCTACCGTCTGCTGCACCACCTCGCCGATGATGCTTTCCAGCGTGCGGGAGGTGTCGGTGCTGACCACCGCCGCCGGGTGCGCCGCCGGGGCGCTGCGCAGGCTGCGCTCCTTGGAAAGCAGGTCTGCCACGCTGCTGCTGCGGATGTAGGGGCCGTTCGTCAGGGTGGCAAGGGAGCGCAGAAGGTTTTTGAACTGGGTGTAGTTGTTCGGCCACGGGTACTGCCGCAGCATCTCGATGGCGCGGGGCTCAAAGCCGGAGAGCTGCTTGCCCAGCTCCAGATTCAGGCTGTTCAGGTACAAACTGGAAAGGGACGGGATCTCGTCCGACCGGCTGCGCAGCGGGGGCAGCTCCAGCGTCAGTGCGCCCAGCCGCTCGATGAACCGGCGGGTGGCCATCGTGCTTTCCAGCCCGGAGATGGCCGGCCGCACCGAGCGGGAGAACAGCAGCCGCACCCGGCGGGCAAGACCGGTCTCCTCGATAGCAGCCAGCAGCTCGGTGCTCCACTGCTCCGGGATGGCTTCAAAGTTCTGGAAGTAGACCGTGTTGCCGTTGGCGTTCAGGGGCGAGTTATAGTGGTTGAGCAGAAAATCCCATGATTTATCGTTCATCATGGCGCAGTTTGCCACCACGAGGGGGCGGTTCACCAGTGCGCTGTGCAGGTAGAGGTAGCGGGCGATCTGCTCTTTGCCGGTGCCCGGCTCGCCGCAGATGAACAGGGGCTGACGCACGGCAGCAAGGGCGTTGATCTCGGCGTCCTGCGTGCCCATGGCACCGCTCAGGCTGTAAAAGCTGTTGGAGAAAAGATACTCGCACTCGCCCTGATTCAGCGACCGCAGCCCCGGGCGGCTGGAATGCAGCGGGATGCGGGAGGGCACGCAGTAGAACAGGTACCGCTGCACATTGTTCATCAGCAGCACCTGTGCTGTGATGCTGTACAGCTGGCTGCGCTCGGTGTAATAGAACTTTAAGCTGCCCGTGGTGGGGATCTCCCGCAGATGGGTCTGCAAACAGCGGTGCAGCTCCGGGGAGATGTCCTTCATATTATTATAGAACAGGCTGCCGTCCGGCTCCATCACCACGACCCTGCCGCCCTGCTCCTGCGTGATGCTGCGCAAAAACAGGTTCTCCTGCCGCAGCTGGCCGAACCATGTGCTGATGTTCACCGCCTGATCGATGGCGCTGTGCAGGCTTTCAATGCCGGAGGTGATCAGGAAGGCGTCAAAGCCCATCTCCCGGGCAATGGTGTGGGTGACCATATCACAGACCACCATCCGGTAGCCACCCTGCTTGAGCCGCTCCAAGGTGTGGCGCACCTCCTCGGCGCTGCGGACGGTGAGGATGTCCAGATCAAAGTTCAGCAGGCTGCAAAGGGTGTGGGCGGGCTCGGTGATGCTGGGAAAGCCCACGATGGCGTACAGGCTGGTGTAGTTCTCTGCCAGTTTCATGGTGCGCAGCACATCATACACCGAAATATGGATATCCACCACCGGCAGGTCGGTCACCTGCCGGATCAGGGTGGCGGTGCCGCCGCGGGAGATGATGCAGTCGTAGCTGTTGGGCGTCATGCTCTGCACGATGGCCTGTCCCTCTTCCAGATCGCCGGTGTACACCTCCAGCTCAACGTTGGGGTAGGCCTGCGCCGCCTGCTCCATGGCGGTGCGCATTCCGTCGTAGGGGGCAATGCCCAGAATGCGGGTGTGAGTTTCGACCATAAAACGTCCCTCCATGTTTCTCTTTGAAACTATTATACTCGGTGTAGTTCAAAAAGAAAACAGAAAGTGGTTTCAAAATAGAACGTTTTTGCACTTGAAACGGAAAGAAAATCGAAAACGTGCTAAAATGAAACGCTTTTGCCCCTTGCGCGGGGTGCAATCCCCTGCCGGATACGGCATAATGAAAGCACAAAAACAAGTGAGGGGGCACGAACGAATGCTTCGCCTGCTGATGATTGCAGATGATTTTACTGGTGCGCTGGATACCGGCGTACAGCTTGCGGCACACGGCATCCCCACGCAGGTCGTGGTGGGGCAGGCAGACCTTTCCGCGTGCAGCAGCACCGTGCTGGTGGTGGATACCGAAACGCGGCATCTGCCCGCCGCAAAGGCTGCCAAGGCTGTTGAAGAGCTGACCCGCAGCGCGGTGGAAAACGGCGTGGGCTGCATCTATAAAAAGACGGATTCTGCCCTGCGCGGCAACATCGGCGCAGAGCTTGCCGCCCTGCTCAAGGCAAGCGGCGCACGCAATTTACCCTTTCTGCCGGCCTTCCCGCAGATCGGACGCACCACCGAAAAGGGCGTCCATTACATCAAAGGCGTGCCGGTGAACGAAAGCCCCTTCGGCATCGACCCCTTTGAGCCGGTGCGCTGCGCCGAGGTGACAAAGCTGATCCATTTGCAGACCGATGTCCCCGCACAGAGCCTGCAGCCCGGCGAGACGGCAGCGGACAAGACCGGCATTCTGGTGTATGACGCCGCCACCGCCGCAGACCTTGAAGCCGCCGGACAGCAGCTGTTCCAGAATGGAACGCCCCCGGTGCTGGCAGGCTGCGCAGGCTTTGCCGCCTTTCTGCCGGAGCTGCTGGGGCTTTCGGACGGCAGCGTGGTCGAGACCCCGCAGCTGGATCCCCGGCTGCTGGTGCTCTGCGGCAGCGTGAACCCCATCACCCTGCGGCAGATGGACACCGCCGAAAAGGCAGGCTTTACCCGCCTGCGGCTGACCCCCCGGCAGAAGCTGGAGCCCGGTTACTGGGCAAGCGCCGACGGCAAGGCTGCGCTGGCTGAAATTGAACAGATGCTGGCAGCAAACCCCCACTGCATCATCGAGACCAACGACGCCGGTGGCAACCAGCTTACCGCCGATTACGCCGCCGCCCGGGGCATTGACTTGGACGGCCTGCGGGTGGGCATTTCCGGCAGCGTTGGGCAGATGTTCGGGGCGCTGTTTGGCAGCGAGCATCTGGGCACCCTGCTGCTCACCGGCGGCGACACCCTGCTGCAATGCATGAACAGCGTGGGCGCACGGGAGCTGGAGCCGGTATGCGAGCTGGAAAGCGGTATCGTGCTGGCGCGGTTCACCTATCAGGGGCGCACCCGCTACGTGATCACCAAGTCCGGCGGCTTTGGGCAGGAGGATCTGCTGGTGGAGCTGGCAGACCGCATTGCAAAGCATTGAGAATGGAAGCAGCAGCCCTTTGCGGCTGGAACGGAAGATAAATGTAACAGAAGGAGAACGACCATGACCTATGCAAAACTGCCCGGCCTGACTTGGGACGGCACTGTGTACGAGAACGAGGAGATGGGCACGCTGGAAGCCCTGCTGCCCACCGGCGGCTGGCCCACCGCCCACGCACCCGCTATGGTGGAGCTGCCCAATGGCGACCTGCTCTGCTGCTGGTTCGCCGGTACTTATGAGGGCAGCGCAGACGTGCACATCATCTGCTCGGTGCTGCCGCATGACGGTACCAAGTGGCTGGAGCCGGTGGATATCTCCGGCGACCCCACCCGCAGCGAGCAGAACCCCTCGCTGTTCTACGGCCCGGATAACGCCGTGTGGGCGATGTACACCGCCCAGCTGGACCGCGTAGAGGGCAAGGACAATATGCAGTTCACCGCCGTGGTGCGCTGCCAGAAGAGCACCGACGGCGGCAGAACATGGGGCGACTACACCACCGTGTTCCCGGAGGAGGGCACCTTCTGCCGTCAGCCCATTCAGGTGCTGTCCAACGGCCGCTGGATCTTTGCCAACTGGCTGTGCACCGACTCTGCCGAGGGTCTGTCCGGCGACCCCACCGCCTTCCGCATCTCGGACGACGAGGGTAAAACTTGGCGCATGGTCATGATGCCCGGCAGCAACGGCCACGTCCACGCCAATGTCATCGAGCTGGAGCCGGGGCATCTGGTGGCGTTCATGCGCAACCGCGAAGCCTACCGCATCCACCGCAGCGAGTCCTTTGACTGGGGCGAAACTTGGACGGTGCCCGCACCCACCCCGCTGCCCAACAACAACTCCAGCATCAGCGCGGTCAAGCTGCAGAGCGGCCGCATCGCCATTGCCTACAACCCCACCTGCACCCCCAACCCCGTGCCCGGCAAGGCTGCATGGCCCGGCCTGCGCTGCCCGGTGGCGGTGGCGCTCTCGGAGGACGGCGGCCTGACCTTCCCCATCATCCGCTGGATGGAGCGCGGCGAGGGCTACATGGGCGATGAGAACAAGACCAACAACAAGCAGTACGAGTACCCCTACCTGATGCAGGGACGGGACGGGATGCTGCATCTGGCCTACGCTGCCCGCACCCGGCAGGGCATCAAGTACGTCCGCTTCTCGGAGCAGGACGTGCTGGGCGCAAAGCGGGAAACCGTGGGTCTGTATAACCCCACCGCAGCCCAGAGCCGCTGAAAAAGCTTTTCGGAATTTTCATCCTTTATTTATAGAGCAAAGCATCATTCAGGAGGTTGATCAGTATGCTGACCCAGTACAATCTTAAAATGCCGCACGCAGTTTACGGCGGCGAGAACGCCATGGACAATATCACCGCCATCATCAAGGCGCGCAGCGCAAAAAAGGTAGCGATGTTCACCGATAAGGGCATTGAGGGCGCTGGCCTGTTTGCCCTGCCGGAAGAAGCTGTCAAAGCCTCCGGCGCAGAGTATTATGTGCTGGACGAGCTGCCCCCGGAGCCCAGCTACATGGCTGTGCAGAAGCTGGTGGACGAGTTCAAGGTCTCCGGTGCAGACCTGATCGTGGCCTGCGGCGGCGGCTCCGTGATGGACGCTGCCAAGCTGGCAAGCGTGCTGGTGACCGACGCCTACGGCGTGAAGGAGCTGCTGGACAACCCCGGCATGGCACAGAAGTGCGTGCCCATCGTGCTGATCCCCACCACCGCCGGTACCGGCGCCGAGGTCACCCCCAACGCCATCGTGGCTGTGCCTGAGAAGGAACTGAAGGTGGGCATCGTCAACGAGAACATGATCGCGGACTACGTCATTCTGGATGCCCGCATGATCAAGAACCTGCCCCGCAAGATCGCAGCCGCTACCGGCGTGGATGCGCTGGCACACTGCATCGAGTGCTTTACCAGCAACAAGGCCAACCCCTTCAGCGATCTGTACGCACTGGAAGGCCTTGACCTGATCCTGAACAACATCGAAAAAGCCTGCGATGACCCCGAGGCCATGGCAGAGAAGAACCGGATGCAGATCGCAGCCTACTACGGCGGTCTGGCCATCACCGCCTCCGGCACCACCGCTGTGCACGCACTGAGCTACCCGCTGGGCGGCAAGTACCACATTGCACACGGCGTGTCCAACGCCATCCTGCTGGCACCGGTCATGCGCTTCAACAGCGAGCACCCCGCCGTGCGCGAGCGTCTGGCTGCCGCCTATGACCGCTGCTGCCACGAGGAAAAGACCTGCACTACCGTGGAGGAAAAGACTGCATGGATGATCGCCCGTCTGGAGCACATCGTCAAGCATCTGGACATCCCCACCAGTCTCAAGGAATTCGGCGTGCCTGCCGAGGATCTGGAAGGTCTGGTCAACGCCGGTATGCAGGTACAGCGCCTGCTGGTGAACAATATGCGCCCCGTTACCGCCGACGACGCACGCAAGCTGTATCAGGAGATCATGTAACAGAAAAGGAGTAAAGACTTATGAAGACCAGCGATATCAAGGGCATCATCCCTCCCGTAATCACCCCCATGAACAATGACCCCGAGCAGACGGTCAACCATCAGGCTCTGCGCGAGCAGGTGGAGCGCCTGCTGGCAGGCGGTGTGCACGGCATTTTCCCCATGGGCACCAACGGCGAAGCCTACGCCCTGTCCTTCCAGGAGAAGGAAGAGATCCTTGCCACTGTCATTGATCAGGTAAAGGGCCGCGTACCGGTCTACGCAGGCACCGGCTGCATCACCACCGCCGAGACCATCCGCCTGAGCAAGCGTGCCGAGGAGCTGGGTGCAGACGCACTGTCCATCATCACCCCCAGCTTTGCACTGGCTTCCCAGAAGGAGCTGTACGACCACTACACCGCCGTGGCAAAGGCCGTCAACCTGCCCATCATTCTGTACAACATCCCCGCCCGCACCGGCAATAAGCTGCTGCCCGAGACCGTGCAGGCTCTGTGCCGTGATGTGGAGAACATCGTGGGCGCAAAGGATTCCAGCGGCGATATCGAGAACCTGAAGGCCTACATCCGCCTGACCCGTGAGCTGGACAAGGAAGTTGCCATTCTGGCCGGTAATGACGGCGCTATCCTGACCTGCCTGAAAGAGGGCGGCGCAGGCGGCATTGCAGGCCGTGCCAACATCTGGCCGGAGACCGTTGCCAAGATCTACGATTGCTTCAAGGCCGGGGATCTGGAGGGCGCACAGGCTGCACAGGACGCCATTGCCATCCTGCAGCAGACCTTCAAGTACGGCAACCCCAACACCATCATCAAGACCGCCGTTGCCCTGCAGGGTCACCCCGTTGGCAAGTGCCGCGCACCCTTCAACTATGTGCCGGAAGAGGGCATGGAGGCCATCAAGAAGGTTCTGGCTGAGAACGAGGCCAAGGGTCTGCACTGAAACGCGCTGAAGCAAGGAGAAGGCTGCTATGAATAAACCCATTGTCGGTATTACCATGGGCGATCCCGCCGGTTCCGGCCCGGAGATCACCATCAAGGCTCTGGCTGACCCGGAGCAGTACAGCTACTGCCGCCCCATCGTTGTGGGCGATGTGAAGGTGATGGAGCAGGCCAAAAAGTTCGTTGGCCGCGAGGACATCGTCATCCACCGCTGCGAGAAGGTGTCGGATGCCCTGTTCACCCCCGGCACCATCGATGTGCTGCATCTGGATCTGATCGAGGACATCAGCAAGTTCGAGATAGCAAAGGTCAGCGTGGAGGGCGGCAACGCAGCCTTCCAGTGCGTGAAAAAGGTCATTGAGCTGGCTATGGCGGGTGAGGTGGATGCCACCTGCACCAACGCCCTGAACAAGGAAGCCATGAACAAGGCGCTGGAGTACTACCACGGCGAAAAGTCGGACGGCTACACCCACTTTGACGGCCACACCGAGATCTACGCCACCTACACCCACACCAAAAAGTACACCATGATGCTGGCACATCACGACCTGCGCGTGGTGCACGTTTCCACCCACGTTTCCCTGCGGGAAGCCTGCGACCGGGTCAAGAAGGACCGTGTGCTGGAGGTCATCGAGATCGCCAACAAGGCCTGCAAGGATATGGGCATCGAGAATCCCCGCATCGCCGTGGCAGGTCTGAACCCCCACTGCGGTGAGAACGGTCTGTTCGGCCGGGAGGAGATCGAGGAGATCACCCCCGCCATCGAAGCTGCCAAGGCCGAGGGCATCACTGGTGTCGTAGGCCCCTGCCCGCCGGACAGCGTGTTCTCGCAGGCCATCGGCGGCTGGTACGACATCGTGGTGTGTATGTACCACGATCAGGGTCACATCCCGCTCAAGACCGTGGGCTTTGTCTACGACCGCGAAAAGCAGGAGTGGAAGGCCGTGGAGGGCGTCAACGTCACGCTGGGTCTGCCCATCATCCGCGCCAGCGTGGATCACGGCACCGACTTCTACCACGCCGGCAAGGGCAACGGCAACGAGCTGAGCCTTGTCAACGCCATCAAGTATGCGGTCAAGATGACCGGCCGCGCCAACTAAGTTATCTTCATCCCAACCAATTCTTCATTTTCTTCCAGAGAGAGCCGCTGCACCCCGTACGGTGCGGCGGCTTTTTCTGGTTTTCCCCGGGTGTTTTTTGTCGTCAAAACCGCAAAACTGTATTTCTGGCAAGGACTATTTTTGAGGTGCTTTTGCAAAAGTTTACAAAAAGCGCCGGTTCTGCCCGCAAAATGCCTGAAAACACTTTCTCTTTTTGAGCGTGTGTGATATAATGACAACTGTTCTTGTGTAAGGAACAGGAAAATGTACGCGCTAGGCGTACAGTGTAAGAGGAGTGTTACGATATGAAAACCTTGAAAGCGGTTGTAGCAAAATACAACCAGACCAGCCTGATCCTGCGCATCCTGATCGGCCTGGCAGCCGGTTCGGTGCTGGCGCTTGTTGCGCCGGGCGCAGGCTGGGTGGGCGAGCTGGGCAGCCTGTTCGTCGGTGCACTGAAGGGCATTGCCCCGGTGCTGGTGTTCGTCATTGTGGCAAGCGCGCTGGCACAGGGCTCGTCCAAGCTGGACCGCCGCTTCGGCACTGTGATCTGGCTGTATATGCTCACCACCTTTCTGGCGGCAGCCATTGCGGCCATCACCAGCTTTATGTTCCCGGTCACGGTGGTGCTGGCGGACGCAGCACAGTCCGACGTGATCCCGCAGGGCTTGGGCGAGGTGCTGAGCACCCTGCTGACCAACTTTGTGGCAAACCCCGTCAGTGCCCTGATGAACGGCAACTACATCGGCATCCTGTTCTGGGCTTGTATGTTCGGCATTGCCATGAAGAACATCGGCGCAGAGAGCACCAAGGTCTTTCTGGCAAACACCGCCGATGCCGTCTCCCAGATCGTGCGCTGGATCATCAATCTGGCACCCTTCGGCATCATGGGTCTGGTGTACACCAACGTTTCCGGCAACGGTCTTGCCATCTTTACCCAGTACGGCAAGCTGCTGGCACTGCTGGTGGGCACCATGCTGTTCATGGCGCTGATCGTCTCCCCTTTTATCATGTTCATTTACCTGCGCTGCAACCCGTACCCGCTGGTATTCCGCTGCCTGAAGGAGTCCGGTCTGACCGCTTTCTTCACCCGCAGCTCTGCCGCCAACATCCCTGTGAATATGTCCCTGTGTGAAAAGCTGGGGCTGGACAAGGATATGTACTCCGTGTCCATCCCGCTGGGCGCTACCATCAACATGGACGGCGCAGCCATCACCATCACCATCATGACGCTGGCAGCAGCTAACACCTTGGGCATTCAGGTGTCTCTGCCTGCCGCCATCGTGCTGAGCGCCATGAGCGCTCTGGGTGCCTGCGGCGCTTCCGGCGTGGCCGGCGGCTCCCTGCTGCTGATCCCCATGGCCTGCTCGCTGTTCGGCATCTCCAATGATGTGGCCATGCAGATGGTCGGCGTCGGCTTCATCATCGGCGTGGTGCAGGACTCCGTCGAGACGGCGCTGAACTCCGCCGGCGATGTGGAGTTCGCCGCCACCGCTGAGTATCATCAGTGGCGCAAGCAGGGCAAGCCCCTGCCGGCTTTCCTGAAGTAATTGCCTTTCTTCTTTCTTCGTGTATGTTCATAACGCAGGGCGAAAGCCCTGAAAAAAGGCCAGCATTGCATCCGCAACGCTGGCCTTTTTTGCGTGTGTAAGGGATCAGAAGAAGAGCCCGAAAATCAGGCGAAGCTTATAGCAGGAAAATGTCCTTGACCTTGTTCCATACCGCTTTCAGGCCGGAGCCGGAAGCGGAGGAAACGCCGTTGGTCGTCAGCTGGATATCGCTGAAGGTGACATTTGCATTGCGCGCCACATAGAAGCCGACATAGATGTAATCGGAATCAATGGCGGTCAGTGCGTAGTCGAAGCCTGTGGAAGCCGTCTCGTTGTCGCCGTAGATCAGAGTGAAACCGTCTGCCGTGCCGACGAGCTTCAGGTCAACGGTGTCGCCTGCACCGTACTTGACAGTCGCAGCCGGGCCGTCGTACAACTCACCGCTCTTGCGGCCGAAGCAGTTGATCGCACCCTGATTCCGGGTGCCGACGGCGACATAATCGCCGATGGGGTCGGAGATGCTGGTATCAACATACATCTCATCACGGGCCATCAGGCCGAAGGAGACCTGATTGTTCTTTGCCAGCGAGTTGACGGTGGCCTTTGCGGTCAGAGTGAAGTTGGTGCCGGCAGGCAGCTTGACGTAGTACATCATCAGGCCGTCCACTGTGGACGCGATCTTACCGCGGTTGTTGGTGACGCCGAGGGTGATGTTCTGGCCGTCAACTGTTGCGGTGAAATCGCCGCCGGAGATTTTATCATTGCCGCCGACATTGCCGAAGACGGAACCATTCCAGACGGTGCCGTTGGCGTCGGTAAAGGCCGGCCAGAGCGTGCTGTTCTCGGTGGGAGAGACATAGCTGGAAGGAACGTAATCCGGGTTTGCGGCATCGCCGTAGAACTGCTTGTAGGTGGGCTTTTCCTTGTGTTTGCTGTACGCGCCCAGCGGCGTGTCGATGGTGAGCTGGTCGATGAGCCATGCGTTCAGCTTTGCACCATAGCTGTTGGTGTGGGTCAGGTCAAGACCGGTGGGAACCAGACTGCCCTTTTTGCCTTCTTTTGCGCCGGTAAAGCTGTGGGTGTACGGAGCCTTTTTGCCCATCGTGATGTTCTCGTTGATGGTGGCATCGGTCAGATCCACGCAGATGAGGTGCAGCTCGCTGCACATATCACGGATGGCCTGTGCGTAATCGCCGCCCTCATAGACGGTGTCGCCAATGGTGACGGTCTGGGTCTTGTGGCCGGAAGCACTGTCGTAGCTGGCCTTGGTGTTCTCGTTCGTCAGGCGCGCAATAGGCGTGCAGACGACCGGGATGACACCGCGCTCCAGAGCAGGCTGGATGTAGTTGACATAGAGGCTGTTGGCAAAGGAGCCTTCGGTTTTGTAGTCGCCGTTGGGGTTGGTGTAACGGGCAGGCTCGGTCTTCTCGTCATTGTGGCCGAAGCCGATGATGAGGAACTTGTCGCCGGAAGCGTCGCCCAGAGCCGGAACGGTATCGGAACCGTTCATCAGGGTGTTGTAGCTGCTCATGTCGGTAAAGTCCTTGCTGGACGCACCGGAGACAGCCAGATTGTAGACATCTGCGTTGAAGTAGTTCGCAATCTCCTCACCGTAGCCTTCACGCGGCAGATAATAGCTGTCGTCGAAAGCGGAAACGGTGGAGTCGCCGACGACCCAGATGGTCGCCTTGGCCGCCTCGGGCTGACCCCATGCGGAACCGCGTGCGCCTGCATCGGTGGCGGCCAGACCCTCAGCGGTCAGCAGGAGCAGGCCGTGCATATTGATGCTGCCGTCTGCGTTCCGGGTCGGAGCAACGGAGGTGTCAAGGCTCTCGAACCAGCTCTCCTTCACCGTGACGGTGTTGGTGGATTTGTTGTGGCTGGTCTGGGTTTCGGAATCCCAGTAGAAGTTGTTCGGGCCGTAGACAGCGGTGCTGCTCTGGCTCTGGAGGGCCAGCTGCTCCTTGCCGTCGGTACCCTTGCGGAAGGAGATGACACCGTCGGCGGCATAGTCGGTCACAGCGGACTTGTTGCCGGTGTAGAGCGCGACGTTATAGCCCTCGTTGTTGTAGGAAGTGGAGCTGTAGACCTTGACGTCCGGGCAGGAGTTGGAGTCGATGCCCTTGGCGGCGTTGTCGTAGGAGATGGAGTTGAGGAGCTTGTGGTTGCCGGGCAGATTGGTGCCGCCCATCTTGAAGCCGTTGCCGTTGCCTGCCGCGATGGTGACAGCAACATTGCTGAAGCTCAGGTTGCCGTCGTCGTCACAGGTGACGGTCGGGAACTGGAGCGGCTGCTTCTTGACCGGCTCTGCAGCCAGCATCAGATAACCGTTCTTGTAGGCGACGCAGTTCTGGATGGTGACCGCGCCGATGGAACCGGTTGCAGCCTTTGCGAAGAGATCCCAGCCGTCATCGGCGTTGTAAGCAGCGATGCAGCCGTCGAAGACGTTGCCCTCGCCGGTGGTCAGTTTGGCGGCAAAGCCGTCGGCGTCTTCCATCGCGCGGTCTGCGTTGTTCATGGAGGTGCAGTTCTTGATGGTGTTGTGGCTGGGCCACAGAGCCTTGTTATCAGTGGACAGGCCGGAGACCTGCAGGCCGGTGTTGCCGTTGTTGTAGAAATTCATCTGCTCGAGGACGCAGTAGCTGCCGGCCAGCTGCATACCCTTCGCGCCGTCTGCGGTGTTGGAGATGTTGATCTTGCTGATGTTCCAGTAATTGCCCCAGACACTGAAACCAGTGCCGACGCCGCCGAAGTCCAGCGTTGCGTACTTGCCGTCAGCAGTCGTCATGGTGATGGGAGCTTCTGCGGTGCCGTCGCGGCCGCGCTCGACTTTCAGCTCACCGGTCAGATGGTAGGTGCCGCTTGCCAGCTGGATGGTCTGGCCTGCTGCGGCGTAGTTCAGCGCGGTCTGAATGTCAACTGCGTCTTCCGCACGGGTGCCATTGTTAGCTGCGCTGCCGTCCGGGGTGACGACGATGATGCCGTTCGCGCCCAGAGTACGGAGCGAAACCTTCTTCTCGATAGCAGCGGAAGCGTAGCTGCTCAGCTTTTCGTACGCGCTGATGGCGTAGTTTTTGTCCGGGGTGAACTTGACCTTAAAGGTGGTATCGCCGGTCACGGCGTAGCTCTTGGAGAAGGGCTCGCCTGCCTTGATGTCCACATCTTTGTCCACGACCACACCGTTTGCGGAGACGGTCGCCTTGCCGTCGGCGTTGGCCTTGAACACCAGTTCATAGCTGTCACCGGTGCAGGTGGCAGGGCTGGTGATCTGGTAAACGGGGGCAACATAGCTGGTGGGCTGGAGCGTCCACTCGGAAGCATTCCACGTGCTCGTGGTGTAGGTGATGTTGGAGAAGGTCACGTTCATGCCGCGCGCCGCCGCAAAGCCCAGATAAGCTTTGTTGGCTTCCTGCACGGTCATGGGGTCGTCCAGCTCTGCGTACTTGGAGACGCTGGAAGCGGTGCTGTCCTTCGCCGGGATGTACAAGGTCGAAGAGCCGATGACGTCGCCGGTCGAGCCGTCGGCGTTGATGGCGTACTGGGTAGCGACGTAGCTGTTGCTGGTCTTGGCAAGGCTCACACGGTAGGTGTCGCCCTGCTTGATGGCCTGCGAGCTGAACGCCGCACGATTCGACTTGACGTCGTTGGAAGCAGCCGTCTCGTTGGAGATGATGCCGGTGTAGCTGCGGACGCCCACAGCGTCTTTGATCTCAACACCGTCCAGAGGGAGCTTGGTGCCGACGACAGAAATTTGATTCGAGAAATAGCTGCCGGAGCCGCTGATGCTGTCGCGCACCATGAGGGCAAATCCCTCCTGACCGTCCGGAGCCGGGTTCACATAATCGATGGTGACATCGGCCTGCAGATAGAAGTTCTGGGTGGTCGGGTCGATGGTGGTGTAGTAGAAGGACAGGCCGTCTGCCGGGGAGTCCGCGACGAACTTGCCGCCCTTCTTGTCGATGGTGCCATCATCTTTGATGGTGCAGGAGTTGAGGGTGACCTTGCCGTTGATGTCCGCGCCATCGGCGATGGTGTTGACTCCTGCTGCAGCGGAGGTGCCGAAGGCTTTGAACTGCCAGTCGCCCGATGCGGAGGAAGACCCCTCCGCAAACGCGGCCAGCGGTGTCATGCCCAGAAGCATCGCGCCTGCCAGCAGTCCGGCCACGGTGCGCCGGATGCTTTGCTTTGCGTTTCTCATAGAAACTCTCCTTTTCCTGCCGCCCTGCCGGAAAGTGCAATCTCCCCGTTGCGGTTGCGACACAATGTTGTATTCCAGTTTACATGATTCCTGCAACTTTACAAGATTTAATTGAAGATCGCTGGCAATTTCGGCGTTTGGAATAAACTTTTTGGGATTTTTTTGGAAGAAACGCCGAAATACGTCAGGGAGATAGCAAACGAAAAACCTCTCCGTCATGGCTTCGCAATGCCACCTCTCCTACGGAGGAGAGGCTTTGACAGAGAGAAAAACTTTCTCTTTTTGCCAAAGGCTCCCCCTATCAGGGGAGCTGGCGAGCGTAAGCTCGACTGAGAGGTTGTACAAAGATGAGGCTTAAAA
>ENA-OPCZ01001081-OPCZ01001081.1-human-gut-metagenome-genome-assembly--contig:-NODE-1081-length-15100-cov-4.222931_pt1 | contig 15100 bp, 11 predicted proteins | sample MGYA00241566_ERZ501483 | MGnify/ENA primary metagenome ERZ501483 (study PRJEB25962, sample SAMEA1965191) | human gut metagenome | biome: human gut; feature: human-associated habitat; material: faeces... | reverse complement strand
TGCAATTGCATGACGCGCACCTCGCAGCAAGAATGCCGAGGCATTCTTGAAAAAGAGACAGAGTGGAAAGAAATCCATCCTGTCTCTTTTTGCGTATGTGAAAATGTGGTATAGTAGAAACAACAAAGTTATCACAGATAAAAATGCCTGTTAGACATAGAAAGAGGCAGTAGAAAAGAATAATATTGACACTAAGGAGGAAATAATTATGGCTTTTTTTGACAGAATGAAAGATTCACTTACAACAGCAGGACAGGAAGTGTCTCAGAAGGCGAAGAATGCAACGGAGAATGTCAGATTGGGAAATTTGATCAAAAACAATGATAAGATGGTAGATAAATTGCTTTACCAGGTTGGTCTGAAATATTATGAAGCACACGGACAGGAAGAGGGAACAGAATATCAGGAGTTATTTGCAGAGATTAATCGTCTGAAATCAGAAAATGCTGCATATCAGCAGGAGTTGGATAATCTGGCAGCTACAAACAAATGTCCTCAGTGTGGATTTGGTAACAACGCAGGTGCAAAATTCTGCATTAGTTGTGGAGCGCCACTGAATCAGACTCCGGTTGCACCGGCACAGTCAGCACCTGGAAAATATTGTGACAAATGTGGAGCTTTGAATGATGCGGAAGCCTTATTCTGTACGGAGTGTGGAAATCGATTAAATACACAGCCGGCGCAGCCAATGACTTATACAGTGCCGGAAGCAGACGAGGTAGTTGAAACGACAGTAGCAGAGGCTATGCCAGAGGAATCTGAATCCGAGAAAGTTGACTCAAAGGAAGTTGACTCAGAGGAAACAGTGACTGAAGTCTCAGAGGAAACAGTGACTGAGGTAGACGATACGCAAGAGCCGGTAACAGAAAAAAATCCGGCATGCTGTGCAAAATGTGGAGCACCATTGGAAGAAGATGCGTTATTCTGTACATCATGTGGAGCAAGAGTTTAGGGGAGTTCTAAAGAAGCTGAAATTCGGTTAAAAGAGACTGTCGGAGGCATTCTTGAAAAAAGAAGATAAGGAAGAGAGTAAGGAGGAACAGCTATGGCAAAATTTTGTTCAAAATGTGGCAATGAGCTGAAAGAAGGAGCAAGGTTCTGTTCTGTGTGTGGAAACCCGGTAAAGCAGGTACAGAGCGCACAGAGTGAGGCAACAGCAGGAACTAATGAAGAGAGGCAAGGAGTGTTTTCACAGCAGCAGGGATTTACTGCCCAGGATATGCAGTATCAGCAGATGGCAGGATCTGCTACACCAGTGAAGAAAAATAAAAATTTATGGCTGCTTGCAATCCCGGCAGCGATTCTTGTAATTTTGCTTGTAATTTTCGGAATCAAAGCCGTTCTGTCACCGGCATATTTAAAACCTGTCAAATACATGGAAAAAGCATTCAATAAGCAGGATATTGATCTGATGAAAAAAGCAGTGCCGGATGAGTATGCAGCATGGATGACGGATGATATTGTAGATTATATGTTTGATTTGGACAGTGATTATAAAATTACGATTAAAGTTACCGATAAAGAAAAAATTGCAAAAAAAGATCTGGAAGAGACTCTGATTGATGATTATTATGTTCTGGACAGCATTGCTGAAGATGCAAAGGCGGGATATATTCTGGAAGCAGAGGCAACATTAAAACAAGACGGAGAAAAAGATACACAGGATATTACACTTGTAGTGGTCAAAGTAGATGGAAAATGGGTGATTGTCTCCGGATTATAAAAATAATGAAAAGAAAGACGGGAACAAAAGTTATGCAGGAACAGACAAAGGAAAACAAATTGCCAGTAGTGTTATTGGCGGTCATAATTGTAGTATTACTTGTAGGAAGCATTGTAATAGGAATATTTGGCGGTGGAGGAAAGAAAGTTGAGACTGCTGTTCCAAAGAAAGATATTAAAGCTGCAAGAGAGGCAGCAGAGCTTTCAGATGAGGGGGAAGTTCAGACAATTGCAATCGACAAAGATATTGTTGTGAATGCTGGTGGGACTGGAAGTGCAGATGAGAAGAGCAAAATGCAGGATTCACAGACAACAGAGGATTCCCAGACAGTACAGAACACGGAAGATTACATTTTCCCGAATAGTTCATCAGTACTTCTAACAGATGCAGAGGTGTCCGGAATATCAAAAGACCAGCTCAGAATTGGAAGAAATGAAATTCTTGCCAGACATGGAAGACGTTTCAACGACCAGGCACTGCAGCAGTATTTTGACAGCAAGAGTTGGTATAACGGAACCATTAGTCCGGACGAGTTCGATGCAAATTTAGATTCCAGATTGAATGATGTGGAACGTGCCAACATCGAAATCATCAAGAAGTATGAGTAACAGGGGGGATGAGAAATGTTTTGTCCAGAATGTGGATATAAGAATGTAGAGGGTGCGGCTTTCTGTGAGAACTGTGGAACGAAACTTACAGGAATGCCGGGAAGTATAAATCCAAAGGAAACCTCTTATGAAAAAACAGGAGAAAAAACAACAAAGAAAAGCGTGTCGTTTGGGAAGATAAATAAGATGCTTCTGATAGAGATACCTATCGCAATGATCAGTCTGTTAATATTCATTATGGTCTTCCAGGCAAAATTCAGCGTCAAAAGTGTGGTAGAGCGTTATGCGGAAGGGATGGGTGACGGAAACTGGAATCAGGTTTATGATACACTTTATCTTAATGATTCCGGAGACTTTATGTCAAAGCAGGCATTTGTTACTTCCCAGACTATCAATGGAATAAAATGGGATGAGGATCTGGAAGTTCAGAAGATCCGCAAAAAGACAAGCAACACATATCGTGTAAAATACGAAGGCGATAATGGCGTCCAGAGAATCGATGTAAAGGTAAAAAGAAGAGGTCTTACATGGAAAGTTGATGAAGCGGATACATTTCTTTCAAAAAACTTTTCTGTAGCGGTTCCGAAAGGTGCAGAGATTAAAATTGATGGAATTACACCAGATTCAAAACTGAAATCCCAGGATGAGATTGAAGGAATGGACACCTATACCATTAAGAAGATATTTGGAACAAGTCATTATGTAGAAATCAGCGGTTCTGACATTGAGACTACAAGTGCTGTACTTGAGTCATACGATGAACCTACTGTTATGACAGCCGGATACAGTAAGGCTACGGTGGAACAGATGGCAGATCAGGCAGTAAAAGATCTGAACAACATTTTCCAGGGAGCTGCCGCAAACAAACGTTTCAGTGATCTCGATATTTTGAATAATATGTATGCGGATGAAAAAGATTCTGCAATCAGAAAATATGAGAGTGCGAGGGATGATTATTTTGAAAATGGAAATAACAGCTGGGAGTTTCTGAACTATACAATAACGAATTGTGAGGCTCAGGCACAGATGATCACAAGAGATCAGAAACAACTGATTGAGGTGACGATCAAAGGTGATGCTCAATGGGAAAAGAATTATGTCTACTATGATGGAGACAAGGAGAGAGAGACAGAGACAGAAGATGCAGAACATACATTGTATTACATTGATGATGGTGGAACATGGAAATTGTATGATTTAGATCTTTGGACCTGGTAAAATATGAACTGGAAAAGGAAGAGACAAAAATGTTTTGCGAAAAATGTGGAAAGAAACTGGAAGATGGAGTGAAATTTTGTCCAAGCTGTGGAAACCGGGTAGAAATACCGGAAAATCAGACTGATACGGTTCATGAACAGCCGAAAAAAAGTAAGAAATCCAGAAAAAAAAGTAAATTACCACTTGTTCTAATTGCGGTGCTGGCAATTATTTTGATTGTAGGCGGAATTTTATACGGAACGGTCGGCCTTAATCTGCAGAAAGATAAGCTGGCTGTGAAAATAAAAAAGGCTGGAATCCCGCAGTACACGGAAGAAATGAACGAAATTGTGGATGAATGGGATGATTTTGGAATATTCAGCATTTCTGATAAAAGAAATGATCTTCATAAGTTGAAAAAGATTGTAAATTATTTGGATGAATACAATGCGGCAGCGGATGAGTACAAATCCATGAATAAAGAAAAAGAGCAGTATGCGTTAGATGAGGATAGTTACAAAGAATATGAAAACGCACTTCATGACTGTAGCGATGCGATTGAGCAGAAAAATCCGGAGTCACTTATAAATGCAGTCGAGATTGCAAAAGAAACACTGAAGGATTTGAAAAAAGCAGATGATAGCTATGTAGAAGACCGGGTAAAGATGTATGAGGGACTGGATCTTAAAGATGCCGGGGACGATGTTGTCTCCGGATATAAAAAGAATCTGAAAGAGATTCAGGATTTGACTGGAAAAGGGAAAAAAGATTACAAAGCTATTAAGGAAGCATTTTCCAAGATGGATCAGATCGTGTACCAGTACATAGAGCCAAAGAATCAAGCAGTCGTATCCATCCAGCAGATTGATGCCAGTGAATTTCCAACTGTAAAACTATATATGAGTATCAAAGATAAGACAACCGGAAATGTAATTGAAAATCTGGATGATGCATTTTTCTATATCAATAAGCAGGATGCAAATGCAAAGTATGTAAAACAGGTCGTGAAATCAGCGAACCAGTTGAACGAAAAAGAAGCGTTGAAAGTAGATATGGTAGCTGATGTCAGTGGAAGTATGGATGGTTCACCCCTAAACGAGGCAAAACAGGTAATGTCGGATTTTGTCGGAAGCGTGCAGTTTGACGCAGGAGATCTCGTGGAATTGACATCATTTTCAACCGGAGTATGTCTGGAACAGGAATTCAGTGATGATGCTGCAACATTGACCAATGATATCAATAATCTTGTTACAGGTGATATGACAAGTCTTTACGATGCACTTTACACAGCTGTTGAACGTGTAGCAGCACAGAACGGTGCAAGATGTGTGATTGCATTTACTGATGGAAATGACAATTACAGTAACTGTACAAAAGAAGATGTGGTAAATGTTGCAAATCGTTATCATGTACCGGTATTTATTATTGGAATCGGTTCCATTGATTATGCTGATGTAAATGATATTGCAACTCAGACCGGAGGTATGTATTATAACGTCAGCGATGTAACTTCCATGGATAAGATCTACGAAGAAATCTATCAGATGGAAAAACAGCTCTATCTGGTGGAATTTGAAGATAATACAGGTGCAACTGTCGGGGATACCGCAAATATTCAAGCCGGATACCACAGTATCGATTATGGCGGAGAATGTGAATACACATACACTCCGAACGTTCTTATGAGTGCCCAGAGTAGGGATATATACACAGACGGTCCTCAGGCAGCAGTAGAAGGCTATCTGAAGAACTTCGACAGCGCTATGAATAAATCTGATTTTTCTCTGATATCCGGATATTTGAAAAATGGAAGCCCGATATACACAGAACAAGAAAAATATGTTCTGCGTGATATTACAGAACGATTGGATTCCTATGAACTGACAGACGTGTCATATGCAGACGCCAATAACTGTGTCATATCCACAAGAGAAACTTACTATGTACAAGTAAAAGGAAAACCATTACAACTTATGACCCAGGAATGTAAGTATAACGTAGAAAACCAGGGCGATAAGTGGCAGCTTACATCATTCGCAGATATTAAAGTCGTATCAAGAATCAAACAATAAAACATTCTTGGCATGGATGCTTTCCTGTAATTTACAGGAGGCATCCATTTTTTGTATAACAGGAAATTGCATTTTCTGTTATACAAAAAGCCTCCGGCAGAAAAATTTGATGAAACGTATTATTTCTTCAAATCAAATTCCTTGCTAAGATCTTCAGATATTTTTGCGATAGTACCAGGTTCAAAAATATTGTTCAGCCCTGCAATTGTGAGTGCTTCCTGATATTTTGTCCCGGCAGGAACTGTGGTGAGAGTCATATATTTGGCAACACCGGAATGAAAATCAACCCGCGATTCTAAAAACAGTTCGAAAGAAGCGAGGGCAGAGGTGGCATAACCTATATAATAAAATGGCTCTTCAAAAACATGATCTATATAAGTCCAGGATGTGTCATCGCTGATGAAATTGTTATATTCATCACTGACATTTTCCCAAATCTGATCCAGTTTTTTAATATCCAGATCCGGAGTCGTATAGGAACGATATTCCGCTTCATTTATTGTAAATCCATCTGCAACAGAAGCCATCATATCAAAAATAACAAAGGAAGCCAGGGCATTGCCACATTCCGGATAATAGGTATCATAATAATCATAGCAGATTAATTCTAATCCTTGCGACATGATCTCTGAGACATCGGTTATATCGCGAGAATCAAATGGATGAGCAGGATTGTGGTAATAATAATTGTAGTGTCCGAATTCATGCAGGAGGGTTGAATAATCGGAGACGGTCTCATATGGAGAACTGTAAATATAAGCATCATTGTAGGCAGGCAGTGGTGCAGAAAAACTTAAGGCCGGATATTTCAGAGAAGACGCCTCGACATCATACAAAGTATTTTTTTGCAAATGAATCAAGGATTCCTCCAGTGCAGGACAGACTTTTTGAATACATTTGCGAAGCCGGTGGATTTTTTCCTCTCCACGGTCATGGTTTTCGTCATATACAACATAAATAGAATCATCCTCAGTGACGGAAGATACATATTCGTGAAATACAGGTATGAAATTATCTTTCACTTCATTTTCGATTTTCTTTAGATCGGTCATTGTGTAATCACGACCATATTCAACGGCATAGACAAAATCAGGGTAATTGGCATAACCGAAAGACTGAGCAAAAGCATTGTTCGTATTTACAAGGTCAATGTAGAGCTGTTTGAGTTCTTGTTCTTTGGCGCCCTGTGTGATCAGAGCCTCATAACGTTGGATTAATTCTTTTTTTTGTTGCTTCAGTGCAATTGCTTCATCAGAATAGATCAGTGAATTTTCTATCCGGGAGGCTTTATCTTCTCCAATGTAAGAACGAAAGACATCGCTGTATTGGGAAGATAAGGCACGCTGAAACAGACTGGAAGTTTTTTCAAAACTATCAGTATAGGCAGATTCTTTGCTATGATAACATTCCGCTTTTTCCTGACTTTCGGTATCCAGATAATACGCATATTGCGCTAAAGTCGCATCAGTCAAAAGCATGTTCAGTTGTTCGCATAACTGATCATAGAGACTGAGAATCCGTTCTTCATTACCGTCACTGTCAAGAGCGGTATGAAATTCATTGAAGGTAGATTTAAAGGTATCGATATCGATAGAATCCATAGAACGGTCAGTCAGGGAAAGGTTGGAACGGTTGAAATAATCCGTATACTTGAAGTCTGAATAAGGTTTGACCGTTTCTTTTGCAGATGTATGATTCTTGACGTCGGTATGCTTTTGAGACGAGTCACGGTTATTGCAGCCGGAGCATATAAATGCAGCCAACAGGCAGGAACAACATACTGTTAAGAGTAATAAATATTTTCTTTTCATAAGGCAACCTCCTTTTAAAATATCAGCTGGGAGTCAATCCCCCAGCTGATATAGCCTCCGGCAGGATTGCAGAGGTGCGCAGTAGAAGTATGTCATGCAATTGCATGACGCGCACCTCGCAGCAAGAATGCCTCGGCATTCTTGAATGGATGATTTGTCTTTTTTAGTTGAAATAGTATAACAGGTTTGTAAGGCATCCACAAGGATAGAAAGATCTAATTTTCAGGAAAATGATTGACGAAATTTGAGGCAAAAATCTGTGTATTTTTGAAGGTGGATTTTGCTTTTGTGGGAGTCGTTCTTCATGATACAATGAAAAAAACAATACTTGGCTTATCACAAGAAAAAAGATTCATGGCAGGTAAATCATATAGGAGAGGAGAAAAGGGTCATGGTAAAAAGAATATTAGGTGGAATTTTATTTATATGTATTGGATTTTTTTTGATGATTGCTTCAATAAAAATGATTTTTGTGGATGATCCAAAGGCAAAGAAGCTTTTAAGTGAAGCAGTCTATGTCACGACAGATACGGTAGATCCGGCAAATGATGGAAAAGCCGTTATCGTATCGGCGCCTTTTAAGCTCGTTGAACCGGCGTATGATGATGAAATGGGGCTTACCTTAGACAGTATTCGTATTTCACGCAAGAAAGAGAGGACGGAGTATGAAAGAAAACAAAATGATGAGGATGGTTGGAAGGAAAAGTTAGTGTGGAATCAAGAGGGGGCTTCGGAGGAATATATAGGAGAAGGAATGGTTGGCGGCTACACGCTTTCCGAGGATTTTATCCATATGATCCGAATGACCGGCACCTGGAAAGACTATGATGAACAGGTATTAAAAGAACTTGGTTACGCCTTTGTATCGGATCCATCATATAGTCAGGGATATTTTATAGAACCACTGGATCAGACAGAAAGATCTTACCAATATTATCTGGAAAATGATATCCGTTATTCTTATAGTTATGCAGATTTCAAGGATGGCGATAAGGTGACGGCTATCGGTATTCAAGACGGACAAACGTTAAAAAAAGCACCTGGAATGACGGAATATTTGATGAAAGGTGAAATGGATATGGAAACTGCAATAAAAGAAGGTGGTGCCGCAGGGATTGGATTGCAGATTTTTAGTATTGCGATTTCGTTGATCTTTATGCTTGGCGGTGTACTGATGTTTGTAATAAAGAGGTGATTCTATGTCAATGATATGGGCTGGGGCAGTTGAAATTGCACTTGCATGGGCGGTTATACTGGGCGTAAAAATTGCAAGTAATGCATTTGAATGGAAATTCGAGCATCTATTGCCGAATTACTGGTATCCGGTTGTAAAAAGAAAATTAGCAAAACCAGAGACAGCAACTTTAAAAGATAAGGGAATACCAAAAAAAATATCCGATGAACTGGAAGGTCTGCTGGCATTTATGCAAGGCGGCAGTTTGAAAAATAGCAGAATTCGAATGGATCGTACTTTTCAGGATAAGATAGAGCACGAGACAAAGCAACTGAAAAAAAGAGGTCTGGCAAGACAATTTCATTTTACAAATTTAAAATTGTCGGAGAAGAATGAAAAAAAGAAAGATTTCAGACATTGGAGCGATGCTGGACGTGAATGGAGAGAAGTTATCGTAGAAGCGTCTGTTTCGGACAAATATCTAAGCAAAGATAAGAAGAAAGTACTCCATGAAACAATCTATCCTTACGGTGCGATATTACTTCGTCAGTCACGTCACATTCGACATACAGATAAGGCAGATAAGGACAGAAAAAAGGAACAGACATTTTACAGTGAATATTCACAGATGACTTGCCCAAGCTGTGGTGCGCAGTTAAATTTAAAAGGAAACGAAACGAATTGTCCTTATTGTGGAGCCTTTATACAGAGCCAATTTTACGATTGGCAGACAGAAGATTTTCGAATCTATCACCTTCCGGATCCGAATGCAAGGAATCTGTTATACACAGGCGGACTGATCCTGGCACTATTTTTACCGGCAGTTCCATGTATACGCTTCATCTCAAATATGTATCTTGCATTTGGTCTTGCATTTGTATTGACCATTTTAGTAGCTTTTGGAATGCTCTCTTTCATAACTCCGAAATTAGAGAAAGAGGAAAAGTTGAAAGAACAGATTATCCGATATGACGAAAGCTGGCTGGCAAGTAACATCAATGAAGCATTGTATAAATCCGTACTCACACCGGAACTACTTACATATATTGTTGACGATATAAAGATAAAAAGTGTAGAAAATACAGAAGATACAACGACAATTTCAGTGAGTGCAAAATTGCGCAGGACTATTTTGGAAAATGATCAGCATATTGTTGTGAAAAACGAAAAAGAAAATTGGACGCTTTCAAGAGCACTACATCCTAATCGATTAAAATCAAAAGGACAGGACATTGTAATAGAAAAAGAATGCCCAAGCTGTGGCGCCAATTATGTTCCGGATGAGAAAGGCTGCTGTTCCTATTGTGGATATAGTTTGAAAGTTGATAACTCAAAGTGGAAAATTAATGCCAGTGAGAAAAGAAATATGTCTACTATAGTATGAGGTGGGAGTCATCTCCCAGCTGATATACCTCATAAGTGTACACATTGATTTTCCTCTCGAACTGCCTGAATAAAGTGAGAGATTATTTGTTCTAAATGCTTGAGTTGTGAAACAGGACAAGTGCGGATCAAACTGTCAATGGCAGTATACTCATCTGTTTGAGAAGAGGAACCAAAGAGCAAATAGTCAATAGATACATTGAGAGCAGTCGAGAGTTTGAGCAACGTGTTTACTGACATGTTTTTGTTTCCTAATTCTAAATCATAGCAGAATCGAGGCGTAATATCTACCATTTCAGCCAGTTTTTCTCGAGAATAGCCAATTAATAACCTCTGTTTTTTAATTCGTTCACCGATAAGGATGGAATTTTTTAATTCACTCATAAATTGTATACTCCTTTGAATTAATGTTTATATGATGATGATAAGTGTAGAATTTACAAAAAAATATGAACTAATAAGGGATAAAAGATTGACGTATAGTTCATGATTGGTTTATAATTACACGGAAGTAGTAAAAATGTTTTCAACAAAGGAGGAAGTATAAAATGAGCAGGGGAAAATTGAAAAAAGGACTTTCATTTTTCCTGTCATTTCTGATGGTGCTAAGCCTATGTGCTATTTCTGTACCAGAAGAAGTAAAGGCGGAAAGCAATGTAGTGTTTACTGTTACGGCAGATAAGCAGGAAGTGAAGCGTGGCGACGAAGTGACGCTTACGGTTACAATGTCCGGGAATACAGATGCATATGGAGTACAATTTGAATTGTTACATGATAAGAAGAAGTTGCAGTTAGAAACTGTAAATGAATTACCTGCAACTGGTAGTGTAATAGAAGGGAGTTCCTTTCATAGTACTCACGAGACAAAACCAGATGGCACGGCATTGACAGTAGCTATGAATTTATCACAGCCAATAAAAAATGGTCTTGTATTGAGTGCAAAATATAAAGTGCTTGATACTGCGGCAGGTGGGAAAGTGTCCTGGGATTCTGCAATACAGATGACGAAAGAATCTAGCGACATGATGAGCAATTATTCTGTAAGTGATGAGACAAACATGAAGGTTGTAGTTCCAGTGACGGGAATCAATCTGAATAAGACGAGTACTACAATTGCAAAAGGTCAGACTGAGAAGTTGACAGCATCTTTAACACCGTCAGATGCTAGTGGCAATGTTCAATGGGTTAGTAATAATACTAAAGTCGCAACTGTATCGAATGATGGAACAGTAACAGCAAAAGATACAGGTAAAGCAATTGTGACAGCAACTATGAACGGAATCAGTGCATCCTGCGAAGTAACAGTAAATAATCCATTAAAGGGAGTATCTATTGTAAGTGCAGAAGGAGTTACAGCACTGAAGAAAGGTCAGACAACACAGTTGACTGCAAAGTTAGAACCAGAAGATACGACAGATAAGAAAACTGTAACTTGGACCTCTTCTAATGATGCAGTTGCAACAGTCAGCACCAGTGGAATGGTAACTGCGGTATCTGATGGTACAGTAACGATTTATGCAAAAGTTGGAGATAAAACAGCTTCCTATAACTTAACAATTAAAGAAATTAAGTTAACAGGAATTTCTCTTGATACAACAGAAACAATATTACATAAAGGCAGCGATCAGCAGCTGACAGTTTCATATAGTCCGGAAAATACAACAGACAGCAAGCAGGTAACATGGTCATCTTCTGATCCTTCTACAGTTAGTGTTGACGGAAATGGAAAAATCACAGCTAAAAAGATTGGTGGAGCTGTTATTACAGCAAAGGTTGGTAATTTTGAAGCAAAATGTACGGTTACTGTAGACGCACCATTAATAAGTATTGTTACAGAGAAAGATGCATTAAGCCTGATAAAGAATCAGACAGCAAAGATTGCATATAAGCTGAATCCAGAAGATACAACTGATGATAAGAATGTTACTTTTACATCATCTGATGAAAGTGTAGCAACAGTAAGTGAAGATGGAACAGTAACAGCTGTGAAAACAGGTACAACCAACGTTACACTGACAGGTGCAAATAATGTGACTGCAACAGTAGTTATAAATGTTACAGAGATTCCAGTAGATCAGATTGTGTTAGACAAACAGAGTACTGTAATTGAGAAAGGCCAGACAGATATTCTTACAGCAACAGTAGGACCGGAGAATACAACAGATGAAGATACATCTGTAACATGGAAAAGTTCGAATCCAGATGTTGTTACTGTATCACCAAACAAGACAAAGAATGGAGAAAGTGTGACTGTTACAGCAACAGACAAAGGCGGAAAAGCTACTATCACAGCAACAACAGCGAATGGAAAGACAGCAACTTGCGAGATTACTGTTCCGGTGCATATTGAAAAAATTGAGATTACTGGAACAAAGGAACTTCTGAGAAACCAGACAGCAGTTGAGATGGTTATATATTTCCCAACAGCCGATATTACAGATCAGTTGGGAGTAACCTGGAAGAGCGATAATGAAGCAGTTGCAACTGTAGATGAAAAAACAGGAACAATCACAGCAATCAAAGAAGGTACAGCGAATATCACGGCAACAACAATTTATACAGCAGCTCCAATTTCCGATACAATTAAGATTACTGTAAAAGAGAATCATATGAATGATGAACTCGGCAAAAAGCTTACATTTGCAGAAATTAAAGACCCGTTATTGATTAGACAGAAAATGCCATTAAATGATTATCTGAATCTCAAAGAGATTGTAGCAAAGAATGATATTACAGATAATTTCAATCTTGCGTGGTCAGTTGAAGATGAGAATATCGCATCTATAGATCAGAGTGGTGTTTTGACAGGATTGAAAGCGGGAAAAACAAAAGTAAAAGTTTTGATTACAGCAATAAATGGTGATGGTGATGAAGTTGGAACTTACACAGCAGAAACGGAAGTAACAGTAAAAGAAATTCCGTTAGAGTCTATTGCATTTGATAAAGTAATCAAAGAGATGACAGTAGGTGGAAAAGATAAGCTTGGAATTATCTATAATCCAGAGAACACAACAGAAATAAAAGATGTACAGTGGAGTAGCTCAAATCCAGATGTACTAGTTGTAGAGAATGGAAATCTCACAGCAAAGAAGGCTGGGGAGGCAGAAATCAAGGCGAAAGTAGGAGAGAAGGAAATCTCCTGTAAGATCGTTGTAAAAGAAAATACTTCAGGAAAAGACCAGAAGACAGATAATTCGAAACTGAATATTAAAAAGAATACAAATAATTCAAATAGTACAAAGAAAAATGGAACAACCACAAAGAGTGGCATAAAAACAGGGGATACAGCTAATATTGCATTGTATAGTGCATTATTGTTATTAGCTGCAGCCGCAGTAGTTCTTATTTTGAGAAAAAGAATAAGCACAAAATAAAACTGTCATAATAAAACAGCGTGGTGAGTGAATTGCTACGCTGTTTTTTCATAGGAGGAAGAATACATGAAAAGAAGAGTTTTAGCTATTTTAGTAGCGGTCACACTTGTTGGGGGAACTTGTCTGACTACATATGCAGAAGAAAATAATAGTCAGGATACGGAGGCAGCACAGATAACAGAAGAAAATAATAGTCAGGATACGGAGGCAGCACAGACAACAGAAGAAAATGAAAGTCAGGCTGAAGAAACAACAAAGATTATAGAAGAACAGGATGCCGGGGAAGAAGAGGATGAATTGTTCTCGCAGACTGCGAATCAGGAAATTGCTGTTCAAAAAATGGATTCCAAAGTCTCGATTATAGGAATTGGAAATCAGTATTATACTCCGGGGGATTATACATGGAATTCAACAACAAAAGAAATTTATCCAGGAGTTACGTACGACATTGAAAACAATGTATTAACTTTTAATAATGCTGATGTTTCAGTTCCAAAAGTATTGACGGATAGCGGGACACATGTTTATCCACCCTTTGATATAACAGCGGAGGGAGAAGAGAGTGATTTAACAGTAGTAATCAAAGGAACGAACCGGATTGGATATTCAGAAACAATAGAAGATAACTTAACCATTGATAATATTATGCATTTCTCACATTTCAGAAAGGTGACATTTACAGGTGATGGAACTCTGACTCTTGCTTCTCAGGGAAATACCATAGATGGGATTAGTATGGGATTTTGTCCATATGAAGCAAGAGATACAGATGGAACAAAATTTGAGATGCAAGATTGTACGTTAAAGATTGACGCAACAAAAACCAGTGTAATGTCATTTAAGGGGATTCGTTTATCGGATGATTTTATAATGAAGTCAGGAACACTAATAATTGATGGAGGAGACGGCAATGAGACAAATTCATTTTTTGGAATAGGAAATCAGTTTTCTTACGGGAAAAGAATTGATCTGTTAGGAGGAACAATCAATATTAATGGACCGAAAGGTTATTCCTCTGCAATAGATTTTGGACATGGAGTTTTGAATATTGAGAATATGACTATAAATATTGATGATCAATTATGCAAATACGGTCATGCATTTTACGGGAAAGCAGATCCGGAGGGAATATGCAAGGAGAGTGGAAAAATATATGTGAAAAATTCCAATATTCAATATAAATCTAAGGTTCAATCAGGATATGCAGATTCTGTAGTTTGTGCAGAGCTTGAGGAGACAGGAAAATTATACAATTATGTAGGAGATGAAAGTGCTGACCAAAAAGTAAATTCATTGGTGGAACCCAATCAATTCGTAGAAGGCAAATCTTGTAGGTATGCTAACTTTATAATCAGCACAAAACCATTACAGGGTGAATCAGAAGTGACTTTAGGGGACATCAATGCAGATGGACAGGTCAATCTGACAGATGTAGTCCTGTGCCTGAATCATAGTTCCAAGAAAAGCCTGCTTACAGGAGATGCTCTTGCAGCCGCAGATGTCAATCAGGATGGAGCGGTCAATCTGACAGATGTTATGCGATTGATGAATTACGTAGCTAAAAAGTCGACAACATTGTAAAAATTAAATATTAGATGACGGATAGTAAATAAGATATTTTATTAGAAAAACAGAAACACAGCGTCTTGTGAAGCATATTTATTGTATCACAGCGCTGTGTTTTTATAATCTGTATGTCATGCAATAGCATGACGCGCACCTCGCAGCAAGCATGCCGAGGCATTCTTGAAAAAGGGA
>ENA-OPCZ01001073-OPCZ01001073.1-human-gut-metagenome-genome-assembly--contig:-NODE-1073-length-15197-cov-10.127196_pt1 | contig 15197 bp, 13 predicted proteins | sample MGYA00241566_ERZ501483 | MGnify/ENA primary metagenome ERZ501483 (study PRJEB25962, sample SAMEA1965191) | human gut metagenome | biome: human gut; feature: human-associated habitat; material: faeces... | reverse complement strand
GAAAAACTCATAAATAGTTCATTTTTAGCTATTCGGCTGATTTTAGCGTAATTTTATATGAAAAACATTTCCATCAAGCATTCTTAATTTCGATGTCTTCCTTCACATGATTTCGTATCTTGGTAAGGAATATCTTCATGCGGTGGGCATCCTTATGATCAATGATGTCGATAAGTTCCGCCAACTCCTCACGTATCTGGGCTACCTGACCAGAGGTGTATGGATTGAAAAGGATTTCCTGCAAGAGGTAATCATCCTCATTGAGCACACCCTTGGCTATCTGCATATGACGTTTGAAAGTAGTACCCGGCGCATCCTGATGCTTCATCACTGCTGCGAAAGCAAAGGTACTCACAAAAGGAATACTCAAAGAGTAAGCCACCGTTTGGTCATGCTCATCAAAGGTGTATTCGTGCAAACTCAAACCCAACTTTTGATACAAGTCCTTGAAGAATATCTTGCCCATGTAGTCGCCTTCCTTGATGATAACCGCATTCTCCTCTGAGAGTTGGTTCAAGTTGGCAAAGGTAGGACCAAACATAGGGTGCGTACTGACAAATCGGAATCCACTCTTCTCATAGAATGCCTGCAAACCAGTCTTTACAGAGGCTATATCACTGATGATACAGTCCTTAGAAAGATGAGGCAGAACTTCTTCGAAAGCTGGTAAAGTATATTTCACCGTCACCGCATTGATGACCAACTCCGGACGAAACATCTCTATTTCCTCCATCTTGGTAAAGCGATAGCAGTTGTAGGTAAAGCGCAAACGCTTGGCATCCTTTTCATATACCGCTACCTCATGGTCGAAGCTGAGCAGGTCGATGAAAAAACTTCCCATCTTACCTGCTCCCATAATCAAAATTCTCATCTTACTTCTGATTCAAAATCTCCAACTGCTGACGAACACTCTCCTCATGGATGTGCTCAAAGATTTGTGCTGCGAATTCTGGACTCATGCCACAGAGAGAAGCCTGCGCACCACGCTTGTCAAGAATCTCGTTGTAACGGTTGGTCTGCACGATGGTCATGTTGTGCTCCTTCTTGTAAGTACCAATCTCACGGCATACACGCATACGTTTAGCCAAAAGATCCATCAACTGGTTGTCGAGTTCATCGATCTGTCCACGCAAAGTATGCAAACCCTCGGTAGAATAATGCTCGTCACGAACTACAAGAAGACTGAGGATATAATCGAGTACCTCTGGTGTAACCTGCTGCTTAGCATCGCTCCACGCATCATCTGGCTGGCAGTGGCTCTCTACGATAAGGCCATCAAAGCCCAAGTCCATAGCCTGCTGGCAGAGAGAAGCAATCAAGTCGCGACGACCACCAATGTGGCTAGGGTCACAGATGATAGGCAACTGTGGTATGCGGCGATGCAACTCGATAGGAATCTGCCACATAGGGAGGTTGCGGTAAATCTTCTTGTCGAAGCTAGAGAATCCACGATGGATAGCACCCAAGCGCTTGATACCAGCCTGATTGATGCGCTGGAGGGCACCAATCCACAACTCCAAGTCTGGATTGACTGGATTCTTCACCAACACTGGTACATCCACACCCTTCAAACTGTCAGCCAATGCCTGCATAGCAAAAGGATTTGCAGAAGTACGAGCACCTACCCAAAGAATATCGATACCATACTTCAAGGCGAGTTCCACATGCTCTGGAGTAGCCACCTCGGTAGCAACGAGCATGCCCGTCTCTTCCTTTACCTGTTTCATCCAAGGAAGTGCCTTCTCACCATTACCCTCGAAGCCTCCTGGCTTGGTACGTGGCTTCCAAACACCAGCACGGAACATGTGGCAACCTTTGGCAGCCAACTGCTTAGCGGTAGTCATAACCTGCTCTTCTGTCTCTGCCGAACATGGACCGGCGATGACGCAAGGGCGTTCCTGATCACTTGGGAAATTCAATGGTTCTAATTCTAATTCCATAGTCGTATATTTTTTGTTTTTACTTTTTTACCCTTTTATTTTTTTACTTTTGAAAGACCTTCTTGATTCTTTCGAGTGCCTCCTTCATCTTTTCGTCCTTGGCACAAAGACTGATACGGATGTATCGCTTACCATTGCTGCCAAAGATGAAACCTGGCGTGATAAAGACTCTTGCTTCATGCAGTACCTTCTCGGTCAAGTCTTCTACATCGGCATATTTCTCTGGTATCTTGCCCCAAAGGAACATACCCACTTGGTTAGGATCAAACTTGCAATCAAGCACTCGCATGATTTCCTCTGCAATGTCACGGCGGCGGCGATAATTGGTGATGTTGTTCTCCTCATGCCACTCATCGGTATTGTTGAGCATTGCCTCTGCCGCAGCCAACTGGATACCACGGAAACAACCATTATCTATATTGCTCTTCACCTTAAGAATCCAAGAGATGAAAGTCTTATTGCTTGAAATCATAGCCACACGCCAACCTGGCATATTATGACTCTTGCTCAGAGAGTTGAACTCAATGCAACAATCCTTAGCACCTGGCACTTGCATGATACTCATCGGATGCTTGTTGAGGATAAGCGAATAAGGATTGTCATTCACCACTACAATGTTATGGTCTTTGGCAAACTTCACCAGTCGCTCGTAGGTTTCCATACGTGCATTTCCACCAGTCGGCATGTTAGGATAGTTGGTCCACATCAGTTTCACATGACTGAGGTCCATTTTCTCCAAGGCATCAAAGTCTGGTTGCCAATCATTATCCTCACGCAAGTCATAATAGGTAATCTTAGTACCCAATATCTTGTTGATGGCAGTATAGGTAGGATAGCCCGGATTTGGTATGAGTACCTCGTCACCAGGATTGCAGAAAGCCAAGGTGACGTGTAGAATACCTTCCTTGCTACCGATGAGAGGTTGTATCTCTGTAGCCCAGTCTAGGTCAACATCATACCAACGCTTATAAAAGCCAGCCATAGCCTTGCGCAACTCTGGGATACCCACCGTAGGTTGATACCCATGTGCACCAGGTTCATTAGCTACCTCGCAGAGTTTATCGATGGTCTGCTGAGAAGGTGGCATATCTGGACTTCCGATGGCTAGGCTGATGATGTCCATGCCCTCGGCATTCAACTTGGCAACTTCCTTCAACTTGCGGCTGAAGTAGTACTCTTGTATTTCCGTTACTCTATTAGCTGGCTGTATCATTTTCAATCGATAATTTATGATTTACAATTTATAATTTCTCCTCATATTCGCCTAAGACCTTGATTTTCCTGACGAGAGGCGTGATAGCATCAATGCTCTGACGATAGCGTGTCAAATTGTCGAACGTCAAATCCACATAGAAGAGATATTCCCACTCGTGCCCGATGTTAGGCAACGACTGGATCTTCGTCAGGTTGATGTCATAGAAACTCAAGATAGTGAGCACCTTCGAGAGCGATCCCTTGTCGTGCGAAAGACTGAAGACGATGCTCGCCTTGTTGGCTTTCTCTATCGGACGGAGCAATGCCGCTTTCTGGGGATTGCAAACCACAAGAAATCTCGTATAGTTGTGTGGATTGTCGTGTATTCCCCCTTGCAGCACCTTCATGCCATACATTTTAGCTGCATAACTAGAACAGATGGCAGCCCATCCTCTCACCTGATGTTGCGCGATGTAAGCAGCAGATCCGGCAGTATCCTCAGCTTCCACAGCCTTAAGGTCCGGATGATTTGCCAAGAACTTTCCACACTGCATCAGAGCCACAGGATGGGAATGAACCTCTTGGAGCGTACTCCAATCATCCTCGGGCAAACAACAGATACTGTGCTCGATATGGAGTTTATGCTCTCCCACTACGGTAGTGCCACTCTGACGAAGCAATTCGTAATTGTGGAGCAAGCTACCAGCAATGGTATTCTCGATGGCAGTGATTCCGATGACAGTAGGGTCACGCTTGATATTCTCAAACACTTCTTCAAAGGTTGCACAACAAATCAACTCTATCTGCTCACCCTCGAAGTATTCATGCGCAGTAATGTCATGGAATGACCCCAACTCACCTTGTATAGCTATTCTTTTCATTGCCTTTTGGTTTATCTTTATCTCAAAGGACACATAATCAAGAGGTGTCTTACGAAAAACGGTCCTACTCTTTATAGAGCGGGACCGTTTCGATAGATTTCTTAATCTTATATCCTAAGTTGAAATTTACACGCAACTTCCCGCTTTACAATCGCTTGCAAAGTAAAAGTAAAAGCTAAAGTAGTACGCATTAAACTTCATATTCTATTTCTTTTTAGTTAATGATTTATACGCTTGCAAAAGTAGTGTTTTTTTCCGACACCACCAAACAATTTGTTAGTTTTTTCGTAATTTTACTTATATTTTTCCGAAAAAGCAGGCTTTTCAACCGATTTTTATCATAAAAAACGCATTTTTCTGCGATTTTCCTTTCAAGAAAGCGGATGCGAGTTAATGACAAAGCTCTCTTCCCTCTGCCTGAAACGCACCAGAAAGTTCTTCTACCGCTTCAGGATTTTCACGGAAATATGCCTGCATGTCTTCTTCGGCATGATGTTTATCACCCATGGCATAATACACCCCACCTCTTTCACGGTAGATTTCTGCCGCGTGAGGATTGAGTTCTAATGCAGAATTATAATAACGAATGGCATCGTCATACTTTTTCTCAGAAAAGGCTTCTCTTCCCAACAATTTGAATGCCTCCACTTTCACATCTTGATGAATATCTATCATATTTATCTTATTTATACATTAATAATATATACAAAAGTACAGTTTTCCATCGAAACTGCCAAATTTCCGAGCCATTACTTTGTAGTTTTAAATAATATTCATACCTTTGCAGCCGAAAAGAGTCACAGACAACCTCTTTCGTGGGGGAAAGTTGTCCCTTTCAATCATTTATTAATCAAAACTGTAATAAACCAACGACATGAAAAAGTCATTATTAGTTTTCGCCGCATTGATGGTTGGTACTTTTGCCAAAGCTCAAACCAATGCACAAATCCTGTATGATTTCGGTTCTGACCGTAAGTATGTAACCCTTACTCTCGAAATGTTCAAGGCTGACAAATGGGGAAGCACCTACTTCTTCGTTGACCATGACTTCAACTACGACAAAATGGTAGTAGGAAGTAAGAATATCTCACAAGGTGGAACCTACACCGAGATTTCTCGTGCACTCAACTTCTGGCAAAACTCCAAGATGAAGAACTGGAGCTTGCACGTGGAATATAATGGTGGTATCACCAAGAACTACCCTATCAACAATGCCTGGCTCTTCGGTGTGGAGTATTTCATGCACGACAAGAGTTTCAAGAACACCTTGACACTCCAGGCACTCTACAAGACTATCCGCAAGACCGACCAGAACGTGCCAATGCAATTGACTGCTGTTTGGGGATGCAAAGACATCTTTGGTGTAAAAGGTCTGAACTTTAGCGGTTTCGCAGATTTCTGGTGGGAGAATCACGTAAGTATGCTTGACAAGCACGGAGACGCAAAGGTTGACAAGAATGGCGAAGTCATCTACAAGAATGAGCACACCGTATTCACCACAGAGCCACAACTTTGGTACAATGTAGGTCAGCACTTCGGATGCGAGAACCTCAGTGTGGGTGGTGAGGTTGAGATCAGCCACAATTTTGGCAGCAATGCCGGATGGATGGTTCGCCCTTGCTTAGGTGTGAAATGGGACTTCTAACATCCCATACTTTTCGAGCATATACTTGATACCAATAAACGACAAAGCCTGCCAGAATCCCTTCTGACAGGCTTTTCACATAATTAGGAATCCCTATAATAGGGAAGAGAGATTATCTTATGGTCTCAGCACTTTCAAGTCGCCTGTCTTGAAAGAACCTACTCCATCTTTTTCTTTGATCAACTGACGAGTAACGCCAGACAACTTGATGTTGCCAACACCTTCAAGAGTAGCCTTTACCGACTGGCAATCCACATGAGCATCTACCTTTCCCACGCCCTCGTTGTCTATTTCCAGATGACCACCCTTGAAGAGAGCGATTTGCACATTGCCTACACCTTCATTATCAATATCGACATGATCAGACTGCATATTGTCTATGCGAACATTACCAACACCTTCATTGGTAATCTCTATCTTGTTGGCAAGCAAGTTCTTGACATTTACGTTTCCAACCCCTTCATTGTCTATCTCAAACACATCGGAATTGATGGCGTTGGCATTGAAGCTTCCTACGCCTTCCAGACTCACCTTCACCAAGTCTGGCGATGTTACATACACGCGCAAGCGCTCATTGTTCTTCAACTTACTAATTCCCTTGACCCTAGAAGCAAGTCCGATAATCATCTTGTTTTCACGATAGACTACCTTTACATTTTCCATGAGTTGCTTCTTGAATTTTGGATCGCTGATTTTTGAAAAGTCCAAGCGAACATCCTGTTGGTCACCATTGGTCTGCGCATAATAGACATCTGCCACAGTCTCAATCTCAATTTCCATAAATGGCTTCACACTCAAGTCTGCTTGAGTAAATTTCAAGTCACCATTGAGAACTGTATTACCACTATTGCCACTGAAAGCACAAGATGTTGACATCATCAACAAGCCAGCAGCCAAAACTGCAGTCTTCATTTTTTTGAGAAATTCCAATCTATCCATTATATTCTTCTTTTATAGTTTGACATGATCAACAAAGACACGTCTTACGTGCTTTATTTTACCCTTTTAGACGAGAGGGGCACAACAAAAGTTGCACCCCTCTACATTATTTTTTCATAAAAATGATGATTTTTTCCATTCCTTACGCCTTCAAAGCCTCGCCAAGGATTCTCTTGGCGTTCTCCACCCTATCTGCAGATGGCGGATTAACCTCTTTCAAAGGATAGTCGATACCCAACTTCTCATATTTGTAGATGCCCATCGTATGGTAAGGCAACACATCGATACGCTGGATATTGTCGAGCGTCTTCAGGAAATCCCTCAACTGCACCAGATACTCATCCTTGTCTGTGATACCAGGAATCAGCACATGGCGAATCCATACGGGTTTCTTGATGTCACTCAGATAACGGGCGCAATCTAGGATATTTTGGTTGGAATGGCGAGTCAACTTGCGATGCTCCTCATCATCAATATGCTTGATGTCGAGCAAGATCGTATCCGTGACTTGCATCAGTCGCTCAAACTTCTCGAAGAACACACCCTTCTGAGTAAAGAGTTGTGCAGAAGTGTCGAGACAAGTATTGATTCCTCTTTGGTGTGCCTTCTCGAAAAGTTCCAAGAGGAAGTCGATTTGCAGAAGAGCCTCACCACCACTCACCGTGATGCCGCCATTATCGCCCCAATAGCTGCGGAAACGCTCTGCCTTGTCCAACAAGTCGTCAGCATACCACTCCTCTCCCACTCCTGTCTTCCAAGAATCCGGATTGTGACAGAACTGGCAGCGCATCGGACATCCCTGCAGGAAAATCAAGAACCGAATGCCCGGCCCATCCACAGAGCCGAAGCTTTCTATACTATGAATGAATCCTCTTTGCATCTGTTATTGTTTATGAAGATCATAGACACCCATTTAGAGCTTCTCATGAGCCTGACGAGCAATCACATCCAACTGCTGCTCACGGGTCAAGTCGATGAACTTCACGGCATAGCCACTCACACGGATGGTGAAGTTCTGGTACTCTTCCTTCTCTGGGTGCTCCATCGCATCCTTCAACTTCTCTACACCGAATACATTCACGTTCAAGTGATGAGCGCCCTGGTTGAAATAACCATCCATCACACCTACCAAAGTATTGGCACGCTCCTCGTCATCGTGTCCAAGAGCACCTGGACTGATGGTCTGGGTATTGGAGATACCATCCAACGCATACTCGTAAGGCAACTTAGCCACAGAATTCAAGGAAGCCAACAAGCCGTTCTTCTCAGCACCGTATGATGGGTTGGCACCTGGAGCCAAAGGAGCACCAGCAGGACGACCATCAGGCATATTGCTTGTATATTTACCATAGACCACATTGGAAGTGATGGTCAAGATAGAGGTAGTAGGCTCAGAGTCACGATAAGTATGATACTTCTTGATGAGTGACATGAAGGTCTTCAACAACCATACAGCGATCTCGTCTGCACGCTCGTCATCATTACCATAACGTGGGAAGTCACCCTCAGTCTGGAAACTCAATGGAAAACCAGTCTCGTCACGGATGATGTTCACCTTGGCATACTTGATGGCAGAGATAGAGTCAACCACGTGGCTGAAACCTGCGATACCTGTTGCGAAGGTACGACGTACATCTGTATCGATGAGCGCCATCTCCTCTGCCTCATAGAAGTACTTGTCGTGCATGTAGTGGATGAGGTTCAAGGTCTTCACATAGACACTTGCGAGCCAATCCATCATATCCATAAAACGTGGCATGAACTCCTCGTATGTCACAACATCACCCTCGATGGCACGATACTTAGGACCGCACTGCTCACGAGTCTTGGAATCGACACCACCAGAGATAGCGTAGGTCAAGCACTTAGCCAAGTTGGCACGAGCACCGAAGAACTGCATCTCCTTACCTGTCTGTGTAGCTGATACACAGCAGCAGATGCTATAATCATCGCCCCATACAGGACGCATCACGTCGTCATTCTCATACTGGATAGAACTTGTCTTCACAGAGATCATCGCAGCATAGTGCTTGAAGGTCTTTGGCAAGCGAGAGCTATAGAGCACGGTCAAGTTTGGCTCTGGTGAAGGTCCCATGTTCTCCAAGGTGTGGAGGAAACGGAAGTCATTCTTGGTCACCATAGAACGGCCATCCTGACCCATACCACCTACCTCAAGAGTTGCCCATACTGGGTCGCCAGAGAAGAGCTGGTTGTATGAAGGGATGCGGGCGAACTTCACCATACGGAACTTCATTACCAAGTGGTCGATGAGCTCCTGTGCGTCAGCCTCTGTCAAGGTACCCTCCTTGAAGTCACGCTCAAAGTAGATGTCGAGGAAGGTTGAGATACGACCTACTGACATAGCAGCACCATTCTGGGTCTTCACAGCACCGAGGTAACCGAAGTACAACCACTGAACAGCCTCACGTGCATTCTGAGCTGGCTGTGAAATATCGAAACCATAGCTAGCAGCCATCTCCTTCAAGCCCTTGAGAGCCTTGATCTGCATAGCTACCTCCTCACGAAGACGGATTACCTCGTCAATCATCTCACGGTCGCCCATCTCAGCCAAGTCCTTCTGCTTCTCGGCAATCAAGAAGTCGATACCATAGAGAGCCACACGACGATAGTCACCTACGATACGACCACGACCGTATGTATCAGGAAGACCTGTCAAGATATGGTTGTGGCGCACGTGCTTCATCTCTGGGGTGTAAGCATCGAAGACACCATCATTGTGCGTCTTGCAATAATTGTGGAAGATCTCGTGGAGCATGGCAGATGGCTCATAGCCGTATGTAGTGCAAGCCTGCTCAGCCATCTTGATACCACCGTATGGCATAAAGGCACGCTTCAATGGCTTGTCTGTCTGAAGACCCACTACCTTCTCCAAGTCCTTGGTGCCTTCGCCGATATAGGCAGCACCGTATGCTGTCAATCCTGAAACCACCTCAGTCTCCATGTCAAGCACGCCACCCTTGGCACGCTCCTGCTTCTGGAGTTCCTGGAGCATACCCCAAAGGGTATCTGTAGCTTGGGTAGGTTCTGCCAAGAACGACTCGTCGCCGTCATAGCTGGTGTAGTTGTTCTGAATGAAGTCACGAAGATTGACCTCAGATTGCCACTTGTTTCCTTTGAAACCTCTCCATTCTGTTCTCATAATCAATTTTCCTTATATTTTAAATAGTTAATAATTATATATAATGTAATACACACTTTCAAATTTGCCTTTCTCAAAACATCTAGAAACAAAAAAGCCCAATCACAGATGTGACTGGGTTTTATTTCTTACAATGGCACTTTCCAAGATACGCACCGCCCTGTTTCTTGCCAAGCCCTAAGCCTGCCAAGATCGTCATCCCGATGCCTACTACAGCTCCGATGCCCACAGCGATTGCAATTTTCTTCTTATTTGCCATATTGTATTTTCAGATGTTGATTTTAATAGAGTTATCCTTTCGCCTCGTCTGATGGGAACAGCATAAAAAAATGCAGTCCCGAACCACCATTGAGGTTTGGGACTGCAAAATTACAAAAATATTTCAATATAAGAGAAAGAAAACTGTTAAATTGTTCACTTTCTCTCGAAAATCCCCATTTATGAGTAGGCAATGCGCTCGCTTCTCCAAGAAGATGGTACTCTTCTACTTCTTCACGAAGAACTTGATGCCTTTCACGCTTCCAGGTGCACCCTGCTCAGCACGTGGCAAATACTCGAAGGCAGAAATGGTCATCTCCTTGCCCATATCCACGATGCAGAGATGTGGGAAATTGGCTCCCTTCTCAGTCTGCCAATAGGTACTCTCTTGGAGGTCGAACATCTTGTCGAGCGTAGAATTGCCCTTCTCGCTGTCAGCATAATAAGCCACCCAGTTGTTGCGGTCGATGCGATTGCCCTGCGCATCCTGGAGATATACCTCGGCGATGGCAATCTGAGAATCACCACTCTGACTGCTGTTGCACTCGAATGCGAAGTAACGTCCTGTCACAGGCTTGTCGAGCTTGATGGTCTGCCAACCATTGCCAGCCTTCAAGTCACCCTTCCATGCAGGAGTATCAGAGTTCAAGTCCATGCGATGACCAGGCTCATTGTGCTTATTGCTCTTTTCGAGGTTCAACTTGTCTAACTCAGGGTGGTCTTGGCAGAATGCTGTAGGCATGACATCGGTGCCAACCTTGCCAGCCTCGCCCTTAGGACCAACGACATCGAGCACGATGACCTCATTCTTGCCCTTCTTCAACCAGCATCCTGGCAGATACAAGGTTTGCTGAGGACCGATTTGCCAGAAACGACCCAAGGCATGACCATTGACATATACCTGTCCCTTGCCGAAAGCCTCCATATTAATAAAGGTGTCGCCCACCTTATTTATATTAAAGAAGCCGCGATAGTAGCCAGCCTTTCTTTCTCCCCAAGGATCAATTTTTATAACGGCATCAGAATGAGCCTTGGCTACGACCTCTTCTAATTCCGCATCCGCCATGCTCTTGCCACTGAGTGCCTTCACTGCATTCTGATAATCATCTGGGATAGCAAGCTGACCCCATGCAGTTGGCTTCAGAGTGATTTCTCCGTATGGGGATTGCGAAGTGATGGTCACATTACCCACAATACCTTTATAGTCCTTGATGGCACGACCAAAGTTGATGCGTCCCATGCCTTCCACTACGATAGTCAACTTGCCGCCATTTGGCATAGCTGGCAAATCGAGAGACTTCTCATTCTTCACACGGTCTATCTTACCGATGTACTTATTCTCCAAATATACCTGGGCAAAGTCATGGAATTCTCCTGTGAGAGTACTTGGCTTATCATTGGCAGGGAGAGAAACCACATACACCATCGTTCCCCAACCCATGTCATACTCCTCGAAGGTTTTGGGAGCTTGCTCGACCGTCTTCTTGGTATAACCATAAACAAGTGGCTTATACTCCGTAAACTTAAAGGTAGGCACACTGATGAGCGGCATCGGTGCCTTTGGCACAGCAGGCAACTTCTTGCCATCATTATGCTTTGCCATCATCTCTCGCAACTCGAAATATTTAGGAGTCGTATGACCATACTCATTGATAGGCGCATCATAGTCGTATGACGTAACGTCTGGTTGGAAGCCAGGAGAATTGGCACCAGCCCAATGTCCGAAGCTTGTTCCGCCATGAGTCATATAGAGGGAGAAGCTGATGCCCTTGCTGAGCATCTCGTCCATTCCTTCCACCATATCCTTGGCAGGACGAGTCTCATGACGAGCACCCCACTTGTCAAACCATCCACTCCAGAACTCAGAGCACATCTTAGGTGCATTCGGACGAACCTCACCGAGACGCTTGAACTGATTGTCGATATTGGCACCCGTACCGAAATTCATGGTCCAAGTCAAGTCATCGAGACCATTGTTGAGAAAGTTGGACGACCAGTCGCACTGGAAGAGTTCCACCTTGTCGAAACCACTCTCCTTCACGATGTCACGGATGGCACTCACGTAGGGTTTGTCCTTGCCGTAGGAACCATACTCATTCTCCACCTGTACCATGATGATAGGACCACCATTCTGGATGGTGAGGGAAGCCAACTGCTCGCCCACCTTCTTCTCAAAGATTTTCACTCTCTCCATGAAGTAAGGGTCTTTCTCACGCAACTTGATGTCTTTCTTCTTCAAGAGCCACCAAGGCAGACCGCCCATCTCCCACTCCGCACAAACGTATGGACCAGGACGCACGATGACGTACATGCCGTTCTTCTGACAGAGACGGCAGAACTCAGCCACGTCATTGTTGCCCGTAAAATCGAACTTGCCTTCCTGCTGCTCGTGGATATTCCAGAACACATAGAGGCAGACTGTATTCATGCCCAAAGCCTTGCACATCTTGATGCGATGTTCCCAGTAGGCACGAGGGATACGAGGATAATGCAACTCGGCAGCCTTCACCACGAAAGGTTTACCATTCAAGAGGAATGTCTTATCACCTGTGGTAAAAGTTCCACCTTTTTTGGCGGCCATCATCTCGGAAGGAGCGAATGTCAAGAGAGAGGCAAGAGCCAAGGTTTGGATTGTTTTTGATAATGTCATTGTATCTGAAATTGTTATTTGTTTGAGTGCAAATTTAGCGAAAAAAAATAGAAGAAATGGTTACAAATCGCTCAAAAAGGAGTAGAAAATGACTATTTTCTTCCTTTTAACCGTAATTTGCAACCATTTCGCCTACGTTCTATTATTTTTGTACAAAAGTGGTAACACTTCTTGGTATCAATTCTACACGACCGCTACATTCGCCAACGGTTCAGAAAGCATTGAGTACGAGTGCCACGTTGTATCTGCGAAGAATCACCTTGTTCCTCACTGCCCGCCCCCAAGTTGAATCGCCAGATAGACAAGCCGATACCTTTAGGCTTCCCCTGCGCATCGTTTTCCATGGAAAAGAGCCAATTGGCAATTTTCTGTTGCTGCTTCTCAGGCCAAAGTCCCAAGAATTGCATGCTCCACGCATCACTCGCTCCAAAATGCTGGATATGCTGTTCAGGGGAGTTGGCGAGGATTTTGTATCGGACGATTGGTTCCTGGGCTGCCATCAAGCCAAGGCTCGATGATGCCAACAGTGCCCATATTCCTAATTTCAAATGATTGGTGTTCATAATTGATCGTTTTTATCCCTCTTTCCACTCATTGACTGTCCCTTCCCCAGAAGAGAAGTTAGCACCGATGAGGTGAACGTTACGGCTATTCCTTGGTCTTCAGATAATTGTTCGCCAATATCGTAAGAAGACCCTCCCTCACCTCATTGTTAGGAATATCGAGAAGATAAGACTCCGTGTCACGTTCATACCCCTTGATGGTGAGATAACCGCTCTGGTATATCATCGGAAGAGGCATCTCCACATCAGCCTTATAATCATCAAACTGTGGGGCTGCATAATATTTACCAATCAACTCATTCAAGTTTTGGTCGAAATGATTAAGCAAGCGAACGAGATACGTTGGTGTACCACTTTTGAACCAGTAACTTCCCAAGTCCATTTGGTCGAAAGCATTCAAAATACTGAAAGGATTAAAGATGTCTGTCATCCTCTTACTGAAATGGTAACCATCATATTTTCGTTTCAGCAACTCCAGCATTCCCTCTACAGAGCACTCATATTCCTCAGCAAACTCCTTGATTGGTTCAAAGAAATATTTCACCAATTCCTTCTGTGTAATGCCACAAATAGCTTCAAATTCACGGTTCAAACTGATGTCCTTAGGCTGATTGAAACCGCTGAACATACTGATTTGCGAGAACTTAGTGACACCTGTAAGGAAGACAAAGCGCAAGTCTGCGTCAGCACCCTTGAAGGTGGCATAGAATGACTTCATGATGTTGCGGTGCTTTTCCTCCAGTGTCATCGTCTTGCCTAGGTGCTCTACTTGAAAATCCATATCCAATACATCAAGGATAGGTTTGTCATACTCATCGATGAGCACGACAGCTCCCAAGCCAGTCTGCTCATGAGCGGCATGAAGTATCTTTTGGAATCTCTGAGCTAAATCGGGATTGTCATTTACTAATCCGTACAGTTTCTCCCAATCAGACAACTTATCTTTAATGCCTGCCTCTAGGGTTCCATCGTTTAGGTAGTTACCCGTATTGAAATCCAAATGGAACACTGGATATTGCTTCCACTCTTGCTCCAGCGCATCAATGGCAAGTCCCTTAAACAGTTCCTTCCTGCCCTGGAAGTATGCCTCCAAGGTAGAGAGGAGTAGGCTCTTTCCGAATCGTCGAGGACGACCTAGAAAATAGACTTTGCCATTATTTACTAGGCGATACACCAACTCAGTCTTATCTACATAGACCTAAAAAAAACTGTCTTGCTACTCAGAACATTCGCGGCGTGGCTCTTTCGCGCTACGAATGTGCTGAGATGCAAGACAGGTTTTCTGTTTTCATTCAAGTCTGAATTCTATCAGAAGTCAGAGAAAGCATTGTCATCAAAGAACCAATCAGTCTTTTTGGCAAACCCATCATTTAATGCGCTGTTTCCTGTGTTATCAATATTTAATTCTGTATTACCCTTCATCGAATTGTTATCAACATCAGGAGCTGCATGCACGCTGTCAGCATCACCTTGGGGACTGTTAGAGAGTAGTTTTGACTCTTCTTCATATTTTATTAAGAAGATTGTCGGAATAATATAATCTTTTTTCATCTTTGTAACAATTATTTCTTTACATATTTCTTACCATTAACTATATAAACGCCTTTAGGCAGTCCGTTAAAATTAAGAGCTTTACTACGAACCAACTGTCCATCTATGGAATAGACATCAGCAGAATGAGTAAGGATACCACTCTCAAAGAGCAGATTTTCAATGCCTGTAGTATTGTCTTCATCATTTTCAAAACCGTTTACATTCATACTTTGTAGCGAAATCGCCTTTGCGCTAGCACTTACCCTATTAAAATAGATGTAAGATCGGTAAGGTTTTATATTCATTCCATCTTTAGGAATACGTGAGAGAACACCCTTATTCGTCACTACGTAAGATCCTTCATTAAGCGTAGTATTAATGAATGTACCCTTAAAGACGAGTGCATCGCTCTGCATTTCTGCACCAGGATATGT
>ENA-OPCZ01001071-OPCZ01001071.1-human-gut-metagenome-genome-assembly--contig:-NODE-1071-length-15209-cov-7.804936_pt1 | contig 15209 bp, 9 predicted proteins | sample MGYA00241566_ERZ501483 | MGnify/ENA primary metagenome ERZ501483 (study PRJEB25962, sample SAMEA1965191) | human gut metagenome | biome: human gut; feature: human-associated habitat; material: faeces... | reverse complement strand
AGGTGTAAATGTCCTGTTGACATAATAGCTGGGTAAGGACGTAGTTTTCCGTGAACGCCCCCTTGCTCTCCGTCATGGCTTTGTTGGAGATGAGCATTTGGGCAGGTTCCATCTCGCTCAGCGCACCCAGGAGGCCGACATCCAGGAGAAACAGCTTGAAGGCATTGAGGTCTTCGTAAAACTTTAAAGGCATTCCAACTTCTCTTACTCGGGAAATGCGATAGGTGAGACCTGCATCCACCAGCCATTGTATTGCCATCTCAAAATCCTTGGCTCGTGCTCCGCTTCTCACCGCTCCATAGATGAACTTCTTGTTTTCCTTAGCAAGCTGGGAAGGGATGGATTGCCAAACCATGCTGATGCGAGTGGCTTCATTTGGGCTGACATGCTTCGACATGTCACTACGATAAATGGTGAGAATGTTGTTCTGAACCTGTCTGACGAGATTTGCATCGTTAGTTGCAAGATAAGTTTTCACAGCCTCAGGCATTCCCCCTACAAAATAATATTCTCTTAATATCTTGATGAGTTTATCATGAAGTAATGTGATGGTCTTCCAGTCTTTACTTTTCAATATGTTCAGCAACTGTTCTTCGTCTTTTGCCATAAGAAACTCTTCGAAAGACATAGGGTAGAGGCGAATGATGTCAACCTTTCCCACTGGGGCGGATTCTCCTTGGTGCATGGCAACGCCTAAAAGTGAACCTGCTACAGCCACATGGTATTCTGGTGCATTTTCACAGAAATACTTCAGCGAGGAAAGTCCCTTGTGAAGTTCTTGTATTTCATCCAGAATGATAAGCGTTTTGCCAGGGATTATAGGCTGTTTGCTAATGGCTCCGATAACCATTAGGACTCGCTTCATATCATAATCTTCTGCAAATATGTTGGCAATCTCAGAGTTTCCATCACAGTTGATGTAGGCAACGTGGTCATATTCCTGTTTTCCAAACTCCTGGAGGATATAAGTCTTGCCTACTTGTCTTGCTCCTGATAAGATTAAGGGCTTTCTGTAAAGGCTCTCTTTCCATGCTTTTAATTGTTCTATAATCGTTCTTTTCATCCTTACATACATTTTGAAGTTGTTAATGATGTTAATAACTTGCTGTTATGATGTTTAAACAGCTCTGCCGGTTGCAAAGATACACTTTTTTACACGAACTTTCAAATGTTTTCAACACTTTTTTACACGAACTTTCATTGTATGCATACACTTTTTTACACGAACTTTCAAATGTTTTCAACACTTTTTTACACGAACTTTCATTGTATGCATACACTTTTTTACACGAACTTTCATCGTACACTTGCATTTTTTACACGAACTTTTCATCGTATTACGTTCATGACAACCGCTTTCCTTGTCTTATTCATCATTATTGAGTCCCTCCACATACTCCCACAGTTTCTTGTAGAAAGGATGCTGGGTCATCGTGTCCTTGTTGCCTAAGATGATGAGCTTCATGCGGGCTCTCGTCATCGCCACGTTCATTCGGCGCAAATCCTTTAAGAAACCAATCTGTCCTTCATCGTTGGAACGAACCAGGGAGATGAGAATCACATCGCGCTCCTGCCCCTGGAAACCATCTACCGTGTTGACGCTGATGAGGCGGCGGTAAGGCTTGAAGAATTCATACTTCTTGATGAGTTTCTTGAGATACTGCACCTGGGCACGATAAGGCGAAATGATGCCTACGTCGATGCCATCGCCCAACACACGTTGCTTGCCTATCTTCGTAAAGTATTCAGCTAAGGTCAGGAGGGTGAGCTCAGCTTCCGCCTTGTTGATACGACCGTAACTCTCGCCCACGAACTGTTCCTTGAAGTTCAAATCAGGATTTTGATTGGCTGCAGATGAAGAAGATGATGTGGAAGCAGAATCCTCAGGAGCATCTTCTCCTTCTATCGTTATCTGATTCTCCTCGTTCGAAGTATCAATCCACGTAATCGGATGGTCGAAATCGAGAATGCTGCGATATTTGATTTGCGGCGCACTCTCCACCTGACCTCCATAAAACCAGTCGCTGGAGAATCGCATGATATCCTCGTTCATGCGGTACTGTATCTTCAAGAGGGTCACTACCTCAGGCTTGTTTTCTGCAATACGCTCCATCAAGGTTTTGCCCAGTCCAGCTCTCAACGCAGCGATACTCTTCACCGTAGGCGGCAACTGACAATGGTCGCCCGCTAAGATCACCCTGCTGGCTCTTCTCATCGGAATCCAACAGGCTGCCTCTAATGCCTGTGCTGCCTCGTCGATAAAGAGGGTGCCAAACTTCATACCTTCCAGCAGACGATGAGCAGAACCCACAAGCGTACAGGCGATCACACGAGCCTCGCCAAAGAGTTCTGCATTAATACGGATTTCTATCTCGGCAGCACGGCTTCTCAGTCTGTCCATCTTCTGATGAAAGCTCTCGCTTCCTTTCTTGCGGTTGGAGCGCAATTCGCGGATAGCCTTGCGTATCGCCAAGAGTTGCGGATAATCAGGATGGCTTTCAAAACGTCGCTCATAGGTAAAACCGAGCATCTTGTCGTTGACCCTTGTCGGATTGCCGATGCGAAGCACGTTGATGCCTCTATCCACGAGTTTTTCAGAAATCCAATCCACCGCCATATTGCTCTGTGCACACACTAATACCTGGCTCTCCCTCATCAGGGTTTCATTAATGGCTTCTACCAGAGTCGTCGTTTTTCCCGTTCCCGGAGGTCCATGCACGATGGCCACATCCTTTGCCCAGAGCACCTCGTTCACAGCTCTTTCCTGGGTAGGATTGAGCCAAGGGAACTTCATGGGTTCAAAGGAGAACCTGCCTGCTTTCTGATGAGAATAAAAAAGGTCTCGCAGATAAGCCAGACGGTTATTCTTTGCCTTCATCGTACGGTCGAGCGCTTCAAACATCAGTTTATAACTCGTTTCATCGAAGGACAACTGCACGCCGATGGGCTCTTCTGTCTGCAAGTCAAGCAAGGAAACAGAATCAGGCACATTAATCACCATTCTGTCACCATCCACATAGCTGACCGTACCGGTAAAGGAAAAATATTTAAGTGAAGAGTGATGAGTGAAGAGTGAAGAATTCTCTTGTCCTTCACTTAAATTCCCTTTGTTTTTGTTAGAAACATCATCTGAAGAGCTATTGAATTCTTCACTCTTCACGCTTCGTTCTTCGCTTTTAAAGAACACGACAGGTCGTCCGAACTCAAAATTGTGGTCAATCTCCTCGTCAGAGGTACGGAACACCTCTATGGATTTTTGATTGAGCGAATTATAGAAGCTTTTGCCTATACGTAGTGGAAACCAAGCGTCACCACGTTTCACCTTGCGTCGCATGCCGATTTGTTCCGTCAGTTTGCGAAAAGCCTCCTTTTCAGTATAATACTCCAACTGAAGAAGAGTGCGTTGCTGCAATAAAGCCTGTATAGGAGAAGTTTGTTCCATTTTTGATTCTTTACTTTTCAAATAAGTTATATATAGAGATAAAACGCATTTTTGGGGGAATTATTATTTGAAAGATTCGGATTTTTATGAAATAAACTTTTAAACTTTATAAAATAAGCAATGGATGTCTATGAGATAAATTGAAATAAGCAATGGATGTCCATGAGATAAAATGGCTTAGCATCAATCGAAACGAATGCGTTAAAGTTGGTTATTTTTATCCCGAGTGTGGCTATTATCAAATCAAAAGTCGTAATTTTGCACTTGAGAGAACAAAAAGCAAGAAGGTTATTTCACAAAGTCAAAGAAGCGAGATGAAGAAAACTATCATTCTAAAAAATACAACTATCGGCTATCATTCGAACGGTCAGAATCGAATCGTAGCCCAAAATATCAACGCCTCTCTGCAAAGTGGCGAACTCACCTGTCTGATAGGTGCGAATGGTACCGGTAAATCAACCTTGCTGCGTACACTCTCAGCCTTCCAACCGCCTTTGGAAGGAGACATTCTCTTATCGGAAACTTCAGAATCTGACGATCTCCTATCCGTCAGCATGTTTTCCCAAAAACAAATAGCTAAATCCATCAGCGTCGTTCTAACCTCTCAAGTGGATGACATCCATCTGAAGGTAGAAGAAATCATCGGTTTAGGGCGCTCTCCTTATTCTAATTTCTGGGGGGCGCTCTCCCAGGAAGACCAGAAGATCGTAGATGAAGCTATTCATGAAGTAGGAATCCAGCCCCTCAAAGGTCGTATCTTCAATACTTTAAGCGATGGAGAACGCCAAAAAGTAATGATAGCCAAAGCCTTAGCTCAGCAGACCCCTATAATCCTGCTGGACGAGCCAACCGCCTTTCTTGATTTTCCAAGCAAGGTGGAAACCCTCCTCATGCTCAAGCGACTGGCCCATCAACTCCAGAAGTCTATCCTTATTTCCACCCATGATGTAGAAATCGCCCTGCAACTGGCAGACAAAATCTGGCTCATGGAGAAGCTTTCAGGCAATCGGAAGGAAAAAGAAAATCACAACGAAAAAGATCATCATGACAAGAAAGAAGAAGACAATTCTATCTTATCCGTAGGAACTCCTCAGGAATTGGCAGACAAGGGTGCACTCTCCCACTTCTTAGACACCCCAGAAATCACTTTTGACAAAAAGACCATGAGAATTCATTTTTCATGTAAATAATCGCATTCCATCACAATTACTTTATTCCATTTCTGTCATCATATTTAAAGCTCTCATATCATACTTTTAGGCGAAAATAGTGCAAAAACTGACAAATAAGTGTATTTTTAACGATTAATGAACCTTTTTTAATGATTTCTATACCTATTTATATATTATTTTTTATATCTTTGCAACCGAAAATCAACAATCGAATAAATACTAACTTAATAAAATACAACTGATGAATAAATTATTGGCATTACTGTTGATGATGAATCTCTCCTGCTTACTATCAACAAGAGCGCAGGCTCCAATGGACGGAGGAGTATGGAAAGACAATACCGGCAAGCACATCAATGCGCATGGCGGAAACATCTTCAACTACAAAGGCACCTATTACTGGTATGGAGAAAGTCGTTCTGAAGACGGAAAACCTTACAGTTCGTTGGGCGTAAGCTGCTTTACCTCCAAAGACCTCAAAAACTGGACCAATCACGGACTCGTACTTCCTGTTTCCGAAGAACCGGGCAGCGACATCGAGGGCGGTTGCATCATCGAGCGTCCGAAGGTTCTCTACAATCAGAAAACCAAGAAATTCGTGATGTGGATGCATCTGGAACTGAAAGGCAGAGGCTACGGAGCCGCACGCTATGCGATTGCAGTTAGCGACACTCCTTTCGGCCCATTCAAGTTTGTACGCTCTGGCAGAGTGAACCCAGGCATCTATCCTGTAGGCTTCGCAAAGCCAGACACCACAGACCTCAAGCACCAGCTTCTCTTCCCGGAAATGAAAGAATGGTGGACTCCAGAATGGCGCAAGCAGATAGAGCGCGGAATGTTCTGGATGAGAGACTTTGCAGGAGGGCAGATGTCAAGAGACATGACCATCTACGTAGATGATGACGGAAAAGCTTACCATATCTATTCCTCAGAGGACAACCTAACTTTACAGATTGCACAATTGACAGATGACTATATGGCTCACAACGGAAGCTACGTAAGAGTAGCTGCAGGTGGACAAAACGAAGCTCCAACTATCTTCAAGAAAAACAACACTTATTGGATGATTACGAGCGGATGTACGGGATGGGATCCGAACGCAGCCCGCATGTTTAAGGCGAAAAACATCTATGGACCTTGGGAACAGCTCCCTAACCCTTGCCGTGGCGAGGGAGCCAACAAGACCTTCGGCGGACAGGGTACCTATATATATAAGGTGGAAACTGCTGCCCAGAAGAAGATGTTTCATGGCGCCGAGTATGTTTTCATGGCAGATATCTGGAATCCGAAGCACCTGAGCGACAGCCGCCATCTTTGGATTCCTATCTCATGGGAAAACGGTATGCCTGTTTTAAAGAAATAACAAAGAACTAACAAACACAACTATCTATGAATTATATATTTAAGACGATTACAATGACTATGCTTCTTGCACTTATCCCATTCATGGGGATAAGTGCCAAGAAGAAAGTGCAAAAGCAGAGCGACCGCCAATATTGGTGCTCGCTTGCCTACAAGATGGCTCAGCCTGTTCTGGAGAACATGGCTAAGGGCGAGTTGCAGAAGAACATGCAGACTGAGTTCAGTCCCAGCTTCGACAACCGCAACAAGAAGGTGCTCTATATGGAGTGCTTCGGCAGACTGATGGCTGGCGTGGCTCCTTGGCTCACCCTCCCTGATGATGCTACTGCCGAGGGCAAGCAGCGCAAGCAGTTGCGTGAATGGGCGTTGGCTTCTTATAAGAATGCCGTTGATCCTCAGAGTCCTGACTATCTCTGCTGGGGCATCGGCGGTCAGAACCTGGTAGATGCAGCCTATATCGCAGAAAGTTTTCTCCGTGCTTACGATACGCTTTGGAAGCCTTTGGACGATGTGACCAAGAAGCGCTATCTGACGGAATTTGCCAAACTTCGCCACATCGACCCTCCTTACACCAACTGGCTCCTGTTCTCTTCCACCATCGAAAGTTTCATGGCGAAGGCGGGTGGCGATTTCGATGAATACCGCGTCAATTCTGCCTGCCGCAAGGTAGAGGAGTGGTATGTAGGTGATGGCTGGTATGCTGACGGTCCTTCGTTTGCATTCGATTATTACAGCAGCTATGTGTTCCATCCTATGTATCTGGAAACTCTCCAGGCGATGGTAGATGCCAAGGTGAATTCCCGTCTCGACTATCAGAAGTATTATGACAGAGAGTTGAAGCGTTGTCAGAAGTACAGCATCATTCTCGAAAGATTCATCTCTCCTGAGGGAACTTTCCCGGCATTCGGAAGAAGTATTCCTTACCGTATGGCTACCATGCAGCCTTTGGCTTTGATGGCATGGTATCAGAAACTGCCTAAGGACTTGAGCAACGGACAGGTACGTGCTGCCCTCACCAAGGTGCTCCATCGTATGTTCGACCAGCAGAACAACTTCAATGAGATGGGCTATCTCTCTATCGGCTTCTGTGGAAACAGCCAGAAGAATGTTGCCGACTGGTACACCAATAATGGTTCTCTCTACATGACAACCCTCGCCTTCATGCCTCTCGGCTTGCCTGCCAACCACTCATTCTGGACAGATGCAGCTCAGCCTTGGACTCAGGTGAAGGCATGGAGCAATCAGCAGTTCCCTAAGGATCATCAGTGGAAGGATGATATTGTTACAAAGGACAAATGGTAATTTTATAATGAGAAATTACAAATGACAAATTAGAAATGTTCAAATGCAGTATAGCTGCCTATCATTTCTCATTTGTAATTTCTCATTTCTAATTATAATAACCATTTCTAATTTCTAATTTCTAATTAAAAAAAAATGGTGAACAAGATAATAATGATGATGGCGGCTGCAGCCTTGGCTTTGCCTTTGAGCGCAGCACAACCAGCCAAGAAGACCGCTAAGGTCAAGAAACAGAATAAGAAAGAAGTGAAGGCTACCAGAAAATGGGACCACGAACAAGTAGTGGAACTCATCAAGAAGGTGAACACCTACTGGCAGACCAATAATAAGGCAGAGGTTCGCGCTTTCTGGGATAATGCTGCTTATCATACAGGCAACATGGAGGTTTACAAGATGCTCAAAGACCAGAAGATGCTCGACTACTCTATCCGCTGGGCTGAACACAACGACTGGACAGGCGCAAGAGAGGCTAATCCTGCCAAATGGAAATACAAACCATACGGCGAGGGAAAAGAGCACGTACTCTTCGGAGACTGGCAGATTTGCTTCCAGACCTACATCGACCTCTACAACATCGAGGCCGCCAAGGGAAATGCCGCAGCATCAGAATATATGGTAAAGCGTGCCAAAGAGGTAATGCACTATGAGGCTTACTCTGAACCTACAGATTACTGGTGGTGGAGCGATGCCCTCTATATGGTAATGCCGGTAATGACCAAGATGTACAAGTTGACGGGAGATACCAAATATCTCGACAAGCTCTACGACAATCTCCTCACTACCGACGAGATCATGCTTGACAAGGAGACCAACCTCTACTTCCGTGACGGCAAGTATGTCTATCCTAAGCACAAGAGTGCCAACGGAAAGAAAGACTTCTGGGCTCGTGGCGACGGATGGGTTCTTGCCGGTCTGGCTAAGGTGCTCCAGGATATGCCTAAGGACTACAAGCACTATCAGTTCTTCGTAGATAAATTCCAGAAATTAGCTAAGGCTGTGGCAGAAATCCAGCAGCCAGAGGGTTACTGGACCCGTTCTATGATGGACCCAGAACATGCTCCAGGTCCTGAAACCAGCGGTACTGCCTTCTTTACCTATGGTATGCTTTGGGGTGTAAACAACGGATTCTTAGCCAAGAAAGAATACAAGAAGACCATCGAACGCGCCTGGACCTATCTCACAGAGACCGCCGTTCAGGAAGATGGCAAGGTGGGCTACGTACAACCTATCGGCGAGCGTGCCATCCCAGGACAAACCGTTGATGCCAATTCTCAGGCTAACTTCGGAGTGGGCGCTATGCTCCTCGTAGCTTGCGAATACGACAAGTATCTGGCTACGAAATAAACAACATTTCTAATAATAAAACCAACCTATAATTATGAGACAAAGACTTTTTATTACATTAGGTATGGCAAGTTTGGCAATGGCAACCTTTGGTTTGAAGAAACCGAAGGCTGCCATTAAACCGTTGAATGCGGCGACAGTCCAACAACCAAGCTATACCGAATGGCACGACCTGCAGGTGAATGCCATCAATCGCTTTCCATTACACACCAACTTCTTCACCTATTCCCCAGAGGATATGGTCTATGAAGAGGGTGGCAAACTGGTGAGCAGAGATTTGGCTCAAGTCAACAAGACCATGAGCAAGAATTATCTGTCATTGGAAGGAACATGGAAATTCAACTGGGTAGAGAATGCCGACCAGCGCCCTACCGATTTCTACAAGGTTGACCTTGACGACTCCAACTGGAAGCCAATCATCGTACCTGGCAACTGGGAAATGTATGGCTACGGAGTTCCTGAATACGTAAATGTGGGCTTCGGATGGCGTGGACATTTCGATGAGCAACCTCCTGCAGTTCCTACCAAGGACAACCACGTAGGTTCTTACCGCCGCATCATCAATATTCCTGAAAACTGGGATGGCAAGCAGGTAGTAGCCCACTTCGGTAGCGTTACTTCCAACATCTATCTCTACGTAAATGGCAAGTTCGCCGGTTATGCAGAAGACAGTAAGATAGCAGCCGAATTCGACATCACTCCATACTTGAAGAAGGGCAAGAACCTCATCGCTTTCCAGACATTCCGCTGGTGTGACGGTTCATGGGATGAAGACCAGGACTTCTGGCGCCTGAGTGGTGTGGCTCGTGAATGCTATCTCTTCGCTCGTGATGCAAAATTGCAACTGGAAGATGTACGCGTGACTCCAGACCTCGTCAACAACTACAAGGATGGCGTACTCCATATCTCTACCAAGGTTAAGGGAACAGGCAAACTGAACTTCATTCTCTTCGACAAAGAGGGCAAGCAGGTGGCTACAGCTACAGGCTTGGCAAAGAACGGAACAGCCAACTTTACGATGAACGTAGAGAATCCACACAAGTGGAATGCAGAGACACCTTATTTATATACCCTTCAGGTTTCCCTCTCAAGCGCGCTGAAGAATGGCAACATGAAATCAGCAAGCATCACTCCTGTAAAGGTAGGTTTCCGCAAGGTGGAAATCAAGAACAAGCAATTCCTCGTGAATGGCCAGCCTGTACTCATCAAGGGTGCCAACCGTCATGAAATCGACCCAGACGGAGGATATGTAGTAAGCATGGAACGCATGATTCAGGACATCAAGATCATGAAGCGCCTGAACATCAACGCCGTTCGTACCTGCCACTATCCTGATGACCCACGCTGGTATGATCTCTGCGACGAATACGGAATCTACCTCGTAGCAGAAGCCAACCAGGAGAGCCACGGTTTCCAGTATGGCGATGATGCAGCTGCCAAGAAGCCGATGTTTGCCAAGCAGATTATGGAGCGCAACCAGCATAATGTCTCTATCTACTTCAATCATCCTTCTGTTGTGACATGGAGTTTGGGTAATGAGACCGTGATGGGCGACAATTTCCTCCAGGCTTACAAGTGGATAAAATCACAGGACCAGAGCCGCCCAGTACAGTATGAGCAGGCTCGCCAGGGAGAAGGCACAGACATCTTCTGCCCGATGTATTATCCTGTAAAGAACTGCGAGAATTACTGCAAGAACCCAAATAGCAAGATGCCGCTCATACAATGCGAGTACAACCATACGATGGGTAACTCTGGCGGTAATCTGAAAGAATACTGGGATCTGGTACGCAAATATCCTATCTTCCAAGGTGGTTTCGACTGGGATTTCGTGGATCAGGGCTTGCATCGCAGCATCATGATTCCGATGAAGGTAAACCCAGAATTGCTGACCAATGAGCAGCTCCGACAGATAGAATATACTTATGGTGGCGACTACAACAGTTACGACCCAAGCGACAACAACTTCAACTGCAACGGAATTGTAGGTCCAGACCGCCAGCTCAATCCTCATGCCTACGAGGTGGCTTACCAGTACCAGAACATCTGGGCTACCCTGAAGGATGCAGCTAAGGGCGAAGTGAACGTGTATAACGAAAACTTCTTCCGCGATCTGAGCAACTATGCTTTGGCATGGAGCCTCATCGAAGATGGTGTGGAGACACAGAACGGCACCATCGCCGACATCGACGTAGCTCCTCATCAGACCAAGACCTTCACCCTCCCTTACGACCTCACCAAGGCAAAGGGCAAGGAGATTTTCCTCAACATCGACTTCCGCCTGAAGAAGGCTGAACCGCTGATGGAAGCAGGACAGATTGTTGCCTACAACCAGTTGGTAGTAAAGGAGAAAAAGTGCTGCGGTCATTGTTCAGACAAATTGGCTAAGGCTCAGGACGGCAAGAAGGTAAAGACCAAGTTCACAGACAAGAAGGACGAACAGGATATTACCGTTTCAACAGCCGACCTGACAGTAAAGGTAAACCGCACTACCGGTCTTATCTCTGAATACACCTATCAGGGCAAGTCATTCCTCGGCGAAGGCGGCACCTTGAAGCCAAACTTCTGGCGTGCTCCTACAGATAATGACATGGGTGCAGGATTCCAGAAGAAATTCAAGGTATGGAAGAACCCTAAGATGGAACTGCGCGGAATTACCGTAGAAAAGAACAAGAAGGCCAATACCTATACCATCTGCGCCAACTACAATATGCCAGAGGTAATGGGCAAGTTGGAACTGAACTATCAGATTATGGCAAACACAGGTGCCGTAAAGGTGACCGAGAACTTCATCGCTACAGAAGGCGAGAAAGTAAGCGATCTCTTCCGCTTCGGTATGCTGATGCAGTTGCCATACGAAATGGACAAGAGCCAGTACTACGGCCGTGGCCCTATCGAAAACTACTCCGACCGTGAGGACTGCATGAAGATAGGTATCTACAGCAACGATGCAGACAACCAGTACTTCCCATACATCCGCCCACAGGAAAGTGGAACCAAGGGCGATATCCGTTGGTGGAAACAGACAGATGCTGCAGGCTTCGGATTCATGGTCAAGAACTGCAAGCCATTCTATGCAAGTGCCCTCCACTTCGATACAGACGAGTTGGATGATGGCGATGAGAAAGATCAGCGCCACAGTTTCAACCTGAAGAAGTCAAAATACACCAATCTCTTCCTCGATGGCGAGCACATGGGTGTAGGCGGCGAGAACTCTTGGGGCGCATGGCCTTTGGAGAAATACCGCATTCATTATGGCGACAAGACTTTCAGTTTTGCCATTATCCCATTAAGCAAATAGGAAAGAACCCGTTAGATTGAGGCTCATCAGACAAAAAAATAGAGCTTATGAGCAATAATCCAACATATTTAATCAGAAAGTCCACCCCATTTGGAGTGGATTTTCTGTATCTTTGCAGACGCATTAAGCAATACAACTTAATTATTCAATAAGAATATCATAAAATAAGAATAAACCTAAAAATAAACAACGTAAACATGAGAAAAACGAATATCTTCGCTGCCCTTATGCTGGCAGGCATGACTTCGCTCGGTGCTTCAGCACAGCATCAGTTTGCAGTTCAGGCAAACAAGCCTGGAGTAGAAATCCAACCTACCATGTATGGTATCTTCTTCGAGGACATCAACTTTGGTGCAGATGGCGGTCTCTATGCAGAGATGGTAGAAAACCGTTCCTTCGAATTTCCACAAAGACTGATGGGATGGAACACCTTCGGAAATGTGACTGTAAGTGACGTAAAACCAGCCTTCGACCGCAACCCTCACTATGTTACGCTCGAGGCTTCTGGTGCACGCGAAAAACAGACCGGTCTTGAGAACCGCGGTTTCTTTGGCATGGGCTTGAAAAAGGACATGAAATACGACTTCACAGTCTATGCACGCCTTCATCTTCTGAACGGCAAGCAGACCAAGATTCGTGTAGAACTGGTCAACTCAAACAATAACGTAATTGCCAAGCAGAGCATTACCATCACCAACAACAAGTGGCAGAAATATACCACCACACTTACCTCTCCACAGACAGACGCCAAGGGTCTGATGCGCGTATATCTGGAGAGCGGAGAGAGCGTAGATCTCGATCATATTTCTCTCTTCCCACAGGACAACTGGAATGGACTCCGTGCCGACCTGGTACAAGACCTCTCAGATTTGCATCCAGGCGTATTCCGTTTCCCTGGCGGTTGTATCGTAGAAGGAACAGACCTCGAAACCCGTTACGAATGGAAGAACTCTGTAGGTGCTCCAGAGAACCGTCCGCTCAACGAGAACCGCTGGAACTACACCTTCCCTCATCGTCTCTATCCTAACTATTATCAGACATACGGATTGGGATTCTATGAGTACTTCCTCCTTTCAGAAAAAATCGGAGCCGATCCGCTACCAATCCTTTCAGTAGGTCTGTCTTGCCAGTATCAGAATAGCGATAACGACAAGAATGCCCACGTAGCCGTAGATCAGCTTCAGAGCTACATCGACGATGCCCTCGACCTGATAGAGTTTGCCAATGGTCCAGTAACCTCCAAGTGGGGTAAGCTCCGTGCAGACATGGGTCATCCAGCACCATTCAACCTCAAGCAGATAGGTATCGGAAACGAACAATGGGGACCACTCTACCCTGAGCGTCTTCAGAAGTTCATCGAGCAGATACGTGCCAAATATCCAAAGATCAAGATTTGCGGATCATCAGGTCCATCAGCCGACGGCAAGGATTTCGACTACGGTTGGGAGCAGATGCGCAAGTTGGGCGTTGACATGGTAGATGAACACTATTACAAGAGTCCAGACTGGTTCCGCAGTAATGCAGGCCGTTATGACAATTACGACCGCAAGGGTCCTAAGGTATTTGCCGGCGAGTATGCAGCCCATGCCAAGCATGATCCAAACTCATGGGAGGCAGCCCTCTCAGAAGCAGCCTTCATGACAGGTTTAGAGCGTAATGCAGACGTGGTTTACCAGGCAACCTATGCCCCACTCTTCGCTCATGTAGAAGGCTGGCAATGGCGTCCGGACCTCATCTGGTTTGACAATCTGACTTCCGTACGTTCAGCCAACTATTATGTTCAGCAGCTCTATGGACTCAACAAGGGAACCCATGTATTGTCACTCACAGAGAATGGCAAGACCGTGAAGGGCGAAAACGGCCTTTATGCAACCGCTTGTTTCGACAAGCATACTAAGAGTTACATCGTCAAGATTGCCAATACTTCTAATGAGGAGAAGGAAATCACAGTCACCTTCAACGGTTTGAAGAAGCTCAACGCTGGCAAGGTAACCGTTCTCCATGCTGATGACATTCAGGCAGAGAACAAGATAGACCATAAGAATGCCGTCGTGCCAGTAACCTCAGACGTTCAGGCAAACGGAAACGTATTGAATGTGAAGATGAAGGCGAACAGCTTTGTAGTATATAGATTCTAAGACTGTCTATTGTATATGGATTTAAAGTTTTAGTTTTTAAGTTTATATAGTATATTACCATATAAGGTAGAAAGATGACGAATCCCTTGCAGCAGAAATGTTGCAAGGGATTTTTCTTCACTAAAACGATGACTTGCTTTTATTAACGGCTTCTCAATAGGGATAATGCATAGAGAGTAAAAATACTCAAATCCGAGAAATAAATCGCGTTAAAATACTCAAATCTGAGAAATAAATCGCGTTAAAATACTCAAATCCGAGAAATAATCGGCGGTAAAATACTCAAATCCGAGAAATAATATGCGTGAATCAATCTTTGTCCCAAAGTTTTTTTTGCAAGGTTTGAATGTTCGAAATGCGTGTGTGATGATAGTAACATCCCGATTTCGCTCCTGAAAACCAATATATTTGAGCTTAAAAATAAGGGGTTTTAGTGAAAAAATCCGCAGTTTTGAGCTCTTAAGTGAAAGAATAAGCCGAAAAACGCTCCATAAATAGGGATTTCTTATCATAGTATAAATACACAATAATTGTTCCCTCTCTAATTTACGTATTACTGCCTATGGTTGATTCAACTCCCATGAGTTAGGATTTATAAGTCACTCATAATAAAGTACTTAACTCTGCCACTTGGGGGTAATTCTAATTCGCTCTATATGTTTATCAGCATCTAAAATGTTCCGTATTTCATATCTTTTGGGAAAGATAATAAATCTTTTATATAATATCGAATTTTATTATTTTTTTAACGGAAAAGTTATTTTTGAGGCTATTTTTGCGATTTAAGACCTCGAAAATGGCGAAAAAATGAAGCAGAAATGCAAAAACAAGTACCCCAAAATGCAGTTTTAGTAAAGAAACACAACAAAATGATAGGCAAGAAATGGATATTGAACATGGATTTTCTTAGAATTTGAGAGACAGGAGCATATAAGAATAAGATTTTTCTGGAGAGAAAAAGAGGGTTTCAATAATCATATAACACACTGATAATCAAAGACTTCTAATTACATCTTATACACTAAATACTTGCTATGAAGAAAACAAAATCCGGTCAAAATCGGTCATGGTCATTTTCGGTCAAAATGAAAATGAAATCGGTCAAAATGGGCTATATTATAATATAAATAATATTTATATTATATTAT
>ENA-OPCZ01001061-OPCZ01001061.1-human-gut-metagenome-genome-assembly--contig:-NODE-1061-length-15323-cov-8.253406_pt1 | contig 15323 bp, 20 predicted proteins | sample MGYA00241566_ERZ501483 | MGnify/ENA primary metagenome ERZ501483 (study PRJEB25962, sample SAMEA1965191) | human gut metagenome | biome: human gut; feature: human-associated habitat; material: faeces... | reverse complement strand
CGTTAGGTGCAAATCTGCTTAGCATTTTTGTACCAAGTTATTTTTTAACTGTTACCATGCAATAATTTTTTTTGCTTCGAAGATGTATTAACCATATAGGCTATACTTCCTAAAGCAATAATCCATGGAAACCATGAAAATAATGTACTTTCTTCCATTTTGATATTTATTTAATTAATAATTGTAAACTTTCCATCACCAATCATATTTGGTACAATCTCCTCGCCATTGTCGCGGAGCATTATATTTATATTGTTGGCAAGCCGTTATTTCTTTTTTTTAATATTTTCTATTACTTCACCAATTGCTTTTGCTATGTGCGCTTGGTTGTGTGGCTTACTAAGTTCTTGTGCAACATATTGGCCAGCTTGGGAAGCTAACTGACCAGCCTGCGAAAATAGTTGTGAAATTATAGGTCCTATCATAGTCATCTATTATAATAAGTGAGTAATTATTTTCATCCAAGAGATTTTTACTATTTCTTTATAATTAATTTTATTTTTGCACTTTGTGCAAGGACATTGTATATCCACATCTAATACAGCGTGTACTGTTGAGAGGTCTTGCACCTGGATAAGCAGGTTCATATGTGAAATTATAATTGTCTCTCACATAATCGTGATTTGGACATTTTAGCCCTTTGATTTCTTTAATAGCATTCATATTTTCTAATTTTCAATAGCGTAACTTACTTGTATATCTGAAGAGAGAGTACATTTCAAATATTTCTTTCATTCATTTTTTCCAAATAGTTCCAATTGCTAATAATTTAACATTAGAGAACCTGATGGACTAGCCGAATCTTCCCTTGGATGGAGGCATTCACAACCTGGACAATAACAATAACCTGGGATTAAGGAAACTGGATATGTATAACATTCACTTTTTTCACAATACCCACAAGGATGATTGAAATCTATAATCAAATTATTTCTTATGATCTTTTCTGCAATTTTTTCACTGCCTAATTTTACAGCGTTCAATAGCAAAACCGCAATGGTACCTCCAGAACCAAGCATTCCGCTTGAAAGTAGGATTTTAGCTATTTGAGTATATTTGCCCATAATTATTTTTTCTTTAACAAACAATTAAATTTACGCTTCCCATTACCAGACCCAGCAATGCCCCCAGCCACACAATGGCTTTGAGTTCTTTACTCATGACTTGAAATATGAGTTTTTCAGTTTCATTTACGTCCATTTCGTTGATACGTTCCCGAACTATCTTACTGATGTCAATAGAGTCAAGAATCTTTGGTAGATGTTCAGTAATTATACTTCGATAAATGGATTCTATAGTGTTTACTGCCTGCGCCAACTGCTCTTCGTGTCCTTCAAGCAACTTGCATACAGGCTTGTTCAAGAAGGCATCCACTTCTCCACCAATCATATTTGATACAATTTCCTCACCATTATCTCGAAGCATCGTATTGATGTTCTTGGCAAGAAAGTGTTCGGCTGGTTCACGAAGCATACCCAAGAACTTGGCAACGATATTACCACCAAACAGCCCTGCTGCCATACCACCTAAACCACCCAATGCGCCACCAATACCAGAAAGCAACTCCTGCGCTCCATCAATGGTTAGCTTTTGTGCCACATGGTCAACGGCTATGTGAGCAACCTTTTCTCCAACGGAACTGTCCGCCAATTTCTCATAAGTCTGCTTGGTGATGCTTTGGTTGACGTTCTGTGCAACGGTATCTATTTCTTCTTTTGACAGATAATGTCCCAAAAATTGAACTGCTGTCTCGTTGTTTTTCTGCTGAGTGGCGATAAATTCCTCTACGGCAGAGCGAACCTTTCCTACCATATCCTCAGACAAAAGATACTTTTCCAATACCTCCTTGTTCATCAGATTCTCACTGATAACGCCACCGATAGCTTCTGCGATTCGTCCTTTCTCCTTAGGAATTATTCCAGGAGTAAAAGAAAGAAATAATAGGCAAATTCGTCATCGTTGCATATTCGTGCAACAATAGCTTTTTCTTTCTCTATCAATTCTTCTCGTGACAACCTATTATTACCTCTATTCATTATTCTGTAACTTGTCTAATTTCATCAAAAACGCACTCGGCACATAAGCAGTTATCACCGTTACCAAATCATCTACCACTACCGCTACTCTCTGTTGCCCTTGCCATCTGGCAACTCTTCCGACTACTCCTTTGAATGTTCCATCTATAACCCTCACCAACTGTCCTTTTTCAAATTTCGGTACTTCTACAGAAGAAACAATAGTATTATCAGAATCTGCGGAACAGATGATTCTCAGACTATTCATCTGATCATCAGGAACTATTAAAGGAGTTTTGTCTATTCTGGAACCAACGTGAAAATGGCGATAATAAAAACGGAGAAATGGGAGGTTTACATTGTCGTAAACAAAAGTCTTAATTTGTTTTTCAGTACCGTAGGCGAAGAAAATGTTTGGTAAACGAGACTCGGTAACTACTTTGCGCTTACCTTTTATAAGTTTTACTACATTAGTGGTAGGATAGAAAGCCGTAATGCCTTTTGCTGTCATATAATCGTATGCCTTTTTCTCTCTACCATAAGTGGTACGCAAGGCATACCAATGAGGAATATCTTTCAGCTTTTGAGGTTTAGGCTTTGTTACTATTAGAGCATTTCTTGTGGACACCCCTGTTTGTGAACTCTTTGCGGCTACACTGCTTTGAGCTTCGGGGAGGGCGTTGGAGGTAAGTCCAGCGCTGGGAGGTGTTTCACCACCTTCTGGGGTGTGACCATCTTCCGATGACCATTCATCGACTTTCATATCGGTGCAAACCAAATTTCTAGACAGAAATTCGTTAAATTGTGACATACAAAAAAGCGTGGAATCGTCTTGTTGTCTATTCCACAGTCTGAGGCTCTAGCAATTGCCTATCATAGTTGAACAGACAACGTCAGAGCCCACGCCGATATGAAAATCACGTCCGTAAAGAGACCTATTATAATACAATAGACTGCGCCCTTAAGGGTACAATCCGTGCTTACAAGGTCTCCACGGGATTGATAAATCACACCCGGGACATCTACCGTTGACTACGTTCAAGACTATGAATTACTGTTAATTTGCTAGATTTACAGACTGCCTTAAACACAGCGTCGATAAACGCCTTCCATTATGTCTGGACTGTCATCCCACCCAATGCCCGCTTTTTATGTAGATATGCCACTTTGACTTCGCTACACTCTGCACGGCGTAGGCTGCCAGGTCAGTGATCATACAAGAACTCGTCTTGCAGCGACAACAATCGTCTGGCTATACAGTCCGATTGCAAAGTTATAAAAAGAAATTGAAAATGAAATAAGAAATTGAAGAAAATATTAATATTGAGGCTTAATTTTAACAATCATTAAATTAAAAATCAAGATGTTTCTAGTAAGTCTTTAGAATACTTTTAACCAAAAATATACTAGTATTTTCGAATAGATTTGTCGCTTTTTGTCATTTAAAAATCAAGCGACAACTATTGAAAAAGCTTTTCCAAAAAGGAAACAAATATATAAACTATAACGAAGCGCTTTATTGAGATCTAATGATGCGCTTCGTTAGGTGTTAATGATGCGCTTCGTTAGGTTGTAATAAAGCGCATCATTAAGTTGTAATAAAGCGCATCATTAAGTTGCAATAAAGCGCATCGTTAAGTCATGTATTTTTTCTATGAGTTATGTTCTTGAAAATCAGTAACTTATTAATAGCCCGAAATAGATTATTTTATTCCATTAGCAAAAGATTCAGGAGTTGCAAAGCTGTGAAACTCCTGTAGTCTGTGATTTTTTCGCTTTACTACAATGGAAAGTTTTTTTACTATACAGCAAGCAAATGTTCTTGACCCACCAAGGCTGTAAAAAGCACAAGTAAGACCTTTTAAGCGATATAAATTTCTTAGAATCTAAATCCAAAGAACATCCTTACACGCCATTTATTTCTCTTCACTTGAAGGTGGTCCTCATCTCCTGCAACAGAAAAATTATAAACTGCTGTGGCACCTGCAAATTTATTTCTCCAAGAATAGACTGCTGCACCTCGGCCCGTAATTATGGCTGACGGGAAATGATATTTCATACTATTGCGGATGGTTTGGTATTCATTATCACCACTCCCCTCTTCTACTTCCGCCTTCATCTTGGTATAGTCATGGGAATAAACCGTGATGGTAGGCAAGGCTGAAAGATGAAAAAGCCAATGAGAAGATGGAACGAAATTATACCCATATCCTGCTCCAAGTGCGAACTCGTTAAGACGAATGGTCATACCCTTCACTTTCGTCTTGGACCCATCAAAACTGGCACCTATCATCCAACTGCCGGCACTCCGCTTCTGTATATAACTTTGGCTGAAAGCTGCCGGGAAGGAGAATTTACGATAATTGAAGGCATAATAAAAATTGAGATTGAGCGCCTGCTGGGAAATTTCTCCTTTATGAACATCGATTTGATTAGATTCTATTTCCTGATTACCATGAAAGGTCTTGGATGAAAGATACACGACATCGAAACCATATCGATTGCTATAGGAATTAAGATTGAACTCATAATCCTGATTCTTACCTGCTAACTTGGCGGGATTAACAGCCAAACCCAGCCCTAAACCTCTATAAGCCACTGCCATAGAGAGAGTTCCACGACAGTCTGCCATCACCTTCGTTCTGGATTCTATACCATCCGTTTTCACCGTAGTTTCCAAATCTGCCCCAGAAAGATTGCCTCTCATCTTTATCGTCCATCTGGCATTGGGACGGGTGATATAATTGGTATCATACTTGACCTTGTAATAATTGGCAGCCAAAAGAGAATCACCCCAAAAGAGACGGCGGTCATAGAGACTCAAGCGTTTTTGAATCTTGGCATAATGCTTCATGAATCTTTGCTTTTTCTTTTCACTCATTTTGCTTTTACTCAGTTCTGACATGAGAAGAGAGTCGCCCCATTGAAGCATACGCCCCTTATCAGCAGATTGACGCAACTGGAGCCGCAGACTATCCGCCATCTGAAGCCATTCCTTCAACTTCTTGCGAGGTTTCTTATTCTGGGCAACACCAGGGGTAAGTATTATCATCAAAAATACGACCACCAGAAATGATACTTTCAATATCATTCCTGATTCCGTATTCATTTTTCTTTGTCTATCAAAATTCTTAGTCATGAGAAATCTATCTTTCTATTTTACGCTCTAATTGGTTACAAAAGTACTGCAAAACTTTGAAAATAGAAAGAAAAATGCTCAGAAATCAAAGATTTAAGGCCCAAAAAAGCGATAGGCATACAGGATTTAGAAAATATGGAGATGAGAAGTTATGGAAAAGAACTCGTGAATGAAATAAATTTCGTATCTTTGCATCGTCAACCAAAATGGTTGATTTCGCTATGGTAAGGAAGACTTACATGTGCTCTCCTACCCTACTGGCGAGAACAAAAAGGTACCTTTTAGACATGGCAAGAAGAAAAAAACAAAATAAAAAGGAACATATAGGCAAGAAACTTATCTATCTTGCTATCATCCTCTTAGCAGGATGTATCATCGGGTTTGAAGCATATAGAATGATCACATCTTATATAATAGAGAAATCATCAGATAACAAATGGCCTACCCATGATTTGACATCAGGTCAATATTCAGGAAGTTATGATGGGATTGATATCTCGAGACATCAGGGAAGAATTCATTGGGAAGAACTCAGTAATGTAAAACGATTGAAATTCATCTATGTGAAAGCTACAGAAGGAACAAGTATCAAGGATCCTTGGTATGAAGAAAATATTAAAAATGCGAGAAAACATCAAATATCCGTAGGTTCATACCATTTTCTTACTAAGATGCCTGCTGTTTTACAATTTGAGAATTTTCGGGCTGTATATGATAAGGAAAAACAAAATCTTTTGCCCGTAGTGGATGCAGAGGATGATGGTACCAAGGGACTCAGTAAAAGTGAAATCCAGTCACTCCTGAAAACTTTCTGCAAACTCTGTAAATCCTACTATGGACATACACCTATTATATATTGTAGTGAGAGTTATTTCAAAGATTATCTTAGTCCAGAGTTTGACGGCTACTACCTTTGGATTGCCAGTTATAATCATGAACCTGTTTTACCAGGTAAACCCCATTATGATATCTGGCAGTACAGCAGACATGGTCGTGTACCTGGAGTTTGGAACTGGGTAGATCTTAATAGATTTGCCAAGAATAGAAGTATTGACGATATACGAATCAACTAATTAAAATAGGCATTAAAAGCGTAGAAGTCTGCCAGCATTATTGCCAGCAGATTTCAAAAGCCTTTAATTAACGTTACTCTTTATCTCACTTTCAATGGAGCAATTACATTGTAGATTTAAGACTTAATCTAATGACACATTTTACCCACATGAAATTGATGAATCCTCAGTCCTTTTTCTCGGGATAACACCTCAAAGCAATGTTCTCCCGTACAATGTCCTGTGTAAAAAACTACATCGGGATAGTGGTTCGCTAATTCTGATGCAATCTCCTGCAACTGCTCATCCGTTTCATAATACTCACTCAAATGACTGTCTAATAGATGGAAACCTCCTATGCTCAGCCGAATAAGTTCCTGAATGGATTCCAGAATATTCAAAATGCCATGATGAGCACAGCCAGTAAAAAGAACATCTCCAATCACAAAAGCCTGTTCATGAGAAAAATCAAGCTTGTTTGTATGCAAACATGTTTATTTGCTTAACAAACAATCTTAAACATTGTATATCTGGGATTTAAATAAATGTTTGCAAATCGTTATGCTAACTACACAACATGTAGTCTTGCAAACATTTATACATTTCTACATAACAACAAATTATTTAAATATACAGTCATCATGTCGTATTCCAATCATACAAACAATTACACAAAGATGAGATTTTGGTACCACACAAGTAATTATACAAAAATATAGTTTTGCCATAATGACGACAGAATAACATGTATGTATGTTATTGCGCAAACAATAAAACTTTAAGGATATTTACTGAGACAAGATAATAGGATATAAAAAGTTTAAGACATGAATGAAAACATGAATGAAAACATACAAGGATACATGAATGCAAACATAAAAGGATACACGGATGCAAACATGAAAGAATACATGATTGCGAACATGAATGAAGACAGTCAGAAAAATTTGTAAGTAACAAATCATGTAGACTTAATAACAAAATCACAACCAAACATTCGGTATTGTTTACTTGTAGTTTTTTCAACATGTAATCTTGTAGCTTTGTTTGCATTTAATTTTGAAAATGATAGAAATAGAGAATATATAAATATCTGTGTATGAGTGATTTGAACAACTTGCTATCAAAACATCATTCATTCATACCATCATGTTTGCATGGTATCACACAAACATTCGCAAAATATAAGTAAACCATATAAAACAACATATACAAGATTAAGCAAAAAAAATCAAAATTGTTTGCTACCAAAATTCACAACAAATATACATGTTTGCATAATAAAGAGTAAAAATAAAAACCGAGAACTTAATTCCCGGTTTTTAAAAAAGAATTTTATTGATAATTCTTTATATATTCAATCAAACTGTCATGCAAGATCTCCTCAAATTTCTTTTTGGTTCTAATCTTTGCAATCATCAGCATTTCGTATTCCTCATCAGTTAGATAAGTTTGTACACCATGCAATTTGGATCTTCTTTCAATAGCGGTCATCTTCTTCTCGACAGGAGCAGCAGGTTGAGAAGCTGCCGGCTGAACGTTACCTGCACCACCTGGACGAACCGCTTGATTCATATTACTGAAAGCTGCACGAAAATCTTTTGCCATAATTTCAAAATTTAAAGAATGAACTACTATAATATAAATTAAATACCAAAAATCTCTTTAATAACCGCAGAATAATCATTTGCTGCTGTACAATATGGAGCATAGTGAAAGAGATCGGTCATTTCGGTCTGAGCCTCATTTACTTTGATGCATCTGCGAATACCATGTTCGATAACATTTCTTCCATATGTATCCTTCAAGTATTGTATCGCCTGACGTACTATTCTTGGACGCTCATCTACCATAACAGGCAGTAAACCAAGGAGTTCCAGGTCCTGATTCAATGCAAAACGACCATTTTTAACTTCCTCCATAGCTCCCAGAATTGCAGCTAATCCATTTACAGAAAGGCCTTCCATCTGTACAGGAACCAACAAATGACTAGCTACTACCATAGCATTATAGGTTGATTGAGATAGGGCAGGAGGGCAGTCAATAAATATATAATCAAAAAAATCAATTGGATTTTTAATACCTTCACCTGTCATATCAACACAATCGCTGTTAATACATGCACCCAATACCTGTCGAGGAGCACCAGTATTCTGAAGGAATGGATCAATATCCTGCATCTTGGCAGCTCCTGGTACATAATAAATACCTATATCAGATTTATAAATCGGCATACCCTTGCATTCAACCATAGACTCAAAAATCGTAGCGCAGCCTTCTGGTGCATGATTCAGCAATGTTAGGTTACATTGAGGGTCTAAGTCTATCTCAAGGATTTTTAATTTCTTGTTTTTACGAAGCATACCGGCAGCTAAATTCTGCACAGTAGTTGTCTTGCCAACACCACCCTTATTATTGACGATGGCGAGTATCATTTTCAACTGATTCTCCATATTTAAAATATAAATTGATTTCTGTTTGCAAAGATACAATATTAATTTGAAATATACAAGGAAATAAGCAAAATTGTTTGCATGTAATCAATATTTTAAGTTGTTTTGTGTTTTTAGAAACATGTTTGCATGTTAGCATCAAAACAAATATTACACAATCTGTTAATTATCAACTAAATAGCGAATAGAGTGGAGTAATAATATTTGTATGCATATAAACATTACAACAATATAACTTGTACTTTTGTAGGTATGCAAACATGTAGATAAGCTTTCATATTACTAAGAGTCTGAAGTAAGAGAGTGTATTTCACCTAAATAATTCCCCATTTCCTTATGATCACGCCAGACGAAAACATCATTAATAAAATCAAGCAATTTATCGTGTAACAACAAAATCTGATTTTTCAAATCAAAATGGTATTCATCCTCCTCAGCGAAAGATTCAGCCTGCAAGTTTAAATCATCCAAGTTATCTAAAAGCTTACAAAGTTTCAGATATACCTGCTGATAATATTTTCTTTTTTCCAACTCCTGCTGATGGGTTGATTCTAAAATGGCACGGATACTTTCATCTTCTACAGAAAAATCTCCATCGGGTAAAGGCAAAAAAGCATTAGCTGCTTCATCTCCGGCTAAAATGAAAAAGACAACCAAACGATCCCTTCCATGCCAAACATGAAAAGGATCATTCAGCAACCAATTCTTCACTTTTCTAACAGAAGGAATAGAAGAATTAAATTTTGTAATTATCTGTATCATAGATAGTTATAAGCATAATCAATTAAAAATTAAGTCTGGATTGGATACCCTTGCCTGGCTTGCCATTCATATAAGGTACACCAAAATCCTCATAAAGCATCTTGCACACAGAACCACAAATTTTACGTTCATTGGTGTCAAAATCCTCTTTATTATACCGAGTTGCAATCTTTTTCAACTGCTTCGAAATACTATTAAGGATTTCCACTCTTTCTGACTGACTATCGACCTTGGCCACAGTTCTACTTATCGCTTGAACATAATAATTTGACTGTTCCACACGGAAATGACTTCTCATAAAAGTGTTGATAATGGTAAGCAGCTTAGTAAGCTTAGCTCCATAACTCTCAGAAAGCATAGAGATTTGAGGAATTGTAGGCTTTTGGGCACCTAATTTTGCAGTATTACCATTTGTTTCAATAATGAAATAATAAGCAGTTACTGCACTTCGTGAATTCTTGCTCTTTACCTTATAATCGAAACAGACATCACAAAGACCGGCATCAAAAACCTTTCGTATATCATCTTTCGCTTTATCAAGCACTCGTTTTTTGAAGTCAGAACCATTTTTATACTGCTCTTTCTGAACGACATTTCCTTTTTCATCGCGAACTTCCAACAAATTGAACATCTTTTTGATATCCTGTACAGTCATGAAGAAAACCTTGTCTTCTTTGTTTCGATATTGGCAACAGAATTCATAAAAGCGCTGTGAATAGACACTTTTGAACCCCATCTCTATATACATGTCAAACACAGTAAATTCAGATGAAAGATTGGTGAAGTAGGGGAGGAGAACAGGAGTAATACCTACAGTATAAGTTTCCTGATCTGGATGCTCATCAACATATGACAAAAGACCGGCATAAATACGGTGTCCATCCTTGGAATGAAAAACCTTCTTAGCATCCGTGATATTCTTGAGTGCATTGAAGGCATAATCCAAGTTGGAACTATGCCCGGAGACACATTCCAGAAGCTGGGTACGTGAGAGCGTAATCTGGTATTTTTCAGGATGCCCATCAGGAAGATCTTTCTTCTTTTGAATTCCACGGATAATCTGCAGCCAACAGTTTCGTTCCACAGCAGTCAGGTTACTGATTGCCTGCGTCACGTCATTAGGCTGAGTGATGAAGTAGTGCGGAATATTACTGAGAATATCCTTGTCTGTTTTCTTGGGTCTTCCACCTTTACGCTTCGGAATATTCGAGTTAGAAGAAGAATCTGAGGGATTGATTTCCTCAGCCTCTATCATCTCGATGTTGTCATTTGAATCCTTTGTCATTTTATTATATTTTGTAAATTTGTCGCAAATATACATCTTTTTGTGCGACAAACAATGCAACAATGTCGTATATTATGTATTTTTAACCTAACTAAGACTATCGGTCTCTTTAAAATTTATAAAACTGTCGCAGCATTATGTTAATCGCTGATATTCAATATATTACATATTCTATTGCGACAAAAATATAAAGTTTTGAAGTAAAATATTAATTGTATTTGCGACATTATAATAAGTTTATTGTCGCAAATACTTTCATCTATTAAAACTCCTTTCTAATATTGTCTGGTTAGTAAAGTTTTCCATATGAACTTATCTATTTGATTTTCTGATAGTTAGATATAAAACAGTAAATTTCACTTTAAATTATGCTGATTATCTGTTACGACAATTTTATAAAGTTATTGGTGAATCTGCGACAAAATTATAAGATTTTCTATTTTGCTGCGACAAGATTATAAATGGGCATTAATGACGATTGAAATCTATAGTAAACTTTATAATTTAGTCGCAAATGAAATTAATATCATAGGAGAAGACTTATTTTCATATTTTGATGAAATACATGAACGAAAACTCTTTAACTAATTGATATAAAGTCTATTATATGATTTTTGAAATGTAATGTTGCGACAAAATTATAAGATTTAACTACTTTATATGTACATCTGGAATGTTAATTAGGCCTTATATTTGGGTTCCACGAAAGTAATATACGACAAAATTATAAGCCAAAATTATTATTTGATGTTATTTGAGACTGAATTATAAAGATGTCGCAAATGAATCTATTATATTTATATTTTTGTCGTATATTATAAATAGGAATATTTTTAGATAGTTAATGTCAGCTGTAAGTTTTTGGGGTAGGGAGATTTTCTACTTTATAATTTTGCCGCAGAAACGATTCAAGAAAGAGTTTTTATTAGGATTATTCAGTCAGTACTAAGCAGGTATCTATCAATGCTGCGACAAAATTATAAAGTTATTCCCTTTATTTTTTAAGTTCTCATACATGATGTTCATAGTTTTTGAAGGTAGTGATATAGTGATATGTTATTTTTACGTAGTAATAGTTCTATTTGCGACAAAATTATAAGGTTATTCCCTTTATTTTTTAAGTTCTCATACATGATGTTCATAGTTTTTGAAGGTAGTGATATAGTGATATGTTATTTTTACGTAGTAATAGTTCTATTTGCGACAAAATTATAAGGTTGTACAACAAGATATAGGTTATGATGAGTGAGGCAAGTATACTTTATAATTTTGTCGCACCTTCTATATAAGATAGCTTTTCTATCTTTATAATTTTGTCGCAGTAAAATTGTTGTTCTTTCATTTTTATGGTATTTTAAACACAAAAAATTAAATCTACAAAACAGAAATATACATATTTTAACGCGCATAAAAGTCTGTTTTCTATTTAAGATGCTTGGCTTTCCAAAAACAATCAGGAAAAAGGGTAGATTCCAGTAAGATAGGGACAAAAATAGCCTTTTTAGGATAATATATATATAATATAATACCTATTAATATATTACATTGTCCTGCTCATTTTTATCTCTTTTATTTTGGCTTATTATTTTCTGAATTTGTAACATATTGAAAATCAATTATTTACAAACATAATCTGCGACAGATTTATAAGATGTTACGACGAAATTATAAGATGGATATGGGCAAAATAATAAAGTTTATTTTTTATCTGCGACAAAATTATAAGGTTTGCGATAAATTCATAACTTCTTAAAGGTGCGACAAAATTATAAAGGTAATATTGTTGCTTCAGTTTTTTAAATGTATAAGCTCTCCACATATTTTTTTTCCTCTAAAGGTGGATTTTTTCTTATTTTATTTGCAGGCTCAGACTATCAAGGAGACTATTCGGGGAAAGAATGGAGAACTGCAGGGTACAGCTGTGACTACCGTTCGAGGGAATAAGTCTGTTACTGTATATAAGGACAAATATGGTATGATTACCGGAAGATCTGAGAGTACTACAAATTCCCAGGGAAAGACCCATACGGTCTATCGTGATAAATACGGGCAGCGTACGGGTACAAGTACCACTCGGCAAACTGGCAATTCCTCCACTACAACCTATAAGGATAAGTATGGAAGAATCCAAAAGCGAGGAAACAGTCAGAGGAAGTAGTCTTCATGAATAAGTCATCTATACAGAGCTTATCACAGTTGTTTTTCAATCCAAGTCATCAGTACCGTAACAGCGTATTGCTGCTCTTCTTCTGTCAGCAGTTTTCCGGCTAGTATATGATGCCATTTGAAGAAGCAACTACGGCAACAGCAGCCTGTGGCATGTTGGGCAATAAATACAGGATGCCCTCTCATTGGTGTTTGCTTACCGTCATTGGGAATTATGGCAGGTGCAAGGCGTTTGGCAATGAAATCCTCTGCATGTTTACGGATTGTTGCCAAGCCTTTTTCTTTAATATAATCTTTTTCCTTCTTCGAAAGACGGAATCGGCTGCGGAAAGCAGATTTGGACAGTCTTTCAAACAAATCTGCCAGATTGTACTCTTTGTTAGTAGGAGAGTACAATCTTTGACACACAGAAATATCATATTCTTTTTCTTTGTTTTCTGAGGAGATAGAGTTTTTTATATTGTCATTTTTCTCTTCTTCAGGAAATAGTGAAAGTTCAACATATTTCTGTTGTTTTTTTCTTGCGTTCTTTCTCATAATTACTCTACATTTACTTCGAATTTTCATCAGTTTCTTCAATGCTTCTTTTCTGCGTATTTGGTAAGAACCCTGCTATGATGCCGGGCAATGTATCAGGAAGGCATTCACTTGAAAGATGAATTTGAGGCTTGTTTTATAGAATTACCATCTGTATTACCGAAAAATACAAATAGCTTTCCTGTATATTCAAGCATGCAAAAATACAAAAAATATTTGTGACAAGCAAATAATCTTAAGAAGTAATTTGGCAGATAGTGAATTCCAATGCGCCATTTTGGCTTACTGACGATGACAGAAATTGATGAAAGTCAAGAAATATAGGCTTTTTTGAAAATATCCCTTCAAATTTTGTGTGCGTACACAAAAAGGCATTACCTTTGCACTTGAAAAGATTGAATAACGATAATTAAAGTAAAGAAAGGGTAACAATTATGATGATTTTTGGAATGACATTAGCTGTATTGGCTATCACATTTGCTGAGATTGTAGAGATCAACAAGAAAATGAATCTTAGCAAGTAAAAAGGCTTGAAGATGAGCATCTTAGGATGCTCAGTATGAGAGCATATATATTAAGGTAAAGGTTAGGATAACAGATTTTAAGAGAGAAAGGAACTATATTATGATAGTATTAGGTATGATTTTAGCAGTGGTGGTTGCAGCCGTAGCAGAGCTTGGTGCAATAGCCAACAAGAAGAACTTCGCTTAATAGCGATATTCTTCATTTTAGGAGAAATAAGGTTTTCCATATATAAGAGGTAAGGCAGTTGTAGGCAGAAGATGCTTGCAGTTGCCTTTTTCTTTTTATGCCATTTGCCATCATCTCATTCTAATAAACTTGAAAAGATAATCTATATGAAAAAATGCCATTCCCCAGTTTTTTGTGGAATATTTCCACACGATTTCCCCATTTTCCACAATCTTTGTTTTTGGTACATATAGTCTAACTATCTGATAATCAGTATGTATTGCATTTTTGACTTCTTTTGGCACGCAGATTGTGAATACCATTAGTGGGTTCGCCAATGAATCCACAAAGATAGAAAGTAATAAAAATAAATATTCACAATTAAAAACGATAAGATTATGAAAAAGTTCGTATTTGCAGCTATCGCAGCTATTGTAATGGTTTCAGTAAGTAACGTATTTGCATCCAATAAGATGATGAGTAACGTTCAGGTTGCTCCAGTTGACACCGTAGCTCCTGCTACTCCTACAGATTCTTCAGCAGTAAGTACTCCTGTCACTACACAGGCTGGTGCAGAAGATTCTACTGAGCAGCAAAATCAGGAGATTTCTACTCCTACAGAGACAAATCCTACAGAGGCAACAGAAGTTCAGGCTTCTTCAGAGCAGCAGGCTGTGGCTGAATAAATTCCAAGATAATGGTCTTTTTTAAAAGCATACTATAGAGAAAAGGGTAGAATAGTTTTCATTGAAAGATTAGGTTTTTAGGATACGTTTTAATTGATTATTGCTAAGTAAATCAGTAACTACAGAATTAGAGTAAATTAGCGAAAAATGAAGTCTGCTGGCAGTGTGTTAGCAGACTTTTTGGGTATAATATTGTATATAAAAACAACAAGATTTCGCACGACATCCTATCGCATTTTGAAGGCGATGAAGAAAGGTAACCATTGAAGACAAGTTAAGAAATAGTCTGCGAAGTTCAATACTTTTTATAAATAAAAGTTTTTGTGTAATAGTTGTTTAATGACTAAAAGCAGACTTTAGGGAGTGCACTGACTACAGTTTTTAAATTTACGTATGGAAACAGTTATGAAAAGTAGTAAAAAGTAAAAAAATAACAGATGTTATAGTTGATTTGTAAGCAAAAATTTGTTTTTATCATCTTTTTTACTGAAGTTTCGCAAGTGAATAAATATCAACTTGCTTGTTTATAAATATACAT
>ENA-OPCZ01001050-OPCZ01001050.1-human-gut-metagenome-genome-assembly--contig:-NODE-1050-length-15424-cov-17.318498_pt1 | contig 15424 bp, 5 predicted proteins | sample MGYA00241566_ERZ501483 | MGnify/ENA primary metagenome ERZ501483 (study PRJEB25962, sample SAMEA1965191) | human gut metagenome | biome: human gut; feature: human-associated habitat; material: faeces... | reverse complement strand
GCTTGATTGCATTCGCCTTGCACGATGATTCAGCCCGCACTTGCTAAATCCGAAATTCGAATTACTGCACGCATTGGTGGTATTAACAAACAAATTGACGGGTTAACGGGTAAGTTTGCCAATATAGCATACTTACGCGTCAACCCGTCAACAGGTTAATCAATATTTCGTTCCTACTTCATCAACTTGGCAGTATGGCTCTTGCCGTCTGCCGTCTGTACGGTGATGTAGTACACACCCTCGGCATAGCGCGACATGTCAATGCGCTCCGTGTCGGGTGCGGGGTTCTGGTTGATGTACAACAGCTGGCCATTGGTGGCGTGAATGGTGATAAGACGCATGGCCGGACCATTGGTGCTTGCTGTCACGTGCGTCTTGACGCGACGTGGCATAATGTTCACCTGAGGAGCCTCAGCATCTGTCACATCGGTCGCAGTGAGCAGCTCTATGGCAAACGGCTCCTTGAGCGTACCAATCATGGCATTGTCAACATAGGTCAGAGCAGCATTGGTTGAAAGTACCTGACCATTGTGTGCCACACGCACATCAAGTTGCGGTCCATTGCCATCGCCACTGATGGTTATGAAATACAAACCATCAATTTCGACCGATGTACCACGGCACTCGTCGTCAGCAAACACGCCTATCTCGGCACCACTTACGGGTTGGCCGCCTTGCGTGATGCGTGCTATCACCGTCATGTTGTTGGGATAAGCATGGCGGTCAACAGGCGGGAAGGCCGACTGCACCTCGTCACTATTGGCAGCCTTGCCACCGTACACCTCGCCATCATTGGCCACCTTGCGGCGCGCCTTGCTGGCAGGAGCGGCAGTAGGATAACCAAACTGGCGGCTGTCATCAGCTGCGCTGAAGTATATGTAGCCCTGTCCGGGTTCCATAACCTCGAGCGAACCTATCCACTCATAGTCCTGATACATGGCAAATCCGTTCTGGCCCTTCACAATATCACCCGTAACGGGTGCCGCAGGTGCCAGGGCATAGAGCGGCGATGCGGTGTAAATGGGCGTGTAGCCGAGCCATGTCCAGCCCTTGTTCAGTGTAACAGGCGTGGTGGCAGTATTCACCTGCTCGCCCTTCACGCTGAAGTCAGCGGGCTGCTCCATATAGAGCATGTACATTTCCTTCACATTGAGCTTGTCAAGGCCACCCGTCCAGACCAGACTGTCGGCAGCGGGCACTGCAAACTGCGTCTGGTTCTTGAGCATGCGGGCTGTTGCAGCCACGGGGGCAAAAGTGCCGGCCACGGTGGCATCAACTGGCGTCACGCTGAACGACAGCCACTGCCAGCCCTGATGCAGACTGAACTGCTGCTCTACGGCGTTGGTAGCATTAAGCACATACGGCTTCGTTACGCTGCCGTACACGGCATTGGCGCTGAAGGTCACCTTGTCAGCGGTTGCAACCACCGGGTGTACCTTGCCCGTGGCGGCATGCCATGCCTTGAAGCTCACAGGCGAGCCTGGCTCGTCGGAGTTGCCATAAATGGTAAGCATGGCAAAGTAGCAGTCGTAGCGCTTGTTGTAGACGGGCGAAGCCACACCCACACAAGTGCCCTTGGCATTAAATGCAGCCACAAGGTCGGCGCCATTCTCCGACGGCACACCGTTGAATTGCAACTGGGCCACCATGCTCATGTTCATGTCATACTTAGCAGCATCAACACGCCAGTCGGGCTGCTGTCCTGTCACAGTGAGCTGCACGTGCAGCGGCTGTGCCACACCCAGGTTGCCAGTGAGGTAGAGCGTTGCCTCATAGCGGCCTGCTGCCACCGACGCGGGCACTGTCAGGCGCAACTTGGCTGTGCCAAGGGGCTTGAGCTGTCCGCTCTCGGTATTGAGCGTGAGCCATGAGGGCAATCCGCTGATAGTCCATGCCTCGGCGGCGCTGCTGTTGTTCACAATCTCAACCTCGGTGGTGAGCTTGTCGGCCTGTTGCTTGGCAAGCGTCAGTTGGCTGTCGCCCCAGAGCAACTGGTTCTGCTGCACATAAGCCGTCCAGCTGATGGGGTCGGCCAAGTTGTTGTTCACATCGCGTATGCCACGCAGCGTAAAGTTGACGGTGCAACCCTCGAGCGCAGCGGCCGATTCGTTAAGAGTGATAACCACCTTGCGCTCCGATGCGGTAAAGTTGAATGCCACATTGCTGAGTTTGGGAGCAGCCTTCAAGCCGGGAGCCTCATCGCCAATGGCAGCCGAGCCATAGAGCTTGGCCTCGTGCGGCTTGGGCAGCGTGGTGGTGGCATGGTCGGCCATGTCGGCCACCACTTCGGCCTGGCTGTACTGGTTGAGCTGTATCTTCTCAAACGGATAGTAAGCCACCAGTCCGCTCTCGGTACCTTCGAGGCGCTGCAAGCGTGCGGCACGCAGCACATCAGCAGTAAGACGGGCATTCCACAGGCGCAACTCATCAAGCTGACCGTTGAAGTAATTGCTGTACACAAAGTCGGCAGCCCCCGCAGTCTGTGCGCGGCGCATCACGCCAAGCATCAGGCTGTCGCTCTGCAAGCGGAGCGGGGCACTGGGTGTAAACTGTGCCACATTGTTGCCGTCAACATAGACGGCTGCCGTGCCGTCGTGCAGCACGTTCAGTGCAAAGTGGTGCCATTGGTTGTCAAGGCAGTCGGCTGTGCCAGTGGCCAGCATCTGGTCGTTCTGGCTCAGTTGCAGCTGGCCTTGGGCATTGAAAGCAGCCATCACGCCATCGGCATGGGTGCTGAAGAGTGTGGCCTGCTTGCCAGCCTCGGGCTTGCTGCCCTTAAACCACAGTTCGAGGGCATAATCCTCGTCGGTGGCGGGTGAGCATGAGGTCAGGTCAATGGCAGCATAATCGGTTGTACCGTTCAGGCTGACAGCCTTGTTGGGCGTAGCCATATACCACGAGGCGGCAGGCAGCGTGATGTGGCGCGAGCGGGCCACGTCGTTGGCTGTAGTGCCAGTGCCCTCGTTGAGCGGCCAGTAGCCGGCTATGTCGGCAGAGTTGGCCTGCTTGGTAGTGTACATGTCGGCCTTGGCCTCGGCGTATGAGCGGGCAGCGTTCCACAAGGTGAGTTCCTGCATGGCGCCCTTCATTCCGCCACCTATGCGCAGCGGGCCATTGCCGTTGTAGGCGGGCACGGGCTGCGATGCAAACAGGCTGGCGTCGGTGTCATCGTAAGCACAGTCGGCAGTGAGTGTGCCGCCCTGGCTGGCGGGCGCATAGCTGAGTGCGAGGTAGGTCCACTTGTCCTTGGGCAGTGTGCCTTCCGACGTCACCTTGGTGCCGGCCACATCGGCCGTGAGGTGACCCTCGTCGTCAACCGACAGGGTAAACTTGGTAGCTGCTGCGCCATGGCTCAGTATCTGGCCGGCGCCAGTGTAGTTGAGCCACATGTTAAGGGCAAACGGACGTGCGGCCAAGTCGATGTCGGCCTCGGTTTGTGCACCCTCGGCACCTGTGAGTTGCAGGGCCACATCGTGGTCAACCTTCGAGCCGTTGAGCTTGCTGGTCACCACAAAGTTTTCGGTTCTGATAAGGCTTGATGCCTTGATGTCCTCGTTAAAGGTGATTGACACTTCACCGTCGGGGGTGAGTACACCGTTGGCGGGCGACGGGTTGCCCAACAGTTTCGGGCGCGCCACGTCTTTCACCACTTCAATGGTCTCACTCTCATTGTTCACCTCGCCACTGCCAAAGTCGCACATGGTGATGGCGCGCAGTTCGTAGGTCTGATCGGGGAAGAGTGCGTTGTTGCCCATGTCGAGCACATAGGTGGTCGATGCACCGCTGATAAGCTGGTTGTTGTCGGTGAGGTCGGCCTCATCGTTGACAAACTCCTTGGCCAACTGCCAGTCTACATCGCGGGCACCCTTGTACTGAATGCGGAAGCCCTTGAACGAGCGGAAGTTGCGGTCGTAGCGGCTTACCACCATCTTGAGCTGGCTGCCGGTGTTGCAGTTCACCACGCGGTCGGGCACGCTGAGCATGATGTCGGAACAGCTGGGCACGAACTGGGCCGAAATGGCCACGGTGTCGGCTATTACCGGGAATGACCCTGTGGGGTCGCTCTGACACTGCGAGCGCAGGGCGAGCTTGATGTTGTTGTACTCCAGCACGCTCTGGTCGGTTTGTGTGAGTTGCAGCTGCTTGCGCAGGGTGTTGCCAGCCGGCACCAGGAACACGCGGCCGTCGGTCAGTGCTTGGCCGTCGATGCTGAGTTTGGCGCCATTGGGGTTGGTTTCGTCGAGCATAGAGAGCTGGAACCACACGTCCTCACCCGTCTCGCTGTCGTTCTGCATGAGCAGGGTAAAGTTAGCAGTACCGCCTGAGGGCACATCGGTGGCATAGTTATTCTCCACATTGAGTTTGGGCACTTCTATCTGCATGGTAGCGGCCGATATCTCGGTGCCTGGCTCATAGTACTTGCTCACATACTTGTCCTCATAGGGGCAGCAGGTTTGTCCGCCACGGGTTATGAAAATGGGGCCGAAACCGTCGGGAGCATTGAACACGTCCACCGACAAGGCATCGTCGTCGCCATTCTCCTTGAGCGTATAGCCAATGGTCTTGGCGTTCTCCGAGCTTGAGCCTTGCACAAAGGTGTTGCGGGTGCCTGTGGTGGTCTTCACCGTGAGGTCGACACCTGTGCCGTTTATCTCAAATCCGGTGGTCACACCGCCCACTATCATCACCTCAAACTCCTCGCTGGTTTCGTGGCTCTTGGCCTCGATGGTGCCTACCGAGTTCTCGATGGTGGCACCGGCGTCGAACGAGTAGTTGCTTATGAGGTACTCTGTGCGGCTGCTCTTGGCCTCAATCTTGGCCTTCTCGTTGTTGGCCAGGGTCTGTGTCCAAAGCGCCATTTGCGAATTGTACCACTTCACCTTGTCCTCAAAGGCTATGGGCTTGCCATTGCTGTCGGTGGTCTTGGCGGGGAGCATCATGGTGTAGCTCGGACCGTCAAGCTTGTCGCCCGACACGGCGGCAGCGCCCCACACGTCCTTGTCGTTGTTGTTCGAACCAAAGCGCGGGTCGTCCTTGCTCACCTTCGACACATACACCACCTCGTTGGTCGTGTTGCTGGTAATGCCCTCTGAGGGGTCGTGCAGCAAACTGTTGCGCACGCTTTCGAGGTTGGGCAGCAGGGTGTTCTCCACATAGTTCTGCGAGTAGTTGAACCCTGTGCCAAACTCCATGCCGGTTGATATAACGTCCTCGCGGGTCACGCCAAAGCCGCCCTTGCCGTCGGGACGTATGTCCACGCTGCGGGCATTGCCAAACAAAATGTTGGTGGCGGTGCCTATAAACACGTCGCCGTTGGCGCCCACATAGTCCTCCTCGTCAGACGTGCTCACGCGGTTGGTCGTAGTGGTGGTGGTAGAGCTTTCCTGACTGTCGGTGATGTCGAGGTTGACCTCGGCACCCACTTCAAGGTCGGCCTTGGTCGACGCTTCGGTTATGACACCTGCACCCACGCCCACCCAAGTGGCGGCCTCGAAACCGAGCTTGGTGAGGGTGCTCACCTCGTTATTGGTTACAAACGAACCGGCGTACGAGGTGCTTTCGGTCACAGAGGTGGCTGTCTCATAATAGGCGTTTGAGTTTGAACCCGGGGGGTCGCGCAGCACCATGAGCACCTTGTCGGGGCCTGATGTCACAAAGTTGTTGCCCGACGGCAGTTCACCAAGCACAATGGCCTTGAAGGTGCCGTTGCCACTCCACTGCTTTTGTGCGCCATTCACGTCGAACACCATGTTAAGCCCCAGAGTGTACGGTTCTGTGATGTTGGGGAAACCTGCCATAAAGGTGTATTCGGCATGGCCGAGCGAGTCGAGCTGCAGCTGGTTGGTGGCCAAGTTGTTCTCGTCCTTAAACTTGCCGTCGTCGGCACCTTCAAAGTTCACCACCTGTCCGGCAGCAAACTGGTTGGTAATGGTGACAGTTGACTTCTGCAACGGTACACGGTCGGTGACGGGATTTTGGGCATCGTCCTGGTTGACGTACTGCTCGTAGCCGTCGAGGGTGAAGGTGTAGCGGCGCAACTGGGTGAACACCGGGGCACCCATGGCATAGGTCACTGTGCCCTGCTCGTCGGTGGTGTAAAGCGGCACTTCCTGGCCCTTGGGGTCGCTGAGTGTCACGTACTTGAAGGTGGCGTCGCCAAAGGCGGGGGCGCCCTTCTGCTTTACATCGAATGTCGGCTCCACGCGGTGGGCCAAGTTGAGCGATGCCACATAGTCGAAGCGTTGCACTTTGCCATCGTCGGTGGTGGCGGAGTCGGTCTTGACGGCCAGCGGATTGCTGGCGTCGATGCCAGGAATGGTGGCACGGTCGAACACAATCTCGGCGTTTGACGGCACCTCGACACTGGTCACCTTGTACTGTACGGGGGGCACCAGGGCGGCAAACTCGCCTGTGGCGGGGTCGGTGGTGATGGTGATGGTCTTTACGGCATCGTCATCGCCGCCACCCACCTGGGCGGTGCTCTTCACCTGGCTGCTTGCTGCTTCATAGCTGCGGGCGTCGGTGGCGTTTTCGTAGGTATAGGCGCCACCATTGTCCTTGCGCACCACATTCATACGATAGGCATCGCCTGCGCTGAGCTTTATCACGGCCTGGCCAATGTTGGCCTTGCTCTGTGCCAAACCAAGGGGCTTGTCCTTTTCAACGTCGCCACCTGCCACACGGCCGGCTATTACGACTTTGGTCACATCGGTAAAGTTCACCGCCGGTTCTTCCTTTACAAAGGTGTAGCGTGTGCCAACGCCCTTGTCGTCGGCGGGGAAACGGCCTGCCGAGGCAAACTCGTGGCCCTGCTTCTTTATCTGTATAAAGTGGTCGCCAATGGGCACACTGATGCTGAAGCGGCCCTCGCTGTCGCTGGTGATGGGCTCGCCGTCCTTATAGCAGATGTTGCCGTCTACGTAGAAGTTGCAACCCTCCACCGGATAGGTGGTGCCTTCGTACAGCACCTGGCCTGTGACGGGGAAGCTTGAGGTATCCTCAAAGTCAACGCCATTGTGGTTGATTGAGTTCTGGCTGACGTAGCGCGAGAGCTTCTGTGGTGTAAAGCTGTGTACGCCCTTGCTTGGCACAACCGAGTAGTTGGTGCCGCTGCCGGTAAATGGCACACCTTTTATCACATAGTTGCCCTCGGCATCGGTGCGGCCGTAAATGCTGAATGCATCGTCGGGGGGCACAATGGTGCTGATTTTGTTCGACGACTTGATGATGCCGTGATGGCCATTGGCCACGCCGCCGGTCTTGCTGTAGTCGTAAGCGGTAGTCTGGTTGGTAATGCCCTCGTCGAGCGGCCAGTACAGATAGAGGTCTTTCTCGTCGCCCGAGAGCTGGTGGTCGTAGGTGGCTGTCAACTCGGCATCGGTAAGCGCTTTGTTCCACACACGCACCTCGTCGATATAGCCGTTAAAGTTGTAGCTTGCCAAATCGCTCACATTCGTACCGAAGGCCAGGTTGTAAAGCTTCTTGCGGTTTTCCTTGGGCATGCCCGTGGCCTTGGTTTCAAACTTCTGCATCTTACCCTTGGTGTCGATGGCGCGCAGGGTCCAATTGGCGGCGCCGTCGGTTGACAGGGCTATGGCATAATAGTTGTTGGTCTCGAGCATCACCGTGGTGGGCGTGTCGGCATACTTGTCAGGTGTGGGCAGGCGCAACGTCAGCTGGTAGGCACCGCTGCTGGTGCGCTGACCAAACAGTGAGAAGTTGTCGTAAGTGTCAATCAGCATGGGCTTTGCATATTTGGCTGCATTGCCCGATTGCTTGATGTTGTCGTCGAGGCGGAACCATGCCTGCATGGTGAGGGGTACACTGTCCATAAACAGGGCACCGGCCTCCTCACGGTCGAGGGGCAGCACAAGGCCACCGCCCACATTGTCTACACGCAATGAGTAGAACTGCGACTTGGCCTCGGGATCGTCCTTGGGCTGCACCAAATTGACGCGCACGCCCTCAACAGCCGTACCTGTGCCATAGGCTATGCGGCCGGCTATGGTGCCGGTGGCCTGGCAAAAACCGTTGTCGGTGGCCTCGGCGGTTTGAGTGCTGTTGTTATTACAGTTGATGTACGACGACACGCGGTATTCGTAGTACTGGCCGGGGGCCACATTGTTGTCGTCGAAGGTGTACATCTCCGAGGTGCCCGACACGGTGTGTATGTCGCTCCAGTTGCCCTTGCTGCCAAGCATACGGCGTGCCACCACATAACGGGTGTTGCCCTCAGATATTTGCTGGGCGTTCCAGGTGAGCTTGACGCTGTTGCTGTACAGGCCCTTGCTCACGTTTAACGATGTCACACGGCTGCTGCCGCTGATGGAGCCTACGGCAATGGGCGACTCAAAGGTCTTGCCAAAGGCTTTCAGCGCAACCTTGAACTCGTAAGAGTCACACACATTCTTGATGCCAGTGTACTCGTATTCGCCCGAGGTGGCATTCACATCGGTGCGGGGCACGCTCACGGGGTTGCTCCACTGGGTTGTGCCGGCCAAACGGCTGTACACAAGGAAACTCTGCTCGCTGTTTCTGAAAGCACCATAGTTCCAAGTCACCACCACGCTCTGCTCTTCAGAACGGGTGTCTACCTTGTCAAATACGAACGACGGCACTATCTTGGTCGTCACAGTGGCCTTGAGGTCGTCTACTATGCCTTCCACCCGTCCTTTTGGTAGGTGACGATATACACATATTCGGTTTCAAGGCTCGGCACTTCCACCTCGCAGTTGTTGGTGTTATAGTCAACGGCAGCGATACGCTTGGCTGAACTTGCCGACTCGCCTTGCTTGTAGCGGTACACCAGCCACTTGTCTTTCTTGCTGCTCAAGCGGGTGTCACCCTTGGTGTTCCAAGTCAGCTTTACGGTTTTGGTCCACTGTTTGGGTTCTGCACTCAAATTGCCCGGGTACGGACAACCGGGCACGGTAACTGACCAAATAGTGCCGTTGTTGTAACGCTGGAACACACTGTTCTTGTTGTCGTGGATGGGATCTACTACACTACCCACGCCAATATTCATCACGGCACTCCATGCGCCCCAATAGTAGATGGTGACGGCATTGCGGTTGCTGAACGTGCCGTCGAGCGTCTTGGTCACGCTGGTGGCATTGTCGGCCGCATACACCGAACCATACTTGAGGGAAGTATACGAACTTGAATTGTTGAAATAGTAGGTGGGCGCGAAACCCCAGGCTTTCTTATTCGGCAGCTTCGAAGCATTGAATGTAATTTTGCCGGCGGCACTGCGCACAAAACTGCCCTTATTGGTTTGGGACTCGCTGATGGCCGAGCCGGCAGTGAAGTTCAGAGTCTTGTTTATGTTGTCGGGGTCGTCGCCATTGTCGTTGTTGTCCCAACAGCCCTTAAACGTGATGCCACCCAACTTGCCAATGCCTTCAGGTGTTCCATCACCCTCGATCATTTTCTTTGAAGGGTAAAAGCGGGCGTAGACAGTACGCTTTTTGCCGTTCATCACGTCCCTTACAATGGTGAGGCGGCCATACGCTTCGTTGTGACGCACCAGCTTGTCATGACAACGGGGCATTTCGCCCACCAAGACGTCTTTGTATGTGCGGACTGGTATATACCTGTTACCGAATTGAAAGTTCTGTATTCCAACGAACTCCCTCACATATATCTTGATTCTACGCATGGCATCGGGCTTGCTGTTATCCTTGTCGTAGTCCATGTAACGGAATTCGATGTACGGACGTGCCTCGCTCATGGCTATGTCATCAAGACATATTGTCTTGGCTACGTCTTTGGGGTCAGTGTTTGCCCTCACCACCTGCGGCACAAGGCCCCAGGTCATGAGCAACACGCCCAACATGAGCAGCCACCGGCCCAATAGGGGCGGAGGAGGCACTTTCTTCGGTACCCGCTGATGGGGTAATCGTGTAAAGTGTGTGTGCATAATGATAAATGTTTATGAATTTAGTGAATTTGTTTACAAATTTAAGTATTGCCATCGTTTCGATGCAAACGATTGCCCTGTCTTGTTGTCCGATTGCTCATAAGTAGTTGTCCGATTGGTACCAATCGGACACTTTACCCGTTTTTTGCACCGGAAAGGCCGTTTTTGCGATGAAATGGGGCATTTCTGCGATGAAATGGGCCATTTTTGCACTTTGCGCCCCTCATCAGCACGTTTACACGCTTTTTACCTACATCTTACACTTTTTGCCTGCACTGCATTGATTTTCAATGCGTTACGGAGTGTAGGTTACTCTGCACTGTGCCTACACACCCTTTGCACACTACCTACACACCCTTTGCACTGCCTGCACGGCGGTTGTTCACGCCTTGCACTGATTGTTTTTTCGACAATGGTGGGCAGCAAAAACGCTTGCGGCAGGTAGAATTACCAGTCGGAACAACTGATATTTCTACCTGCCGCAAGCGTTATAACGCGCTGGCACAGGTACCAATATGTTGGGTGCAGACAAGTGCCGTGCAGTCAGTGCAGGTGCCGTGCAGGATGTGCAGGCAGTGTGCAAGCACTGTGCAGATTTACCTACACTACGTAACGCATTGAAAATCAATGCAGTGCAGGCAAAAAGTGTAAGATGCAGACAAAACATCACTTTTCACTTTATGGGGGGAGCACAGTCGGTACTGGAGGACATTACCGACCTGTGAAGCGCAATTACAACCTCTAAATGCTAACACAAAACGCTAGCTCTAACTTAAGCACAAGACGCAAGCTCTAACTTAAGCACAAGACGCTAGCTCTAACTTAAGCACAAGACGCTAGCACTAACTCAAGCACAAAACGCTAGCTCTAATGGGGGCGACGCGTCCCGCGTCGGGAAAATAAAAAGGAAATGCACATCACCGGGCACAGCTCGCTACGCCATCTGCCCGTCACGCCACTCGCGGGGCGTCATGCCCGTGCGGTCGTTGAATATTTTGTACAACTGGCTGCGCGATGTAAAGCCACAGGCCGACGACACACTCTCGTTGGTGTACTCGGGGTGGGCCTTGATGTAGTCCTGCGCCTCCTTAAAACGTATGTCGCTCAACCAAATGCGGAAGGTGGTGTGCAAATGCTGGTCGAAATAGATGCTGAGAATGCGGCGCACCACACCTATGCTCTGTGAGAGCTTGACCATGTTGACGGTGGTGTCGCGAAAGTTCTTTTCGGCACACCACGCAGCAAGGGCTGCCTCAACAATACGCACCATTTCGGGCGGCAACTGCTCGGGGGCGGCATCGTCTGATGCTGACTCATCGGCGTCACCATCGGCCATTGACTGTGAGGCATCGGCCACATCGGTCAGCACCTCGTCGATGGGGGCAAGGTTGTAGCCCATGGCCACGAAACTCAGGTTGAAGATGACAGCGGAGAGCAGCACGGCCGGCCCTATAACAAAGAGCAACGGACGCCACATGATGGCACCCACAAGTGCAAGCGAGGTGCAGCAAAACAGCAGGTAGCCCGCCCACGTGTAGCGCACATAGGGCATGATGTCGCCACCCGTTTCGGCCTCTACCCTGCTCCTGTTGCGGTGTATCTCGCTGAGCGGTATGACGATGCTCGTGAGCATGGACACTAAATAGAGGGTGTGCAACACCATTTGCTCATAGGGCATGTACAGACTGTTGCGCCTCAGCCACCCGCTGCCAAATGCAACGAATGTGGCCACAAGCAATATGCCAAACAACAGGTCGTAGCGACGGCGCCGACGCTTTTCGCACTCGAGGTTGAGTATGGAATGGGCCACCAGGAAGGTGGCGGGGGTGTAGAACAGTATGTTTACTATCGTGCCGGCATCGTCGCTGTGGGCTCTGAAGCCGCAGGCCATTTGCAGGCCGTAGTGTATCATCAGCAGCACGGCGGCGGCCACGAGCGACCAGCGCGATTTTTCGTACTGGCGGTTGACTACGGACACCTGAAAGCGTGACACAACAAGCACAAGTGTTTGCATGGCAAACACTAACAGACAGGTGTATTGTAATAGAAATAATGATGACATTTATTGATTGTTAAGTAGTGCCCGACAAAAGGAGGCACTATCCTTTCGGACTCTGCAAAGTTAAACACATTTTTGCCGCTATTCCAAAAATATTTAGATATTTGCGGAATTGGGGCTTGTGAGCGGACCCATCAGAATGGGGAGATTTGAGCCAATTATTGGCGTTCGGTGAGACTCTAAAGCACATAGTAATGCTTTGGATTTTTACCGGACTGCAATAATTCTAAACGCTAACACAAAACGCAAGCACTAAACGCAAGCAACAAACTCAAGCTCTAATGGGGGCGACGCGTCTCGCGTCGGGAAAATTAAAGCAAAAGCTCACAGATAGAAGCCTAATTAGTGCTCATTTTTCCCGACGCGAGACGCGTCGCCCCCATTAGAGCTTGAGTTACTTACGGCACTAAAAATGGGGTTGGCTAACCTCACGGTCTGCCAACCCCCCATGTATAATAAATCTAACCTAATATTTTCAAGTTGTAGCTTAGTCCTCGTCAGACCAAGACTCGCTGCTCCAGCCCTTCTCGCCAGAGAAAGAGGTGCCTGCGTCAACTTCCGTGTCACTCACCTTCAAATTGGTTGAGGCGGCGAGCATGGTCATGGCGTCGAATGTGATAGCCTGGGCTGTGGGAGCCATATATGTCTTTTTCATTGTCATTATCTGTTTTGATGGTTTAATACTACTGTCAATTTAATTAGCGTGCAATGAACTTGTTGCCACCCTTGATGTAGAGGCCACCCTTAACGGTGCGCACTACGCGACGGCCGGTGAGGTCGTAAACGGGGGCGTTGTTCTGCTCGGCATTAACGATTTGGTTGATGCCAGTTACATTGCCACCAAAGTTCATAGAGATGGCTTCGCCACCGACTACATCGAGAGTCAAGTATGCCTTGTTGGCCTTGAGTGTTGAACCAATAGTACCCTTGTAGAAGGCTGTGCCGTTAGCACCACCAGCAAGAATGTAGGCATTGTCGCCTTCAGCGATTGTCTTTTCAGCACCAGCAGAGTTGCCGAGTTTGTTGTTCTCGATTGTAGCAAGAGTTTCGGCAGTAGCGGGAACCATGATTACGGCATCAGTGCTTTCAGAGGTCAAAAGAACGCCTGTCTTTGCGGGAATAGCCTTACCTTCTACAGCCTTCATTGTAGCCTTGGTATTGTCAGCAGTACTCACATAGTAAGCCTTTACACCTGTGGGGATAACAGTAGCAAATGGTGCGCTGAATGTGGCGAGGTTGCTCACGCCCTCAACGTCGCTAACTGTGTTGAAAGTGATGGTGTTGGGGTAAGTTACTTCTTCGAGTTTGAAAGCTGTGGTATAACTGGCTGTATTGCCCTCAGTCATATCCCAGCCATTGAACGCACCGTCCTTCTTGTCAACAATGAAATTACCATTTTGTTTGTTACCAGATGTTGCACGTTTTCCTCCTATATTGAAACAAGAGAGAATGCTGTTCTTTGACAATGTCAAGTCTGTCCATTGCGCATCATATTCTGTTATATACCCCTTACCGTTATTGGTACCAGAGCTATTTATAGCAGCAACTACCAAGTATTTGCCGTCCTCTACATTAACAAATACATACTTGTTATTTACTACACGGCACACGAACTGAGCAGCTTGAGACTTATCACTTACGGCCTTAAGTTTGTCTTCTGATTTGTATGAAAAATAATAGCAAGTGCCATCTTGTTGCACATTGGTGATAACATACACCTTACCATCTTCGGGCATCTGAACATCAGTTGATTTATAATATGCCGTCTGAGCTTCGCTAAGTGTAACATATTTTTCATAAGTCTGCTCTGACTCAAAAGCACTGATTGCTGCATCAAATGTAGTACGAACCTTAGATTCAGCCTTTGGAAGACCTACACCTGTCTTTGCAATATCAGCTTTTGAAGATGCCAACAACGCTGCATACTTATTTTCTTTATCATCAAGTGTGTACTCAACCACCAATTTTTTAGCTGTTGCATCAATTTTTACAGTCTTTGAAAGTCCCGTTGTACCTTTTTCAGTAATTGTAAAATTGTCTTGCGTGACAGTCGTACCCTTAGCGAAGAAGAAGTTACCACCATTATACACGGTTTTAGTTCCTTTGTTGGTGTCCGATGTATTCGTGACAGTTATCTGCATTGTATTCGGATTGAAATCACCCGTAGCTACAACCGAATACACATCGTAATTATCCGCTGGATTTACCTTAGAGAATTCGAAACGGGCATTGCCACTATTTCTTGAGCCAGCAATATAATTCCAGTTGCTCCAATCTTCCCAATAACTGCTTGTTCCCACGCGATATTGTGTGGGATTATTTGTGTCCATTTGAGTTATATCGTAAGTTGCAGGCTTAGTATTCGAAGAAATTGCTAACGAAATCGCCCCACTTACCATTGATACTTTTAATGGCATACTTACCGTCTGTGTTGTCTACATAAACGAAAGCCGTTGCATCACTCTTTTGAGCAGCATCAGATGCAAAATAATACTTACCATCCTTTGCAGTCTCTGCCGAATACACATAACGAGGTGCAGTGGCAGAAATATCAGTTCTGGTAACGCCCACCACCTGGCGCATCTGATACCAACCAGATTCGAGAGTTGGCGTCGAAACTGGTTCAAAATTTACCTGTGCCGAAGCAGGCATAGACAGGCTGCCCATGGCAATGAGTGCCAAGGCAAGAGTAGAAATTTTCTTCATAGGTTGTGATATTTGTTGATATTAAGTTATAAAAGCAGCGTCGGACAACGCACAACACAACTATCGCCGCGCTATGGACTGGCAATGCAGACCATGGCGCGGCGATGACTCTACGGCACAAAGGGGGCTTGCACCATAGCGAGTGTACGTTGCTGATGTTAAATGTCTATAACAAATGGGGGGGGTAAATAGCAGCATATTGCTGGCATACAATGCCACGTGCTTTACCTTACGACCAAACTCGGAGGAAAGTACATAATACGCGTTGCGTGTCATAATTTGTTGCTAAATAATTTTGTTTAATTTACGCTGCCGCATTTGTAAACGCACAACTGCGGCGTGACAGCCTCATCGCTCTGCTCTGCTTTTATCAACAACACTTAATGCGATGACTGCATATTGCGTTTTCATTATCAATTCGGCGCAAAGATAAGACCTTTTTATACATTACGCAATACCTCCGTCACATTTTGTGCCACTTTTGTGCTTAAAAACATATTCTGAAGGCCATACACGCGAATGGCCCGACAGACAGATGTGCTGATGATGCGCACGCGCACAAAAAAAGCTGACGCCGTAGCGTTACTATTTGCAACGCTGCGGCATCAGCCCATTATTATATTACTGAAGTTTCGGATTTAGCAAGTGCGGGCTGAAAGCCCAATGTTCTTCATAGCCCAGGGCAAGCGAAGCGGCACCCTGGGTTGATATGAATGCAAAAGTTACGCCCTATAAGGGCA
>ENA-OPCZ01001048-OPCZ01001048.1-human-gut-metagenome-genome-assembly--contig:-NODE-1048-length-15428-cov-2.896182_pt1 | contig 15428 bp, 14 predicted proteins | sample MGYA00241566_ERZ501483 | MGnify/ENA primary metagenome ERZ501483 (study PRJEB25962, sample SAMEA1965191) | human gut metagenome | biome: human gut; feature: human-associated habitat; material: faeces... | reverse complement strand
TCTCTTGGTATAAGGCTTTCCTGGGACAACGTATTACCGATGGTTTGGACAAAGGTATCTATGTTCTTACTTTCTATGCAAAGGCTAAAGAAGCAGGAACTCCGGTCAGTGTATACATCAAACAGACCAATGAGGAAAAGAACGCAAAGCCAACGCCAAGCCAGAAGTTGCCCGAGGTCACGCGTCCGTCCCCCACCAGATAGATGAACTCCGTCCAGTTGAGACAGACCATCCCTGCGAAGCTCAGGCACAGTGGCGGCACGATGCGCCGCCAAGGCACGGCGCTCTCACCCGCCCTCATGTTGCCGATGACGCCCACCATGATGGGAATCAGCGCCGTGAAGGCGCCTGCAATCGGCGCTCCTGCGCGTTGGCAGGCCTCGGCTAGCAACCAGTAGTAGAAGATGTTTCCGACAATACCGAGTGCAAGCGCCCTACGCCAGTCCGCCGCCGAATAGGACTTCAGCTCGCGCCACTCAGGGACCGCCAGGCCTGCGGCAAGCATGCCGAAGACCAGATAGCGCATCATCGCGATGTGCACAGGACTGTAGTCCGGCAGGATCAGCGGGGCCACGTAAACGCAACCCCAGATCATGCACGTGGCAATGCCGAAGAAAACGCCGATCAGCATGGCGATCAAGATCCCTGAAAGTCAGTTTCGATGCATCAGCACTCGACGATCGAAACGGCCAGACCGCCGAGACTCGTTTCCTTGTACTTGCTCTGCATGTCGCGTCCGGTCGCCATCATGGTGCGAATCACCTGATCGAGGCTGATGTAGTGGGAACCGTTGCCGCGAAGTGCCATGCGCGCCGCGTTGATGGCCTTGACGGCCGCAATGGCGTTGCGCTCAATGCAGGGAATCTGCACCTGACCGGCCACGGGGTCGCAGGTCAGGCCGAGGTTGTGCTCCATGCCGATTTCAGCCGCATTCTCGATCTGCTCGACCGTGCCGCCGCAGACGGCCGCCAGACCCGCAGCCGCCATGGAGCAGGCCACGCCGACCTCGCCCTGACAACCGACCTCGGCACCGGAAATGGAGGCGTTTTCCTTGTAGAGCATGCCGACGGCGCCTGCCGTCAGCAGGAAGGTCCTGACGCCCTCCATGGTACTGCCCGAAACGTGACGCAGATAGTACTCGATGACGGCAGGGATCACCCCGGCCGCACCGTTGGTCGGCGCCGTCACGACACGACCGCCTGCCGCATTCTCCTCGGCCACGGCCATCGCATAGACGTTCACCCAGTCCAGTACGGCGAGCGGGTCATCGGTGCGCTGCCTCACGTCCTGCATGAGGGCATTCGCTCGACGAGCAATCCGAAAGGGACCGGGCAGGACCTCCGTCTGACGCATGCCGCGCTCGACGGCGGCGTGCATCACCTGCCAGACCTCGTCGAGCCTGCGGTCCACCTCCTCGGGCGTGCGGTCAACGCACTCGTTCCGGTACACCAGCTCGGCAATGGTCAGATTGTTGTCTCTGGCGATCTTCATCAGCTCGTCTCCCGTACGATAGGGATAGGGCTTCGTCTTCACGCCCTGAAACGACTTGGGCGTTACAGGCTGCTCGGGATCATCCTCTCTGGCGGCCACGATGAAGCCGCCGCCCACGGAATAGTAACGGCGCCGATAGAGGAGAGAGTCGCCCGCGAACACCGAAAACTCCATGGCATTGGTGTGAAAGGCGGGAACCTTGTCAGCATGAAAGGCAATATCGGCTTCAGGATCGAACGCCACCGCATGCATGCCGTCGAGCTTCAGCTGACGGGAGGCTCGAATGTCACCAATCAGCACGGACACCTCGTCCGGATCCATGGTTTCGGGAATGCGTCCCAGAAGTCCCAACTGTGCTGCCGTGTCCGTACCGTGCCCCTTGCCTGTCGCGGCGAGACTTCCCATCAGCTCGATTTTGAGCGACGTTGCCTGCTCCAGCATCCCGCGATCCCTGAGCACCTTGACAAAGGCATGCCCCGCACGCATCGGTCCCACCGTATGCGAAGACGAGGGGCCGATGCCCACCTTGAACATGTCGAAAACACTGACTGCCATTTTTAACTGAAACTCAAATTTCGAAAAGTGACAAAGCCTCTCCGCAGGAAAGGCTTCGGACTGACGCACGAGGCATCCTCAACCGTGCGCTCTCCTGCTTCGGGAGAACGCCGTGCAAGGATCTCATCATACAGGCTGACCATATACAATAACTACGCTCATTGTATTTTCTCAATTCGGGTTTTACGCAAATGCCTAACGTTCTCTGCCGTCTGCCCAATCATGTCGGCGACTGCTGCATGACTCTCCCCGCCCTTCGCCTTCTGGAGGCTAGCGGCTTCACACCCATGCTGACGGGCAAGCGTTGGGCGGAGGACCTGATGTCCGGCATGGGCTGGAGGTTCGACCCCATTGAGGGGCACGTCACCGAGGATCTGCACCGAATCCGCTACATCAGCAATCATCTCGGTCCGCGTCCTCTGGGGCTGCTTTTTCCGAATTCCTTCAGTTCGGCCCTGCTTTTCTCCATCGGGCGCGTACGCAACGCGGGCTTTCCTACGGATGGCCGCCGCTTTCTGTTGGACAAAGTCGTTGAAGAACCCGGTACCATGCATGAAGTGGAGCGGTTTTTCCGTCTTGCCCACGGAGCGATCAAGGCCTGGGGCGGCACCCCTGCCTGGGATTCCGTTCCTGAGGAACTCGGCATGAGACTGCTTGCGCGCCACGAGGCCGCCGCACGCAACCTGATGGCCGAACACGGCATTCCCGAAAACTTCGCATTGCTCGCTCCGATTGCCCGCGGCCTGCATCACGGCAAAGAAAAGCAGTGGAAACACTTCAACGAACTCTGTCAGCCTCTCCGCGACATGGGCATCGAACCCATTGTCTTTCCCTCCGTGCGTGAGGAGGAAGCCAACCACGCAGCCTGTCCGAACGCCCGAATTCTTCCGCCCACCACGCTGGGCAATTATGCGGCTCTGGCCAAGCGCGCCCGCATCGTCATTGCCAATGACTCGGGCATCAGCCATGTCGCTGCCGCCGTCAGCGCCAATCAGATCACGCTTCTCGGCGTCACCAACCCAGCCAGAACTCGTCCATGGAACAGCAAGGCTCTTTGTCTCGGCAACAATACTGACGGATGGCCTTCCCTTCAACAAGTGCTTTGCGCCATTAAACAGGATGTCCAATGACCACTCCCACTATCGGTATTGCCTGCCACTCTTTCAGGACTGACGGCGGCATGGGCCGCTACGTGCAACTCCTTTCCGAAGGCTTGCTGAATCTTGGCATTCGCCCCACCGTCATTACCAAAAAAATCGACTACTCCCTGCCGCTATCAAAGGAAGTTAGTTTCCATCACATAAACTGCAAATTCATTCCATCCAAACTCCGAGACTATTATTACGACTACAAGCTTGGAAAATTTTTGCAATCCACCCCCCTTGACATAGTCATTTCCTGCAATCGAAACACACATTCAGACATTGCAATTTGCGGCGGTACTCATTTGGGCTTTTGTCGAGCGACAGAACATCCTTTGACTTTTTTTGACAAGAAAATGATTTCTCTAGAGAAAAAGTACTACCAAAACGCTAAACTAGTTATCGCTCACTCAAAGGGAATGCAAACAGAACTCACTCAAATTTACGGCCTGCCGTTGGATAAATGTCCGACCATTTACCCCCCCATTTCTCTGAATGTATTCAAAAACCACTCCAAAAACGAAAAAAAAATAGCTTTTTCCTCTCGCAACAACTTCACCTTTGTGATCCCATCAGCAGGGAACCACAAAATAAAAGGTTTGGATTTACTAATTCAATACTTCGAGAAAACTACTCTACCAATAAAACTTTTAGTGGCTGGAAGACCCATCTCCGGCAATTATAAAAACGTTGAACACATCGGTTTCCGCAAAGACATGCCAGACGTCTTCAGAAGCGCCGACTTCACAATTCTAGCCTCCAGATACGAAGCTTTCGGTCAAGTTGCTATCGAAAGCGTAGCCTGCGGCACCCCTGTAGTGCTAGCCAACAACGTCCGCGCAGCAGAAGTAATCTCCGACGACGTCAAGTTCCTATTTGACAGAAATTCTTTCGAATCGTTCGAGAACGCCATCAAACAGGCCATCACAGCATTCCCGCATTCAAAAATTGAAGATCCTATTCAGCACATGAAAATCACAACAGATGTTGCTCAACACGCGGCCGACATCTTAAGGGCCTTCGAGACTCGCCAGTGCACTTGATAACTCCCAGCCAAGACTTTTCATCGTCAAAGAGAATCAAAAAATATTTCTTTGCCCAATCAGTCGTAGCAATTCTGCATCGGCTTATTGGGCATGATTTTTTTCATCCTCTTGACTTTTTCAAGGCGAGAAAGGTTCTCCGGCGACATCGTTCTGTCGGCATTCTTGTGCCACAGATGGAAGCAAGGAGAGGTAAATCCCGCCCACTTGATCAAGCAACCGTTATTGATGAGGCGTATCGCCATATCGGAGTCTTCGTAACCCCAGCCTTCAAATGCCTCGTCCTGTCCCTTCACGGCGAGAAAATCCTCTCGGTGAAGCGACCAATTGCATCCGCGAAGCAATTGCCAGCGATTCGGACGAGCCTTTCTAAAGAAACCAAGAGGCAAAGATACGGCTGATTGCCAGCGGTTGACAGCTCTATTCCGCGCAAGCTCTCTCAGCCTCGAAATCGACTCACACCACGCCAGATTTCCAGAAATCAGGCATTCCTGTGAAAACGCCTCGGCAAGCAGAATCCGCTGTCCGGCCAGAACAGAATGCCGTTCCGCAAGCATTCTGTGCATCGCAACAAAGTCGCTCCTGACGATGCAGTCTCCATCCATGAAAATCAGATATTTCCCTGCGCTGCGAGTGACAGCCACATTTCTGGAGCGAGCCAGTCTGAATCCCTTGTCCTCCTGCCAGGAATGAATGACCTTCACAGGACTTTTGCGACACCATTCCTCAACAACCCGAGCAGTTTCGCACCCCGAGCCGTCGTCAGCGACAATAATCTCGAAATTCGAATCAGTCTGAGCCGAAAGTGACTTCAAGGACAAGTCCAACGCTTCAGGCCAGTTGTAAGTCGACACGACGACGGAGATCAACTCATCCATCAGAATTTTCCCCCGCTGTTGACCAACAGATAGTATTTGGCATATTTCATGAACGTGTAATACGCGTGGTGAACTGCAAACATCACCCCCATGCGCCCGTCCAGAAAGCCCTTGTTGAAGAAATAGACCTTAATGAAAGCCCAGGTCGGCTTGATGAAGACGCCCGTGAAAAAGCCCGTCTTCCTTCTTTTCTCAACCTGCTGAACAGCAAGATATTCGGTATAGACGTCAAGCTTTCGGATTGTCGCGCTCCAGTTTTCATACGGATGATGGAGCAAAGTCCCCTGCAGTTTTTTGTGAGGAAACGGACTCGACACCGTTTCGTGCACACGCCCCTCAACCTTCAGCCCCTCCTTCGGGAACAGCCGAAGCACGCAATCGCTCCTCATCGATCCGTGAGTAATGTCGTAATGTGGAAAATTGTTTTCACGCTTGAGAAGATACGCTGCCTTCTCTCCGCCTTGCAGAACATGCTTGATCTCCTCAGCGAGCTCATCCGATACCAACTCATCAGAATCAATGAACAGAACCCATTTGCATCCGCACTGCTCGATCCCGAAACGACGCTGAGCCGCAAAGTCGCCGTTCATGGCATGTTTGACCACCTTCGCACCACAGCGAGCTGATATCTCAGCTGTTTCATCCGTGCTGAAGTCGTCAATGACGATCAGCTCGTCGGCAAACTTCAGGGATTGAAGGCATCTCTCCAGCAGAGCTGAACTGTTTCTGGTCAGAACAACAGCCGACAAGGTTGCATCAGGATTCATGTCCACCTCCGCGCAGCATTTCCTGCGCAACAGCACGCGTATTGTCGGAAATCGAGATGCCTGCCAGCATGCGGGCCACCTCCTCCACGCGCTCCCGTGCCGTCAGAACGCGCAGACTGCTTCGAGTGGTCTCGCCCGTAAACTGTTTCTCCACGCGCCAGTGATTGTCACCGCACGCAGCCACCTGAGGCAGATGCGTCACACAGAGGACCTGACGGCTTTCGCCGAGTCTGTGCAGAAGCTGTCCCACCACCTCGGCGGTTGCGCCGCCAATGCCGCTGTCGACCTCGTCGAAAATGAGCGTGGGGACCGGCATGGCGGCCGCCGTGATCACGGCAATGGCAAGGCTGATACGGGCAAGCTCGCCGCCGGAAGCGACCTTGATCAGGGGCCGAGTCTGAACGCCTGCGTGGCCGGCAATGAGAAACTCGCAATGCTCCGACCCCGATGCACTAGGTGGCTGATTCACAAGCGCGATCTCCAGACGGGCCCCCTTCATCGCCAGACGCTGCATCTGAGCCGTCACGGCCTCGCCCAGCGCCAGCGCGCCGTGCCTGCGCGCTTCAGACAGACTTGCCGCCGCAACGTCATAAGAACCGCGCGCCGATGCCTCCGCCTTTCGCAGAGCCTCGACGTCCTTGGCGCCCGTCAGCACCTTGAGTTCCGACCGGCTTTTTTCGAGCAGCTCGTGCAGGCTTTCTGGCTCCGTCCTGAACTTACGGGCAAGCTCGTAGTAGTGGGAGACGCGGCGATCAACCTCGGCAAAGCGTTCGCCGTCCAGATCGACACGGTCGAGATAACGGGCGGCGTCACGTGCCGCCTCCTCAATGAGGTCCATGCCCGTCGAGAGCGTTTCAGCAACTGAAGCAAGCTTGGCATCGTAGCGGCTCAGCGAAGAGAGCTTTGCGTGTGCCGAGGAAAGCATGGCGGAAGCGGACTCTCCATCTCCGAGCACCTCGTTCAAACCCTCGGCAATCGCAACGCCGTGCGAAAGGCGCCTGTGGTCCTCATTGAGGGACTCCCATTCGCCGCCTCTTGGCGACAGCGCCTCCAGATCCTCGATCATCCAGGCGAGGCGCTCGGCCTTTTCCGCAATCGCATCGGCGTTGGCAGTCGCGTCATCAAGAGCGCGCCGGGCCTTCTGCCAGACGTTGAAGGCCTCTCTGACGGCAGAGAGTTCCATGAACGTACCTGCATGATCGTCCAGAAGCTTGAGCTGATAGGCGGGCTTCAGAAGCGACTGATGCGCATGCTGCCCATGTACGTCAATGAGCGTTTCGCCGAGTTCCCTCAGCTGGGAAGCCGCCACCGAGACGCCGTTCACCCAGGCGCGGGAGCGTCCCTTGACGTCGACCGTCCTGCGGATCATCAGCATGTCGTCGCCCGTTTCAAGCTCGTTGGCCGCAAGCCATTTTCGGGCGCTCTCAGGCGGCTGAAACTCCGCCACGATGTTCGTGCGCTCAGCACCCTCACGGACGACGCCGGCATCCGCCCGACCACCAAGAATCAGCTGCAGGGCGTCGATGAGAATGGACTTGCCGGCGCCGGTTTCACCCGTCAGGACTGTAAAGCCCCGCCGGACATCCAGACTCAGGGACTCGACGATCACAAAGTCTCTAAGACTCAAGGCAGTCAGCATGAAGGCGTATCTCCGGAAGCAGTATTGAAGGAGCTACTCTATCAGCTTCCCGAGGAATTCGTGCGCCTCTTCACGCTCGTGGGCATGAAGTTCCACTTGAGCTTGCGGCGCAGCAGATCGAAGTAGTCGTATCCCGCAGGATGAAGCATCGTCATGGTCATCTCGGTCGGACGGATCTTGAGTACGTCGCCGGGCTGCACGTCGAAGAACTCCTGCATGTCGCAGTAGGCGACTGCATCTCGCGCGTTCGTGAGCTCGATGTCGATCGCCACGTTTGCTGGGAGCACGATGGGGCGGTTCGAGAGCGTGTGCGGCGCGACGGGCACGAGGCACAGCCCCTGAAGAGACGGATGCAGGATCGGACCGCCTGCGGCGAGCGAATAGGCCGTGGACCCCGTCGAAGTCGAGCAGATGATGCCGTCGGCCGACTGGCTCGACATCTGCTGCCCGTTCACGTAGATCACGAACTCGACCATGCCGCCTGCACGGCCGTGGCTGATGCCGACGTCGTTGACGGCAATGCCCGAGAAGATCGACTTGCCCTTGCGCACGACCTCGCACGCGAGCATGCGGCGCACGTCGCGCGTGTAGCGTCCCGCTAGCACCTGTGGCAGAATCGTCTCCATGTCCTCAAGCACGATGTCCGTGATGAAGCCGAGACGCCCCGCGTTGACACCGATGATCGGAATGTCGAAGCCCGCCAGATCACGAGCAACGCCCAACATCGTACCGTCGCCGCCGAGCACGATCGCAAGGTCGCACATGGCGCCGAGTTCGGCCCTCGGATGACCGGGACGGTTGCTCCGTCCCTTCAGCGATGCGGCGCTGCGCTCGCAGAGGAAGACCTCCGCGCCGCAGGCCTCGATCACCTTGATCAGCGCCTGAAGCGGCACGACCATGATCTCGGTCGGCTTGACGAAGACCGCGACTTTCTTGAATGCAGATGTCATGGGCATGGGAATGCGTAAATTGGGACCACAATCAGAAGCACTATAACCCTGCATGTGATCAAAAATAAAGCACAAAAAGCGGGAACCGACTCTGGATCGATCCCCGCTCAGGTGCACTGTCAATAAACTGCGCTTACTTTTCCACTTCGATCATCGCGGCGCCCATGGCATGGAAGCCCGCATCGACGTAGACGACGTCGCCCGTCAGACCGCTTGCGAGGTCGGACAGCAGGAAGGCGGCCGTGTTGCCGACTTCCTCCGTCGTCACAGTGCGGCCGAGCGGCGCTGCCTGCTCCATCACGTGCAGAAGCTTGCCGAAGTCCTGAATGCCGGAAGCGGCAAGCGTCTTGATGGGACCTGCGGAGATGGCGTTCGCGCGAATGCCCTCCCTGCCGAGGCTGGCGGCCAGATAGCGGGTGCTCGACTCGAGTGCCGCCTTGGCAAGGCCCATCGTGTTGTAGTTGGGAACGACGCGCTCGCTGCCGAGGTAGGTCAGCGTGAGGACGGATGCCTGACGGCCCTTCATGAGCGGCAGGAAGGCCTTGGCCATCGCAGGATAGGAGTAGGCCGAGATGTCCATGGCGATCTTGAAGGACTCGCGGGAGAGCCCCTCGAGGAAGTCGCCCGCGATGGCCTCGCGCGGCGCAAAGCCGATCGAGTGCACGAAGCCGTCAAGGCCGCCCCAGGCCTTGCCGAGTTCTTCAACGACCGCAGCGATGTCCTCGTCGCTGCCGACATCCATGCGATAGACGAGCTTACTGTCAAAGTCAGCGGCCAGCCCCTCGATGCGCTCGCGATAGCGTTCGTTGGCATAGGTGAAGGCGAGCTCGGCGCCCTCGCGGCGGCAGGCCTTGGCAATGCCGTACGCAATCGAGCGGTTGGAGATCACGCCAGTGATCAGAAGCTTCTTGCCGTTCAGAAATCCCATAATCAGTCTCACTTCTTCAGGGCCGTCCGCTCCTCAAGAGGGACGGACGACGGGGTTCAAGCATCGTTTCCGGCACGTTTGCCTAGCCGGAACGGGAGTGCGGTTATTGTAGGGACTTTCGGGCGGCTCGAAAAGAACCGCGCCCTCCCCTGCGTTGGGTAGGCCGTTCGGTCCTCGCCTACGGCAGTCTGATGCGCTGTCCGACGCTCAACCTGTTGGAACGAAGGCCGTTGAGATCCTTCAGGATCCGCACCGAAGTTCCGAAGCGGCTCGCTATGCTCGAAAGCGTGTCGCCCGACTTCACGCGATAGACCGTGTCCTGAGCCTGAGCAGAACCTGCGGGCTGAGAATCAGCTCTGGAGGGCTGGGTTTTCGCAGTTGCGGGAATGACGAGCTTCTGCCCCGCGCGAAGCGAGGAGCCCGAAAGCCCGTTCACGGCCTTGAGGGCATTGACGGAGACGCCGAAGCGGCCCGCGATTTCATAGAGCGTGTCGCCGGACTTCACCCGATAAAGTCCGGCCTCGGGCGACTCGTCGGCGCGGCTCGGCTGCACTGCAGGCGCCTTGGGCTCGGAACCCGTTGGAATCTCAAGCCTCTGCCCCACCCGGAGTGCATTGCCCGTCAGGCGGTTGGCACGCTTGAGGCGAACCACGGACACGTCGTAGTGATCGGCGATTTCGGAGAGAGTGTCACCCTTTCGCACGGTGTGCACGCGGACATCGGACTCCTCAACCGATGCCACGGTCGGGATGCGCAGGCGCTGGCCCGCCCTGATGGTGTTGCCGCTGATGCGGTTTGTGGCTCTAAGGATGGCCGTCGACACCCCGTACCGGCGCGAGATGGATCCGAGCGTCTCGCCTGCCTTCACGGCATGAATGACATGCTTGGCACCACTATCCGTGCTCACGGTGCGGATCGGCGCGCGCTCGACGTTGGGCACCGTCAGGATCAGGCGCTGGCCAACGCGCAGGTTCTGCGAACGCAGGCGGTTGGCCTGAACGATGGACTTCTTCGTGATGTGCCAGCGACGAGCGATGCCCGAGAGCGTGTCTCCCTTTCGCACGCGGTAGGTCACGCGACGCCAGGTGGTGAGAGGCGACAGGCGGAGCTTTGCATCGGCTGTCTCGGCCGCAATGTCCGTCTGATCATCTGCGTTCGCCCTCACTAGAAGCGTGGAGTTGGCGAGCACGCGACGGCCCTTCGGAATGCCGTTCACATCCCGAAGCTCGTCCTCGGTCATCCCTGCAGCTTCGGCGACTGAGGCAAGCGTCTCGCCCTCCTGCAACTTGTAGGTCGTCCAACGCGAGAGCGGCTGGCCACCGTCCATCCAGCTTGCAAGATTGTCGATGAACTCGTCGACCTTGTCGGCAGGAAGCAGCATCACGTTGTTGTGCGAGGCAACGATCACGGGCAGCTTGAAACTGGGATTGAGCTGGCGGAACTCCTTGAGCGGCATTCCCGCGAGCTCGGCGGCCGTTTCGGTGTCAATGTCGCGCGGCTTCGTCACCGTGACGAAGAAGGGCTCGTTGCCCACGTCGGGCAACTTCACGCCGTACTTCGAGGGATCGGTCACAATGCGCTTGATGGCCTCGAGCTTGGGTACATAGTTGGCCGTTTCATTGGGCATGCGGAGATGCTGGTAGTCGGCAGGGCGCTTCCTCGCCTGCTGGCGGCGAATGGCACGCTGCACGCTTCCCTCGCCCCAATTGTAGGCGGCGAGCGCCAGATGCCAGTCACTGAACATACCGTAAAGATATTCGAAGTAGTCGAGCGCTGCGCGCGTGCTCTCAAGCACGTCGCGCCTGTCGTCACGCCAGAGATTCTGCTCCAGGGAGTAGTGCGTGCCCGTCGCAGGCATGAACTGCCAGAGGCCTGCAGCCTTGGCGCGCGAAAGCGCCTCGGGCTGGAATGCGCTTTCCACGAACGGCAGGAGCGCAAGCTCCGTGGGCATGCCACGATTCTCGACCTCCTCAAGAATGTGATAGAGGTAGCGCCCCGAGCGCTCGAACATGCGGTTCAAATAGTCAGGCTTGCGGCGGTAGTACTCGAGCCAGCGATCGACCTTGTCGTTCTCAAGGGCAGGCATGGCATAGCCTCGACGGATGCGGTCCCAGACGTCAACAGGAGGACCGAGTGCCTCAACCGTGCCGACAGGCTCGTCCGAAGCCGCCTGCGCAACGGTCGCAGCCTCGTCGGCCGCAGGCACGCCTGCAGCCGCAACCGCCTTCGGAATGCCCGCTGCGGGCTCGAAAAGCAGAAAGGTGAATCCGAGACTAAGAAGGGGCAGCGTTTTCAGCAGAAACGGACGAATCTGAAGCGGTCTGATCATGGCGCAAAAAAATGGGCAGGAGCGTGTCTTGCATCGACAATTAGTCGATTTTATCAATCGTATTGAATTTACAATGCCGGAGCGCCTCTTCAGGCACAATGAGATACACATTCACGCAGAGATGCGCCCGATCCGCACAGCAGCCATGAACAGCTTTTCCTTTGCCGACTTTCTGAAGACGCCGCAGGGCGAGACCCTGCATGCGTGGGAGTCCTCCCAGTACGACGAGTTTTCGGCCGACGCCTTCGGCAGAGAGGCCCTGCAGGTCGGCGCACCTCAGCTCGACACGCTGAGAGCGAACGGCATCACTTCGCAGTGGCTCACGAGTGAAAGCTACGACGAACTCGACAACAGGCTTCTTCGTCCCACCCTGCAAACCGTGCAGGCCGAAAGCGGATGGCTGCCCTTTCCCGCCGAATCGCTTGATCTGGTGACGCTTCCTCATGCGCTTGACTTCGCGCCCTCCGCACACCAGACACTTCGCGAAGCGGCTCGCGTGCTAGTGCCCGAAGGCAGGCTTATCCTGACGGTCTTCAATCCCCTGAGCCTCTGGTGGATGCGCCAGAAGGCCGTCGGCGCAGGCCTGAGGCCCTACCTGCCGACACACACCTCACCCGTTCCGCTCTACCGCCTCAAGGACTGGCTCACGCTTCTGGGATTCGAAATCGACCGTGGGCGCTTCGGCGTCTATTCACCGAGCTGCCACAGCCTCAGGAACTTCGAACGCTGGAAATGGCTTGACAAGGCGGGTGACCGCTGGGCGCCGCACTGCGCCAACCTGATCGTGCTCTGCGCCGTCAAGCGCCTGCCAGGCATGAAGCTCGTCGGACGCCTGCCGATGAAGAGTCCGCTCGACATCCTGACGGCGGGCTCGCCGCTCCCCGTTCCCAAGGAGGCCAGACGGCAGGCGGGACACGGCAACTGACGGTACACTGTCTGCTTTCTCAACCGTTCCGCAACATCCTCACATGGCACAGCAAACCGAAAAGACACTGGAAATCTGGACCGACGGCGCCTGCAAGTGCAACCCCGGCATCGGAGGCTGGGGCGCCTACATGGTCTGGGGCGCGCATACCCGGGAAATGTACGGCGGCAGCAAGCTCACGACCAACAACCAGATGGAACTCACAGCCGTCATCTCGGCGCTCTCGGCTCTGCGCCGCAAGTGCCCGATCATCATCCACACCGACAGTTCCTACGTGAAGGACGGCATCACGAAGTGGATCCACGGCTGGAAGCGCAACGGCTGGCGAACCGCCGACAAGAAGCCCGTCAAGAATGCGGAGCTCTGGCAGCAGCTTGACGAACTTACCTCGCAGTTCGACATCGAATGGCGCTGGGTGAAGGGACACGCGGGCGACCCGGGCAACGAAAAGGCGGACGAGCTTGCGAACATGGGCTGCGAAGTCGCGGCCGGCACGCGCCCCGCTCCGAGCTATTGAGCACCCGCATACCACATTTGCGGTATTTCTTTTCCAGCCACTCTTGCAAAACCCGGAAAAATCCGTATAATTCAAATTCTCGACGCGCGGTTAGCTCAGCGGTAGAGCACTGCCTTCACACGGCAGGGGTCACTGGTTCGAAACCAGTATCGCGCACCAGAATTCCAAAGCCCTTGAAAACGACGTTTTCAAGGGCTTTTTCGCATTCTGGTCCAGCAAGCGCAAAAAGCGGACCCTCTCAGGAAGGTCCGCTCAAGGCCTGCGCACCAACGGATGCTGCGTCAGCCCGCACTTTTCTTGCGGCAGTCTGCGCAAAGTCCGTAGAGCACCATCGTATGGTCGCTGAGCTCGTACCCATAGCGCTTGGCGACGGCGGCCTGCTCCTTCTCAATGGAGGGAGCAACAAACTCCACCACCTTTCCGCACTGCAGGCAGACGAGATGGTCATGATGCCCGCCGTCCTCAAGCTCGTACGTGGCCCGATCCGTGTCAAAATGGTGTCTGACGATGAGACCCGCCTGCTCGAACTGGGCGAGAACGCGGTAGACGGTCGCAAGACCGATGTCCACTCCTGTGCTCACCAGCTCCTTGTAAAGGTCTTCGGCGGAGATGTGACGGCGTTCACCGTTCTTTTCCTCGGCACGCTTTTGAAAGAGCTCAAGAATCCTGAGCCTGGCCGCCGTGGCCTTGAGGCCGGCGTTCTTCAGTTCCGAGGTTTGGTTTCCAGACGTATCGTTCACGTTAGTCCGTCCCTTCAAAAGTTCATTTACCCGTTATCATATAAGGTTGGTGTAACTTCTGCACACCGCAACACCGCTCACTGGATTTTTTATGCTTGCCAACAGATTCTCTCTTGCTGCTCTGGGGATGACTGCAGCGCTGGTCCTGACCGGCTGCAATACGGTTTCCGAAGCTTGGGACAGCCCCCGCAGCGTCGTCCCTGAATTCCTGCAGCCCTATCGTGCCGACGTTCATCAGGGCAACCTGATCACGAGTGAAATGGTTCTGCAGCTTGAAAAGGGCATGACCCAGCCGCAGGTGCAGTTCCTCCTTGGCATTCCGCTTCTGCGCGACCAGTTCCACCCCTACCGTTGGGACTACATCTACTATCTGCTTCGCGGCAACGACGACCGCCAGTTGCGCAAGCTCACCGTCTGGTTCAATGAAGACGGCCGCGTGGACCACTGGACATCCGACCCGATGCCCGACGAGGAGCAGGCCGACCAGATGATCCTCGGCACGACGGATACGTTCGAGCCCCGCGCCCCTCAGGTTGATCCCGGCGTCGCCGCCCAGCACTGATCCGTTTTCACGAGGAGCATCATCATGAATCCTCAGATTGAACGCCTGCAGGCCCTCGTGGCGCAGCTCATTGCGCGCCTCGAGCACGAAAGATCGGAAAGCAGGCGTCTGGCCTCCCAACTCGCCTCCCGCGAGGCCGAGCTCGCCCAGACGAAGCACCGCCTTGAAGACATGCGGCGCAAGGTCGAGGCGCTCTTCAGCGCCTCCCGCAGCGGCGATCCGCGGCTCTGAAGGAGAACGTCATGCCTGAAGTAACCGTCAACATCTACAGCCGCTCCTACCGCCTTGCCGTCAGCACGGGCGAGGAGGCCCTCATCCAGCGCTGCGCCGACATCGTCGACAAGCAGATGAAGGCCATCCGGGAGGGGGGAAAGGTGATCAATCAGGATCAGATCGCCGTGCTCGCGGCGCTTGAAGTCGCTTACGAGGCCAACAAGAACGTCCAGAAGAACTCCACGGACGCCCAGCGTTCCGCAGCGGAAAAGGACGCCGAGATTGCCCGTCTCAAGGCCCGCATAGCGGAACTTGAGTCCCGTCCCGCTCCCGTTGCGGCACCCCTGCAGGCCTCGGGGCCGGACGCGGAGACCACGGAGGCAATCGAGCGCCTCTGCCGCCAGTGCGAGCAGGCCATCTACGCAAACATGAGCCGCGGCGCCGTCCTCTGACACCCGCTTATCAAATTGCAACGACCTCCCACGCTGCAGCTCAAATCCGCTACAATGAATTCAACCCTGTAGCGGTGAGCACCGGGCTCCAATGTTCCTAGAACCAATGCTAAACCCATTAGGTTGGCAGACTCGAGAGCCGATAGTGTGCAGAACACGCGTTGTCCTGCCCGTTCCGCTCCGGAGCCGACCGCCCTGAACTTCCGGTTCAGGTAACGTAGTCCAGCCCCGCTGCAGGTCCCTTTTTTTTGGTTCATCTCGGAAGTCCGTGGAACGCGGCCTTGACTTTTAAGAAAA
>ENA-OPCZ01001039-OPCZ01001039.1-human-gut-metagenome-genome-assembly--contig:-NODE-1039-length-15521-cov-32.596340_pt1 | contig 15521 bp, 7 predicted proteins | sample MGYA00241566_ERZ501483 | MGnify/ENA primary metagenome ERZ501483 (study PRJEB25962, sample SAMEA1965191) | human gut metagenome | biome: human gut; feature: human-associated habitat; material: faeces... | reverse complement strand
GGGCTAGGAGCTTTTGGGCCTTCAGCCCGTACTTGAACCACATGCGAAACTTCAGTAAAGTATAAAGCTAAAAAAAGGGGGAAGCCAACGCTTTGGCTCCCCCCTTTGGGTTCTTTATAATTCCCTATTGATATTAAAAAACTAGAATATACTATCTTACGGCAATCTTCTGCCCCTTAGTCTGAGCACAGGACTGGGTAGATGCCTTCACAATGTAAACTCCGGATGGAACTCGCAGAATCATTCTCTGCTTATCAGGCAACTGATAACTGTGAACCATCTTGCCATCCAATGTAAATACCTGAACCCTGTCGAGCTTCTCACCACCCAAGGCAGAAACTACGATCATGCCTGCAGCAGGTGAGTAAACTTTCACCGGTGCGCTCTGCTCTTCAGCCTCCATGCGGTCGATGCCGGTTGAGGTACGGGTCTGGGTGAGGAAGTATCTTCCGTGGTCACCCGCCTTCACCTTCACAGCCTCGCCTTCATGAAGTTCTGTAAAGCTTGCCGATGCAGCATCGTAGAGATAAACCGGAGCATCGAGTTTGTTCACACCTTTCAGGGTAAGTGAAACCTCTTCAGCCTGCTGGCTCACGATACCGAGTGGAATCCAGGACAACTCAGGAACTGCATTCACAGCCACCGCTTCGTTACCGGCAACGGTATAAACCTGCGGAATATCCTTGAGGTTCTGATCATACAAGAGATCCACATCCTCCTGGTCATCATAGTCGGCAGAAGCCTCCGGACGCAAGGCGATGCGTGCCCTAGAAGTCTGGCCGTTTGAATTCTCTGTCGTTGCTTCAATGCTCTTTACATAGTCAGATGCCATCTGCAGGCCAGGAGTAATGGTGCGGTCAACACACATCGTAGAAGTGAATCTTACTTCTCTAATAGCAGCGCCAGCATTCTTCTTAACAAAGAACGACTGGGTAGGCTGGATAGCATAGTTCTGCTTATCCGGTTCTGTAGAAGAAATAGCCTTTACATCACCTTTCTCTACAATCCATATTGCCTTTTGCAAACCTGTATTGGCCTCGAAGAACTTAGCTATTGAGATAGAACAGGTATATGGATTGGCTATGAGATAGAAACCGCTGTTGTTATCAGCTCCCAAGCTCTGGGTCTTCTCTGCGAGATGCTTCTCATCGTTATTGAAAGCAACGAGAAGCTTGCCATGACCTGTGCTGTTCTTATCTGAAGAAACGATAGCAGATACATCCGGCTTGGTTACATCTCCCTTCTTACTGCCAGAAGGCGTTGTTCCATCATAATCGAAGTACTGATAGCTGGTATCAGCCTTTGGCAAACGGAGAATCGCATTTGGCAATGGAGTACCATCTGTAGGTCTCTTCGGCAAGAGCGCATTACCCGCCTTAATAGAGAAACCGCCGAAGGTTCCATCTGCGGCATAGCTCTCGTCTACCTTATTATATACATGGCTCCAGTAGCCGAGATTCATATCAACATTTTCTGGAGCTGCTACACTTGGGTAATGAGATGCAGGATAATCACTCTTAGGTGTGATTTCCTTCACATCACTCTTCATCCAAGCTCTCTGATAAACCGGATACTTGCTCCGGCTATATACATTCGTATCAAACGTGATATCCTCAAACGCCTTGGTTTCCTGTCGTCCATCCTTTGCCGGCACATACATATCACCTGCGTAGATATACTGCAGAGGCGAAGCCATGGTATACCACTGGTTAGGCACCAGCTCCTTCTCTACCCAAGCCTTGTCATATACGAGATAGCACTGGTCACGAAGCTCGCCCTGAGGCTTGAAGTAAATCTGATGACAGGTATTGCCATAGAACTTCTCGCACTTCAGATTACCATCAGTACCCAATCCCTTATTTGCATCCGACTCATCCCAGTAAGCCATGATGTCGTACCGGATATACTTCGTAGCCTCATTACCCTTGCCATTGGTCAGCTTGGTAGCGATGGCATTGGTGCTACGGTAAACGATGTTGCCGAGATCAGGGAATGGTAATCCCTTCAAGTTGTCAATAGTTACCTTGGTAAACTTCATTGGCACATAGCTGTTCAGCGTAGGAATCTCCGATGCTGAAGTTGGCGTACCAGACATGCTACTGCCATAAGTCAGATAATCCGTATACGTTTTATCATACAATTCTGTAGAAGATGAGCGATGCCAGTTATCATCATTATTCCAGTTGGCATTCATACCGCCATCGGCAGTAGGAGTCCAGGTAATGAACTCCGGTACAATCTTCACCTTGAGATAAGACTCGCCTGGGCAGTAGGTAGTTCCCGCAGAAGCAGCTCTCTTCTCGTAAGCGAATCGGAGTACATAGTAATATCCCTCGTGGAAATTCTCTACTGCATCATCTTCAAACTTGAGGTTGAGAGTAGCCTGAGTCGTTTTATTAAAAGCAGGCAGCTCTTCGTTCTCCAATGTAGCAACCGGTGTATTCAGCTTCTTTTCCCATAAAGGATCATTCGTAGATGCAACAATTACGCTCTTCGAATTAACAGCAGGGGCTTTACTATCATCAATGAAAGTAAGTGGCTCTGTTATAGCTGTTCCATCTCTCATCGTAGCACTATGAAGAGGTACCTTCAAATATCCCTTAGAAGAAGCCTTCAACTTCTTCAGCTGTGGCAAACCGATACGAAGCGAAGCCTCATAACTTCCATCATTGAATGGATAATCCACATCATTGAATCCGAAGTTAAGCGTAGGACCATCCTTCATCACACGTAAATCTACCGGTATAGCACTTGTACACAACAGATAGGTTGTACCATTGATTTCGTATGGAATATAGCCATCTTTATTCTGATCTCCCTCAGGCTGCATATAGATTTGATAAGTTTTACCCAAGGGAAGTTTTTCCTTGCTGATGGTGATTTCGTTGCTGGCTGTTTCGTTCAACTTAATTTTCCCAGCTGTACTACCAAGATACCAGAAGAACTTAACATTATCCAATGTTATCTTACCACCATTACGAGGGTCAGTTGTAATCAATTGTCCCTTGATTTTAACCTCATAGTTGTCGGCTTGATCGCAAGGAATCTTATAATCCGTTACGATATTACCTTTAGTATCAGTAATGACTGGATGCTGGCTAACCATTTCGAACCAGTCACTATATACCGAGCAAATTTCTGCAGGTGAGCCCCAATTAGCCTTACCCTCAGCAGGATTACCTGTAGATACAGATACATAATACTTCTTACCTGTAGTCAAAGGATAGTCTTTATTGCTAAGCACAATATAGGTTTCACCTTCACGGTCTACTTCTATCATATTAGTACCATCGATTTCAAAGTTCTTGCACGTTTCCTCTGAATCGTATACGTCTACAGTACCATATTCATCACCATCAACTTTCGTCGTCGTATTTTTATTTATATCATGTAAGGTATATGAATAAAGTCCTTTACCAGAAACAGGTTTACCATCTTCATCCACTAAACGGAAATAAATTTTGGTATCTTGATGCCCCAAGATTGCATTCAATGTCTCGTGGATAGCACGTATCTTCAGCTTGATGGTTCCAGTTGTAGCACCGCCACATACCGGCTTCTCCTGGAGTACCTGCACCTTAGCTGGTTCGATATAGATACGGATATCATCTACGGCATAATCGGCACCCTCGGTATTCTGACAATAGTTATCAATGACAACTCTAAAATCAGAGTAATTCTCTACACCAGATTCCTTCTGAATGACAATTTTACCATAAACCTGATACCATGTAGCTTTTTCTATGTTTCCGTCGCTATTTTTGTCGATATTATTTTTAAAATCTCCAGACGAGAAAGAATGAAGCAGTTTTTGACTCTGTATATTTCCTTCTGCATCATAATTCACTCCATAAAGTTTAAACATAACCTGAGGGAGTTCATCGGCATGAGTCATATCTGCGACATTAGCAGAAAATATCATCTGCATACCCGTACAGAGATTTGCCCTAAAATCTACAGCGGCAATCTGACGACTCTCATCAGAAGCATCCACATAAAGGAAGTGTCCGTTCTGAGATCCATTCGTCATTTCGTACGTGCGATCATGCAAGGTTTTATCTGTCCACCAAACATAACCATCCTCACCAGTAGCATAACTATGTCCTGAAATACCAGAAATATTAGCAGTTTTATAAAGTCCATAATCTCCATGAAGTGGGGAATGTCCAATACTTACAGAATAACCAGTAGCATCATAGTCTATCAAATCACGATATACGAAGCTATAGGCACGTCGATCCCATCTTGATGGCAATCGGTCTTGGTTGTCATCTGGAGTTGTTGGGGCTGCCACCGTCTGTTCATCATCATCATCGTCAAATGAAATAGGCTTGGTGGCTTTTTGATAATGCTCATCAAGATATGATATGGTTCTGTTATTATAGCCTTCAGCAGTTATCTGCTTATGCGTCATTGGATGGAATCCCATAAAACGAACATCAAAGTTAGCTACAGGACACATATCGTTTACTACTTTCAAATAAGCTACAACAAATACAGGAACACCTTTATCTATAACCGGCTTATCCTCAGCAGCAATAGGCAAACCTTTTAAATTATACCAGTCAGCATCATTCAATTTTTTTTCACTTAAATCAAGAAAGCGCTTATCATTATTATTCTCTTGTAACTCGCAATATTTTGTTTTAGAAACATCATAAATACGCCATACGATAGAACCGTACGAAGGAACAGAGACATATTTTGACTTATCAAAATCATCTTCAGTAATATCATTATTGTATACAACCTTTTTCAAGCCAGCAGATGTCATCGGATAAAATGAGTATCGAGAAATATCATTCAATTGCAAACGCAATGTTGTTACTGAGTTTTCATCCTTATAACCAAATGTAACCTTCTTATTATCTTCATAAGTATAATCACCATCATCATGATTACATAATGCAGCCATGATATCATCAGCAATCTTCTTTTTGGGAAGAATATGGAAGATGTAACGAATAGACAAAGTTGGTTCATGGAGCAGATAAGTCTTTGACTCATCCATTCCGTCAATATATCTACTTACATCACAGGCAATGGTCTCCCCTTTCCATGAATCGTTAACATGGGAAGTACTATAATTAACACCTATCCTATTGCTAGTAGGATGTGCACCGATATTATTGGCGAATAATCCCCATTTTCCCTTCTTGAATAATTTTGTTTGTGTTTCATCAACAACCTTAAGATGTTCTGATCCTTCATCAGTATTATAATTATACCAACGGAAATAACCACGAGGTTCAAGATCATTACCATTTCCATCATACCCCTGAAATGGCAGGGACAAGAGAATCTGCGGATTGTATTCTTTTCCATCAACATAATAATAATACTCCCATTCATGGGTCTTCTGATAGGTATGCCCGTTCACCATATCCCAGTCCCCCTTCTTATTGGCGATACCTTCATAATGCTTAAATGGAAGATTATCTGGAGAATAGAGCTTTACATTTATCTTGCTCTTGAAAGCAGATGGTTCTTTTGTTATAACCCCATATTGAGCCTCATATCCTGTAAGATCATTGCTCAACAAACAATATACCTTCATATCAGAAGACCATGAAGAACCGGAAGGCAACTCGAAAGTTACATCCAATCCATTAGGTAACAAAGAAGAACCATCAGTCGATAGCAAGGTGTAATACCCCACACCCTCAGAAGTTTTGCGCAAAGCCAAAGCGCCATTATTAGAATTAGCACTTATGATTTTGCCAGCCTTATCAGCCAATACCCAACGCATATAGAAGTTGCTGACATCTTTCTTATCAGCTACGCCAAAATCAGATAGGATATCAGGAACTATATCTTTCAAACTTACCTCAAGTTTTCCGCCTTTATATATTGCATCTACATCATGACTTGATTCAGCTGCTACATTGTCTGCAGAAAGTTCCAAAGGAAGCGCATCAAGTGTTTCCTGCTTTACAAACTTGAAGGAATATTCACCATTAATAATAGATGGCTCCTGAAGAATATAGGTATTTCCTTTATATGTTACCACCTTGGCATCATCGTCATTATTTGCCCAAGTACACTTCAAAACATAGTTCTCTACTTTTGCTCCTTCTGGAAGTTTCGAGAAATCAAAGGTCACAGTACGGTCTGCCTCATTAGCTATAACGGTTGAATTAAAGAAAATCAAATCAGAACCTTGAACTGCTGATGAAGAATTACTCAATTTATCTGTTATGGAAGCAACAGGAGTGGTAGCAGTCTCAGACTCAAATAACTGCCAACGCAAATACTTAGCATTGAAATCTGGCAAAGTAACATGGGTTGTGGTCGCAGCTTTTGGGATTATAGAAGTACTTTCTGCTTTGGAAAAAGTTGGTGACTTACTGCCATACTTAATCGCAGAAGACTTCAAGCCATCTTCTGTATATAAATCAAATTCCATCCTTTTGACGCCTGCAAGATTCTCTTTTTGGGTTAAGAGATTGGCATCGTTTGAAAGAAGGAGAACGAGTTTTGAATTATGGATATCAGTACCTTTAGGATCTACGTTATACTCAAAAAGAGATTGAAAAACCCCATATTGAGTCTTAGCTTTATCATAATACACATAATGATTGTCTTTCTTATGACCATGATATTGATAAGAGTCTACTTTAATACTATGACCATTATCAGTAGAAATATCCCAACTTGATATATCAAGTTTCACTCCATCTTTCTCAAAATAGAAACATGCATAATCAAATTTATTCCATATATAATTACTCCATTGCAATGATAATGGAGTGTCACCCTTTTTTACATATAAATCATCACTAGCCCATCCTTCCACTGGCATCAAAACCAATGAAAGGAGGAGGATGAGAGTACGATATATGTTTTTAATCTTATTCATAGCGATAGTATTTACGTGTATAATGTTTACGAGCAGCAAAGCTACTCAAATCCTTGGTGAAAAGTATCTTGTATGTTAGAGACTTGCCCGTTTCACCCGGTACAGGGACAGTGACCTGATAGAGGGCACTCTGCTTGTCGGCTTTGTCATCATTGAAGATACCTTCGAAATAGCCGGTGGTTTGCTTCCATGATGGAAGAGTTTTAAAAACCAGCGAGGCATTCTTTTTGGCAGCAGTGGCATCTGACATACCATCTTCTTGGATTAACTCCCATTTTACATTGGTATAGTCGATACTAGTTACCTTTGGGTCTTCACTTGCTTTAACTAGCTTTGGCTGGATATGGAATTCCTCTTCCGGGTAATAACAGGTGTAGGAAAGAGTGGTTCCGTTATCTGTTATGGATGGATAGAGACCGATGGCTGTGAAGGACTGAACATCAAACTTCAACTTGTAATCATCTAAAGAGATTGGAAGAATGTGATGGTCGTTACGAGCTATCGTTGTCCAATCCTGGAACAGGGCGTAACGCTTGATTCCTGCTGAAGTATTCAGGTTGATGATGAAATACTTGGAAGTATTGCCCGCTGCGCTTTCATTTACATAGAATGAAATCTCATTCTCTGGTTTATAATCGGTTACACCTGCCTTTATCATCTTTGGCGAAGACAGCGTATATCTATAATTCTCCGTTGCAGCCTGCCCTACCAGATTTGGAGAACATGTAACTTGATCATTATCTGCATCAGAATGCTTTGGCAACAACATGATGTTATCAGCATCTGCATTATCTTTGCTATTCTTAGTAATATCGCTGATGGTAATATCATTGATTACCAAATCTGTAGAACTTGGATTCTTAAACTGGAGTGTAACCTTTGCCAGCATTCTTACTACCCAAAGATTAGTTTTGTCTGGCTTACCGGAAGCATCAATTTTTACTTCCTGCTTATTGCTCATAGGAATGCCTTTGGTAGTAACATCGAAGCCATTACCATCCATCTTCCATTCCTTATCATCAAAATTGACGGTTGCATCTTTTGAGATGCCAAGTTCTGTTGCTGTTAGATTGGCAAAGGAATAAACCTGATAGGTATCACCTTTAGGAAGATCCTTGATTGTGACTTCATCTTTAATGCGATTATTAGCCGATACATCCGTATTCTCTACAAAAGAAACAACCTTGTTGTCTTTCACAAAGGCTACTACCCAGCTCTTCATGTTTTCTGCATCTACGCCATCATTCCACAACGTTGCTCTGGTTCCTGAAGAAGGAGTTGTAGAAAGAGTCATGTGGACGGTAACCTTGTCGCCTTGGTTATCGCCTCCACTGTCTCCCTGTATAGGGTCAGCACTATCTATGGAGCAAGCCGAGATTAAGGCTAGCACCATCAGAATCAATGCCGTATGTATCGTTCTAATCGTTTTCATTTTCTCTGAAAGTTTAATTTCAAACTATACTTTCTGTTTATCTATTTGTTTTGTTGTTACATTGTTGTCTCGTCGTGAGTATAGGTTGCCCATTTTCTCACGTTGAGGGTTACCTTCATTCCATCCGGTCCCTTTCCAGTAATTCCATCGATACGAACTCGATAAATGTTATTGCGGACAATGCCGTAATGCATTGGGTCGGAAGTTGTACCTGTACCCGTAGGGTCGCTATGTCGAATGACGTAAGTATAAGCCTTATCTTTTCCGTTCGATTCATGACCAGTCTTAGGCACTACATTTGTAGCATCCCAGTCATCAGCTTCATAATACTTTCCCTTAAAGACAAGCCCTGTTGCATATTGCTCATCATTATCAAAAGAGGTATTCTCTTTTACGTAATCGAGGATATAATAGTCGGTTTCCGGATTGAAAGTAGCCTTTCCACCTATAGAATTCGTATGGGTTTTATGTGCAATACGTGTTTGATAGAAAGGTTTATAAGTTGCATTTGCCCAATACTCATCTGTATTCTTAGGATATTTAAAAGTAGCCTCGCTCTTATTTAGAGAGGTAGGATCCACCACATAATTAGTGTTCTGCTTATTTCCATCAGCTTCTTCCAGTCCAAGATACTTTAAATTAGCCAATGATGCATCCGTAGCTGTACGTTTGAAGACATATTCCTGTGAAGTCAATACGTTATAAGGACGGACATACTCCAGTACAAAACCACCAATTATATCAGTACCCTGCTTAACATTATAGCAATATTTGCAGAGACCAGTTTTTTTATTAAGCTCATAAAGTTCAGTATGTGGCATGATGTCTATTCTTGCAGCCAAACGCTCTATCATATGGTCGATAAGATAAGGATCCTCCTCCGTACCGGATCCACTTGTAATTGTCAACGAGCTCTGTCCATGAGAAGACATCACGAAGGTAGAATAGCCATCTAATTCTCCTGTTTTAGTAAACGTTGCATTATCTGCACGATTAAAAACATCAGTAATCAACTGATCTCGGACATCAGACAACTTACGTCCTTGATAAGCAGATAAATCACCAACATTAGCTACAACTAAAAAACGGAGTTTAGTATCATGCAATAACTTCGGATCTACCTCTACTGCTACTGTACGTTTGCCATCAGAAGACACATTAGGGAAGTAGATTACTTTTTCTATTGTTGCCTCGCCATCTGTCAAATCATCCTTGACAGAATGGAAGAACAGCATAGACATATTATTTACTGTTCGCTCATAAGTTTCTCCTTTATGATCACCATTACCCGATTCGCCACCCCAAGGTTTTGGTTCAAAAGCATAATCTTCCGCTCTTGTTGTTCGTGAGTCCTCACCAGCTACGTTTACAGAAACTGATAAAAACACCTTGCTATTATTGTTCGCAATAGGCAAGTCGCAAGTGTTGTCGCTCGCACAGGATGCGAACGACATCACCAGCATAAGGGCTAGCAATGAGCGGATTATCGATTTCATCTTAAACATATACTTTATATTTTAGGGCTTACAAGAAGCCAGTAGGACTAATATTTTTTATTTTCGATTCTATTTGGATTCGAGAGTTTTAATGGAGTTCTTCGAACTGGATGCGCTTGCTCCAACTCAGCACATTCACACTGATGGTGATTAAACAATACTTGAGCTTGCCACCCTGGATAAAGAACTGAAGTTTGTAATCGTAGGCACGGTCTAGGAATTCCTGTGCACTGTAACTGTACTCCTCGCTGGTGCGAAGACGACTCAAGAGGTCTGGCAGGTCTACATTGACTACCGTATTTCCGGTCTCCTTACTCTTAATCAGGAGTCGGCCATCCAGGTTGTAATCTTCGTGTTTCAGAATGCGGGAAGTCATAAAGTCGGCATGGGCTATCTTGCCCTGCTCGTCCTCATCTACCGTATTCCATGTGGCATGAGGGGTATAAATGAGTTTACGGCTCTCATCGAGAGAGTTATCCCAAAGGATGCTGGCATTATGGTCTTCGATGGTCATCGTGTAGTCGTTGACATCCATATCCTGTGGAGAGTCAAGGTCACGAAGCGCCACATTGATCTTCTTGGTATCACGCACCAGAGGGATGGTTGCATAAGAAGGTTTTGAGGATGATACCTCTACTGCCTCCAGCAGTTTACCATGCCAGAGGGTATCGAGAGGGAGGCTGTTGTTGACAACCTCATCATACTCTCCCCTATTTTCATGGTCGAGATTCACTTCCAGTTTCTGCATCTTATCTCCTGTAGCCGATGGAGCGGTGCGAACGAACTTGGCACGGCCTGAAGTTAACTGGTCGGCGTAAGCATTCTGTCCGGCAAGGGCAAGGAACTGATATTTACCTGGCTGCAGGTTCTCGACGTGCATCACATAATTTGGGTCTTTGAGAGGCGATGATAGCGCAGAATTCGTCTCGGTCTGTTGGGTTATATAGTTTCCGTTCTCGTCGAATACATACAGCGTTACCTGTCCAACATGGTCGTTGAACATGTCGGCACGCTGGAGGTTATAATCATACTTAAACTTCACATATACACCATTAGGACAATCGCTGTAATCCTGGTGCCACATATCGTGGCATGAGGTCGCGACGGTCAGGGTCATGGCAGCTGCCATGACACCCTTTAACCATTTGTTTATCTTCTGCGCTATCATATCGCTAATCAATTATTATTTTCTATATTTATCTTATAATGTATCGAATTACTGACCGAGAATTGCTTTCTGTGTACGCTTAGCCCAAGAGAGGACGTTAATCTTAACAGAGATATAGCTCTTCAAATTATCATCTGGAGTAGGATCATTCTTTACATCAAGTTCATCTGGAGTTGCTGCACCAAGTCGACTTACGCCAGTAATATCCAAATCATACCAGTTATTACGCAGTACACCATAACGACCAAGCCAGTTAGCCTCGTTAGGAGCAGGATATGAAACACCTGTTGTTTTTGTAGAAGGATTCCAAGGAGCAAGTTCATCACCAAAGTGCTTAATCAAAATATTATAATAAGAATAACCACCTTTATATTCTACAACCTTGATGTTATTAGCAAGAGCAGTTAATACAGCAGCATCGGTAACATCAGCATTAGTAGCTGTACCTCCTGTAGCATCTGGGGTAAATGTCAAAACTAACTTATTGAAAGTAACTTTACCTGCTTTATCTGAAAAATCAACATCAGACACAGAAATCTTACCTGCCTCAGAAATTGCAGGGAAATATGTTGCCTTCAAATAAGATTCAGTATTCTCTCCTAAGAACTGATTACCAACCTTTGTTTTTGCAGATGCCAATGAATAAACAACATCTTTACCTCCATTAATTGTATAGAAAGTACCATCTGTATAAGAATCAGGTGTAATCTTCATCTTTACAATTGCAGTAGTCGTATTATAAACATTCTGATGATCTACATCAAAGGTGTTCTCATAACAATAGGTAGTAGCATTCTTGCCTAATGTCAAATTCGCATCTCCTACAGTTGGATCCGAAGCAAATGGAGCATTCGTATCATAATTAATATCCTTTCCCCAATATGTACGATACTTATTAGCAGCAGGATCTGACGACTTTGTAGTCTTAATCAAGTTTATACCGGCAAAACGATATTTATTAGCAGTCCAAGTAGATCGATCAGCTGTAGAAAGGAAATCCGAACCATCTGATGCCAAATTTTTCCATGAATTATCATATTGACGAACCAAATAAGAAGCATTATTTACGTTAGCCAAATTCCAACCTACCAAATCGTAAGCAAAGGTTTTAGCTGTAGCACCATCTGTTGAAAGAGTTTCAGTTGAAGTACCAGAACCAGTCTGACCTAATGTAACCTTAGAAGCTACGCGCTCAACAAAAATATCAGCAGCAGGATTAGCTTTTGCTTCTGCTTCTGTCTTAAAAATAGATGTAGTTACATCAGCCAAAACAGTAGCATCATCAAATACCGCTGATCCTGGTTTAGTTACAACAGGAACATTAGTCATCATCAAATTATCTTTGGCAAAAGCATCATTTACTTTAAGTTGAGAGAAAGCAGAGAATTTACCATTGAATGCGCTACCATTGACGGTTATACTATGATCAGTACCTACAACAATATTTGAGCCTTTATTTACAAGAACAAAAGCATAAATATTACCAGTTGCAGAAACCGAGCTAATTTCCTGGACCTTAGTTAATTGTGTGGAAATCTGAACATTTGCATCAATATCCGTTTTTTTCAAGCCATCCAAGTTATATGCTCCTTGAAATACAGCATCATTTTCATTTGTACCAGCAAACAAAAGTAAAGCTGCATCTTGCACATTATACTCTTTAGCATCACCATCTGCAGTAATATCATTTGCTGCTCTTGATACTACATTCTTACCTTGTGTTGGTAAGTTAAGAGAGATATTTATATATCCCTTACCAGTCTCATTGAAGCCTGTGTTGTTACCACCACCATTCAGATCATCACTACTTGAACAAGAACCGAGCATCAGCCCCGCCAATGCAACGGAAAATAATAAAGTCTTTTTCATCTTGTAAGTTATTATAATTGTTATTAATAATTATTTCTTTACTTATAAAGGCTCTTAAAAATCTAATTATATTACATTTTTATATATTTGGTTTACAAATCATCTAATACGTTATATTTGAGCTTCTTTCTATATTTATACTTAGAAAAGATATGCCTGAGCTAGGAGCCTGTCCCAGGCCAGGGCAGTACCCTGGCTCTAAGGAATAGCTATATTGTCCTAAACAGACAGTATGTATAACTTTATAGATTCTGTAAATTTTCTTTTGCAGAAGCAACACCAGCCTTGGCTGCCTGCTCCAGATAATAACGAGCTTGCTTCTCGTTGCCCTTCAGCATCTCATAGACTCCTCGGGCATTCTGGGCATCGGCACTGGTTCCTGCCTTGTCGAGATATGGTTTCGCATTATCTGCATCACCGGCATTCAAGCGGGTTATGGCTGCATTCAGATTCGCTGTCTCATTCTCAGGGAACATGCGGACGGCGATCTCCATCACTTCATTAAACTCCTTGCTGCCTGGCTCGTAAGTCTGGGCTACCATGAACATCTCCTCCTGGCTCAACTGCTGTGGCTTGGTCTTGATAATCTCCTTTGCCTCTTCCACATCGAAAGGTTTCACCTTATAAGTAATGTGGTAGTCGGAATGGCGGAGGGCTGGATACCAGGTGTCGAGCATAAAGCGATACTCTGAAGGATACTGCTTCTTAATCTTCAACTCGCGGGCATCCGGATTCTGACTCTTATCGGCAATAATCGCCAGAATGGCATCCTTATGCTCCAGGTTGCTACCTTTAATATAAGCTATCAGACCATCCCAATCCTCTGGAGTAGAAGAAACCGTGAAGAGGTTGTTTGGCAACTTCACCATTCGGCGCACATATTCGGTCAGCGTCTTGGCACGGTTCTTTGCCAGATAATCATTATGGGTGTAAGGACTCTCTGGTGATGCATAACCATGAATGTTGATGCCGCTCACTTCGAGGTTCCTGTCTTCCTTCAATGCATTGATGGTGCGGATGATGCTATCCAACTGTTCCGGATTACGGCGGTAATCAGGATGCAGCTCGATGCGGTCTACCGGGAAATCGATATAAGCGCGCTTATCCAGATGACGGACCTTGATTGCCTCTACCTCCGGACGGACGAAAGAAGCTACCGGCTGGCGACGGCGAGAAACCGTGAAATCATTGCCATCCTGCAGATCACCACAACCGCAGAGGTCTTCGTGAATATCCAAATCGTAGTTTCTTTCCTTAGAAGAGAGAGGAACGGAGGCAAGATACTTCACGGTCTGCTGCTTCTTGTTGTCTCGCTTCACAACCAAAGCCTGAGGTGAAAGCTGCAACTGTTTCTTCCCTACTCCACGGTCATACATAATCTGCTGTCTTCTGCCGTTGATAACAATCTCCGGCATCTTGAGCAGCTCACCCTTATGCTTGATCATCGGAGTATAGACAAGCTGGTTGTTGGTAGGGAGATCCAGGGAATCGAGATTCAGATCCATCGCAACCGTAACCAGGTCATTGTGATGAGACATCTGTACATTAGATACCTGAATCTTATCGGCAGCCAACTTGAGACTCTTGCAATCCTGGGCTGCAAGAGGCATAGCCATCAAAAGAGAGCTGAATAATAATATGTAGTTCTTAAAATCTTTCATACTCATAGATTATGTTTAATGAGTTACAACATATAAATAAGAGAAATGGCTGCCTTGGTAGGACCCACGTAGTTGTCATGAGATGACTTCTCCTTCTCGCCACAGGCACCGCACTTGAACTTGTCGTACTGGATATAATCATATCCGAAACCTACAGAGGTTTCCAGGTTCCAGTGCTTGGAAAGAGGCCATTGATAACCAGCGGTCACACCACCACCTACATACCATCCTTCATAGCGATGGTCGCGTAGTGATTTGAAAATGCCAAGGGGTAACTTCACTCCTCCTGCATTAAACTGTCCGCCCATGGCATGAACACCCAAGAACCAGCCATTGAAGCTCTGGCAGAACCAGTAACGGTATTCTGGTTGCAAAAGCCAATGACGAAGGCTTGACTGGTCGCCACCGGACTGTTTCCAAGGATTGAAGCCAAAGAATACCTGAGCGGTATGCTTCTTGCCTAAGGCAGTCTCGACACCGAGATTAGGAGTTGTAGTAGCCCAATATAAGAGGTTGGACTTGACTCCCGTGTTTTGCGCATAATTAGCTAGTGATACAAATATGAGTAACACTGTAGCTAAAATTAATCGTTTCACCATCTATTAAAGAGTTTTGTTTGTTCTAATTTTTTGTTACGTTTATATTATATAAATAGGTAATTATAAAATTAACCGTTTACATGATAGTTCGCATTTACTGGGGGCAAAGGTAGGGAAAAAAAATGAATGGGGGGGGGGAATTTTCGTGCTTTTTTGGTGGAAAGAAACATTTTAGTACGTTATTTTGCCGATTTTTTTAATGTAAAACCTACAATTTAGCAACATTTTATACACTTGATAAAGGTAAAAGGGTAAAAAGGTAAAAAGGAGCTGCGTCCATCTGCGAAATCTGCGTGACTCAAAAACCATCTGCGTGAGAAAAAACCAAATCCGCGTGAAAACAAAAAAGCCTCAGAAATCTTTCGAAATCTGAGGCTCTTGATAAAAGGAGGCGGCTACCTACTCTCCCGCATTGCATTGCAGTACCATCGGCGCAA
>ENA-OPCZ01001034-OPCZ01001034.1-human-gut-metagenome-genome-assembly--contig:-NODE-1034-length-15542-cov-4.771098_pt1 | contig 15542 bp, 9 predicted proteins | sample MGYA00241566_ERZ501483 | MGnify/ENA primary metagenome ERZ501483 (study PRJEB25962, sample SAMEA1965191) | human gut metagenome | biome: human gut; feature: human-associated habitat; material: faeces... | reverse complement strand
TTCATAAACCTATAAAATCACGACTTGTGAGAGGACGCTTATATCTGCCCTTCACGCCCTATAAAAGCACCACAGAATCTGCGACACTACGCTAATTAAACTCCGGTTAACCCATAATTACTTTGACATGAACTTCTTTTTTTGCTGCATCCACAGGAATGAGATTACCCTCAATTGCATTGCCATCCACCGTAACGGAAGCAACACCTTTTTCTACATGATTCGGGTTTTCAACCTCAATGTGGTAAGTCGTGCCACGGAAATCACGTTTTGCGGTGAAGCCGTCCATGAAGGAAGGGATACAAGGATCTACGATCAAACCATCATAATCAGGGCGGATACCGAGGATATACTGGGAAGCATTTAAGAATGTCCATGCAGCAGTACCGGTCAGCCAGCTATTTTTTGCCTCTCCGAAGTTTGGAGCGTCTTTACCGGCAATCATCTGGGAGTATACATATGGCTCTGTGCGATGAATTTCACTGATATCTTCGATATATGCCGGACAGGTTCTTGTGTAGACCTGCCATGCACGGTTTCCACGGCCAACAACAGTTTCTGCAATGGAGATCCATGGGTTGTTGTGACAGAAAATACCGGCATTCTCTTTGTATCCTGGTGGATAAGAAGAGATTTCACCGAGCTCAACATGATATCTGTGATAAGGTGGCTGCAATAATACAATACCGTATTTGGTATCCAGATATTTTTCAACAGATTCCATTGCTTTTAAGCAGTTGCCTTCTTTTAAGCCAATCTCTGCCATGACACAGAAGCCCTGTGGCTCAATGTAAATCTTGCCATCTTCGCATTCTTTGGATCCGATTTTATTTTTATAATGATCGTATGCACGCAGGAACCACTCTCCGTCCCAGCCGGCATCCAAAACTGTTTTTTCCATATCTGCAATGGCTTCTTCTGCAAGCGCAGCCTCCTCAGCCATGCCACGGTGTCTGCAGATTTCCACGTAATCTTTTCCATAGCGGACAAACATTCCGGCAATAAAAACAGATTCTGCATTAGGCCCTTCCGATGGACCAAAGGTCTGGAACGATTCGCCTGGCTCTGTAGAGAAGCAGTTTAAGTTCAGACAGTCATTCCAGTCAGCACGTCCGATCAGCGGAAGTTTGTGTGGACCACGGTGTTCCATGGTATAGTGGAAGGATCTGCGTAAGTGTTCCATAAGATCCGTTGCTTTGGAATCATCATTATCATAAGGTGTGCGCTCATCCAGAATGGAGTAGTCGCCGGTTTCTTTGATATAGGCGGCAGTTCCGGCAATAAGCCACAGTGGATCATCGTTAAAACCGCTTCCAATGTCCGAGTTTCCTTTTTTTGTAAGTGGCTGGTACTGATGATAAGCGCTTCCATCTTCAAACTGTGTGGAAGCAATGTCTAAAATTCTCTGACGTGCGCGGTCTGGTATCAGATGAACAAAGCCCAAAAGATCCTGACAGGAATCACGGAATCCCATTCCACGTCCGATGCCGGATTCGTAATAGGAAGCAGAACGGCTCATATTAAAGGTTACCATACACTGATACTGATGCCAGATGTTTACCATGCGGTCAAGCTTTTCCTCTTTGGAAGAAACAGTAAAATGGCTGAGCAGTTTTTCCCAGTAAGCTTTCAGATCAGCAAGTGCCTGGTCTGCTTTTTCTGTTGTGTTGAATTTTTCTAATAATTTTTCAGCAGGAGTGCGGTTGATGATACCATCTTTCGGTCTGCCAACCCATTTTTCTGCTGCCGGATTCTCCACATAACCGAGAACAAATACATAAGTTCTGGATTCGCCCGGAGCAAGGGTTACATCTAACTGATGGCTGCCGACCGGAGCCCAGCCGCTTGCAACAGAATTTTTGCAGGAGCCGGATACGACAACTTCAGGAGCCGAATTTTCACCGTACGCACCAAGAAATGCATCACGACTTGTATCAAATCCGGCAATCGGAGCATTGACGGAGTAAACAGCGTAATGGTTTCTTCTTTCCCGGTACTCGGTTTTATGATAGATGGCGGAACCATGGATTTCAACCTCGCCGATGGAGTAGTTACGCTGGAAGTTTGTCATATCGTCCATTGCATTCCAGAGACAGAACTCTACATAAGAAAAAATGGAAAAATGCTTTTCTTCTTTACTGTGGTTGGTCATGGTCAGCTTATTGATCTCGCAGGTGCTTCCAATCGGAACGAAGTCTGTCAGCTCTGCGGCAAGATCATTTTTGCTTCCTTTAAAAATGGAATAACCGATACCGTGATGACATTCATAGGAATCCAGATCAGTCTTGGTTGGCATCCAGCCCGGATTCCAGATGGTATTTCCTTCTTTAATATAGTAGTAATGTCCGTTGCTGTCTCCGGGAACATTGTTGTAACGGTATCTGGTAAGACGTAACAGCTTTGCATCTTTATAAAAGCTGTAGCCGCCGCATGTGTTTGAAACTAATGAAAAGAAATCTTCACAGCCGAGGTAATTAATCCAAGGCAGTGGTGTTTTTGGGGAAGTGATGACATACTCTTTTGCATTATCATCGAAATATCCGAATTTCATATAAATCCTCCTTGTTTTTTCGAAGAAAAAATCCCATTTTACAAAGTAAAATTTGTTCCTCTGAACGAGGAGAGGATTTAGCCTCCTTGTTTTACATATTACTTAACGAAAACGATTAAGTAAATATTCCTTATCTAAAATTATATCTTGCAGAATTATAAAAATCAACAAAAAATCCTTTAAAATAAGCAAAAACAGCACTTTCAACAAAAAATACAGCCTAATATGGAAGAAAGCAACAAAAGAGGGTTTAGCTGGATAATTAAGTTTAAAATACGAAAACGTATAAGCTTTTGCTGCATAAACTGTTGAATAACGAGAAGAATCATAAAAAATGCACAAAAAATCAGAGAAAAAAATGTAAAATTAGCCGAAATGTCAAAAAAGTATTGCAATCCGTTTGCATAAGAGCTATATTAAAGATGCGAAAACGATTAAGTAAAAACTTCGAAAGACTTAAGCAGCAAGACAACAGGTCATACATAATAAAGTCTGGAAGAAGTACCTGGAGGATTCAATGGTATCTTTAAAAACAATTGCCGAAAAGTGTGGAGTATCAACTGCCACCGTCAGTAAGGCATTAAATGATCAAAAAGATATCAGTGAAGAGACAAAGAGTCGTATCCGGACGGTAGCAGAGCAATTAGGATATTTTCCGAATGCAGCAGCAAGATCACTTAAGACCAACCATTCATACAACCTCGGAGTTCTATTTGAAGAGGAAGCAGGAAGTGGTTTACAGCATGAATATTTTTCAGGAGTATTAAATGGTCTGAAAGTTCAGGCGGAGAAGCAGGGTTATGACATTACATTTATCAATACCTGTTTTGAAAACCGGAAGATGTCTTATCTGGAACATTGCAAATACCGGAATTTTGAAGGAGTTGCAATTGTGTGTGCGGATTTTAACGACGCTGGCGTCATGGAACTGATGAATAGCGAAGTACCGGTTGTTACCATCGACTACCTGCATCACAACTGCACGGCGGTCAGCTCGAACAACATTCAGGGCATGGAAGATCTGGTCAGATATATTTATTCTCAGGGACACAGGAGGATCGCTTACATCCACGGACAGCAGAATGGTTCGGCAGTTACCAAAGACCGGTTGACAAGTTTTTACCGGACAATGGATGAACTGAAGCTGGAAGTCCCGGATGAGTACATCCGCACAGCAGATTATCTGGAGACAAAGGAAGCGGCAAAACAGACGAAGGAACTTCTGAATCTGGAAAATCCGCCAACCTGTATCATTTATCCTGATGACACCGCACTGATCGGTGGAAGAAATGTCATTATAGAGATGGGACTTCGGATACCAAAAGACATTTCGGTAGCAGGATACGACGGAACAAGGATGTCACAGCTTTTGCATCCGAAGCTTACCACAATTAAGCAGGACACAGAAGAGATTGGCAGAGAGGCTGCAAAACGGCTGATCGGTTCCATTGAAAAACCAAAAACAACTCTCTTAGAGAGAGTCGTTATAGAAGGAATCCTCATACCGGGACAATCGGTAGGAAAGATTCCGGAACAAAAATAACAATGTAAACAAGGCGGAAGCCAAAAAATTAAGGAGGAGGGTTTTCTATGAAAAAGAAAATCATTAGCGCATTATTATGTGTATCCATGGTAGCAACTATGGTAGCAGGATGTGGTGGATCATCAGACACAACATCCGCAGACAACAGCAACTCAGGTGTAGCAGCAACGGCAACAGAATCTGGATCTGATGCAGCGGAGACAGATACAACAGGTGATGAGGGAAAAGTTTTCAACATTTATTGCTGGAATGAAGAGTTTAAGAGCCGTCTGACAGATCACTATCCTGGATATGAGGAAGTGGATGCCACAACTGGTAAGATTGGGGATGTTACCGTAAAATGGAACATCACACCAAGTGATGACAACGCATATCAGAACAATCTGGATGCAACATTATTAAAACAGGAATCAGCAGCAGCCGATGACAAGATTGACTTATTCTTAGTAGAAGCTGACTACGCACTGAAATATGTCGATACAGATTATACAATGCCGATCGCAGATCTTGGAATTACAGATGCAGACCTTGCAAACCAGTATCAGTATACAAAAGATATCGTTACAGATTCTAATGGTGTATTAAAAGGTGTTTCATGGCAGGGCTGCCCGGGCGTATTATTCTATAACCGTGATGCAGCAAAAGAAGTTCTTGGAACAGACGATCCTGACGAAGTTCAGAAATATGTTTCAGACTGGGATACTTTCAATGATACAGCAGAGACAATGAAAGCTGCCGGATACAAGATGACATCTTCTGTCAATGATACTTACCGTGTATACTCTAACAACGTTACTTCTAAATGGGTAGAAGATGGCAAGATCAATATTGATGATAACATTATGAAATGGGTATCTGATTCAAAAGAGCTTTATGATGCAGGCGAGACAGAGACATATGAACTCTGGGGCGATGACTGGAAGAAAGGTTTCTATCCAGAAGGAAAAGTATTCTGCTACTTTGGACCAGCATGGTTCGTGAACTTCTCTATGGCAGCCGACACCGAAGGATCTATCGGTTACAACGGTAGATGGGGCGCTACACCAGGACCTCAGGGATTCTATTGGGGCGGTACATGGATCTGTGGAGCAACAGGTACAGATAACGCAAGTCTTGTAAAAGATATCATCTTAAAGATGACAACAGATGAGACGATCATGAAAGATATCGTAGTAAAAGATGATGATTTCGTTAACAATAAACCAGCTATGGAAGCAATGGCAGCAGATACAAGCTACCAGAGTAAAGTATTAGGCGGACAGAACCCATTGTCTATGTACTGTGCAAGTGTAGAAAAACTTGATTTAAGCAACCTTTCTGCATACGATCAGGGATGTAACGAAGAGTTCCAGAACGCAATGAAGAACTACTTTGAAGGCAATGCTTCACTTGATGATGCACTTGACTTATTCTACAAAGCAGTTGTTGAGAAATATCCGGACTTAACATACTAAAATAATAAGCCGCGCCTGCCAGACCGGCGGGTGCGGCTATCTTTATATCTATCTCCGGACGGAGAGAAAGCAGTCAGCGGCGTAAAGCGCAGAGCTGACAGCAGATTTGCACAAAAAGATGTCCGTGAAGGGATGCTGTGAACTCTGTGAAAAATAAAAAGAAGGGGGCAAGAGGCGTTATGAAGAAGAAAAGCAGTAAAGCAGTCAGATATAACAAATGGGGTTACATTTTTCTGATTCCTTTTATTCTGGTGTATGTTGTATTCCAGCTTATACCACTGTTTAATACCATTTATAACAGCTTTTTTGAAAATTATTTATCGGGTCTGACACAGATCGGACCAAACTTTGTGGGACTGGAGAACTACAAAACGCTGTTTACACAGGGCGATATCTGGATTTACGCAAAGAATACCATGATTTTATGGATCATGTGTTTTGTGCCACAGATTATTTTGTCATTACTGTTAGGTGCATGGTTTTCTGATGTGCGTTTGAAATTAAAAGGAAGCAGATTTTTCAAGACCGTGATCTATCTGCCAAACCTGATCATGGCATCCGCATTTTCCATGTTGTTCTTTACACTGTTCTCAGATGGTGGACCGATCAACTCGATTTTAATGCAGATCGGAATCATTTCAGAGCCATATAAGTTTCTGGCAAACACAGGAAGTGCGAGAGGGCTGATCGCCCTTATGAACTGCCTGATGTGGTTTGGTAATACGACCATTCTTTTAATGGCAGGCATGATGGGTATCGATACTTCCCTATTTGAAGCGGCAGAAGTGGATGGAGCAACTTCCACACAGGTATTCTACAAAATTACATTACCGCTGCTCCGGCCGATTTTAGTATATGTTGTGATCACATCGCTGATCGGTGGATTACAGTTATTCGATGTACCACAGATTTTGACCAATGGTACCGGTGATCCAATGAGATCGACCATGACATTGATCATGTTCTTAAATAAACATCTGTACAGCAAGAACTACGGAATGGCTGGGGCAGTATCCGTAATCCTGTTCATCATCACCGCAATTTTAAGTCTTATTGTCTTTAAGGTAACTGGAAACGATAAGAGAAAAGCATGAGTAGAATAGAAAGGTGAGGTGTTATTATGAACGAAAATAAAAATCTGAAAAAAGGACTTGGAATCCATGCAAGAAGATTTATCGCTTATATAGTCCTGATTCTTGTTACATTTGCCTGCCTGTTCTGGTTCTATGTGCTGTTCATTAACGCGACCAGATCGAACGGTGAACTGCAGGCCGGATTTACACCACTGCCAAGCACACATCTGCTGGAAAACTGGAACAATCTGGTACACGGAACACTTCCGGTATGGCAGGGTATGATAAACAGTCTGATCGTATCGGTACTGTCAGCAGCGTTATGTACTTATTTTTCAACCATGACAGCTTATGCGATCCATGCATATGATTTTAAACTGAAAAAATACATCTATGCATTTATCTTAGCAGTTATGATGATCCCTACACAGGTAACTGCACTTGGATTTGTAAAATTAGTCGGTACATTAAAAATGGAAGATACATTTATCCCTTTGATCGTCCCAACGATCGCTGCACCGGTCACATTCTTTTACATGAAACAGTACATGGAAAGTACATTGCCGGTATCTCTGATCGAGGCAGCCAGAATTGATGGTTCCGGTGAGTTCCATACATTTAACAATATTGTACTTCCATTAATGAAACCTGCCATTGCAGTACAGGCAATCTTTACATTTGTAAGCAGTTGGAATAATTATTTTGTACCGGCTTTGATCTTACACAATGACAAGAAAAAGACACTGCCAATCTTAATCGCACAGCTTCGTGCAGCTGACTGGCTGAAGTTTGATATGGGTCAGGTTTATGTGATGATCGCATTTTCTATCTTCCCAGTTATTATCATTTATCTGATCTTATCCAGACACATCGTACAGGGTGTTGCCCTCGGCAGTGTAAAAGGATAAATTAGAATATAGCTACAAATGAAAAAACCTTCCCTGAGAACCGTCGTGATTCCCCATATCACGGCGGTTCTCCTTTGATGTAGCAGAAAAAGATTACAATATTAAAAAACATCAGAAAAATTATCTGAAATAATCAAACATAGGCTCTTTTTTTCCAGTTGCTAATGTGCTATAATAGGCACAGATTTTGGAAAAAAAGAAATGGTTGAGAAGTGAATCTGCACAATCCTTTCAGAACGGAGGAAGACATGACAGAAGGCGGTTTTTTAGTTTTCATGGGAATTTTATTACTTTTGGTAGTCATCGTTGTTGTGATAGCGGTTGTTTCATCTGTGGCAGGTGCGGCAGCAGCGATCGTTGATGATGAAGACGGTGAAGATGAATAGAATAGGGTGAGAACAGAATAGTGGGGCGGTACTTTTGTGCCAGTCCCCTTTTTGCAGGTCTTATGGATACTGCGAAATGTCCCGAGATCGAATCATAAGAAAGGAGACAGAGATTATAATGCAGTTACTTACATTTTTGTTAAATGGAGTGAAGTTTGGTATTCCTGTCAATGATGTGGAATCCATTGAAACAAGAATGAATGTGGTGAATATTCCAAATTCACTGCCACAGGTTCATGGGATCATGAATCTACACGGAGAAGTTATTGCAGTGTACAGTCTGGCAGAACAGTTTCATTATCCGGAACAGGAAATCAACAATATCATCGTTGCATCCATGAATGGTACAAAGATTGGGCTTGAGGTTGGAAACGTGGATGAGATTATTGATGTCCCGGATGAGAAGGTTATTTCCATGCCAGTCATTATGAAAGCAGTAGAAAATTGTTTTGATGAGGTCGCTTCCTATGCAAAAGAACTGATCGTTCTGATCGAGGTATCAAAGCTGATGCCGGAAGCAGAGCAGCAGGCAATACAGAAACTGGTAGAACAGCAGTCATAAACAAAAAAGAGTAAAGCCTCTGTTATTATATATTGGAAAGATACAGTCTCGTGGGATGGAGTACCGATAGGTACTCCATTTTTGCGTAAATAGGAAATTTTGTTCCATTTCTAAAATAATTCTAAATTCTGTCCGATTTTCCTTGCATTTTGATGAGAGAGGAGTAAACTGATTTTTACCGACCGACCGGTCGGTTTTGGCTTGCGGGAATGCAATAGCCAATCAGACATATAATTTTTCAGGAGGAACGAGAATGATCCCGAAGTATAGTGTAAAACGTCCGTACACAGTGTTAGTGGCTGTTGTACTGGTGATCGTTTTAGGAGTTGTTTCGCTGACGAGGATGACAACAGATCTGCTGCCGGCAATGAATCTGCCATATGTGATCGTTGTCACGACAGATGTGGGGGCAAGTCCGGAGGAAGTGGAAAAAGATGTGACATCGCCGATCGAAGCGGCAATGGCGACGACTTCCAATATTAATAATGTAAGTTCCATGTCCTATGATAACTATTCTATGGTTGTTTTGGAGTATGAACAGAGCACAAACATGGATTCTGCCATGATTGAGATCCAGCAGCAGCTGGATCAGTTGACCGGACAATTTCCGGATTCAGTGGGCACACCAATCATTATGCAGATCGATCCGGATATGATGCCGGTCATGATCGCATCCGCAGATGTGGATGGAATGGATCAGGCAGAGGTATCTGATTATGTGGACAATGAATTATTACCGCTGTTTGAGAGTATCGAGGGTGTGGCATCTGTGACGGCAACAGGTGTGCTGGATACGGACCTTCAGGTAACCATGAATCAGGAGAAAATAGATGCTTTAAACGAACAGATCCTGAGCAAAATAGATGCACAGTTTACAGATGCACAGGCAGAGTTAGACAAGGCATCCTCCAAGATCAACAGTGGTAAAAAGAAGCTTTCCGATGGTGAAAAAGAGATGGGAAGCCAGCTCGGTGCAGGGGAAAACGAGATTATCAATAATAAAATCCAGTTGTTTAACACTGAGGCAGATCTGACCACACAATTATCGGATCTTCAGAAATCCCAGTCGTCCATGGATGGTGCGATCAAATCGTTACAGTCAGCTTATGATGGAGCAACGCAGTTACAGAGTGCAATTGACGGTCTGCAGAAAGCAAAAGACGGTGTCAGCCAGGCGAAGAGTGGGGCAAAACAGTTGTATGCAATGAAACCACAGTTGCAGCAGCTCGCAGCATCAGTGCCAGCATGGGGTGGAACATTGCCGACCGATTATAATACTTTTATTACGACGTTAGAATCCACAGTGAATTACATGAAAACGTTAACGGATCCGGTAAAGCAGGCACAGGCTGCACAGATGGAGCAGATGCTTACAGGACTGAAATCGTCTATGACACCGGAAATTTATAAAGCACTTGTGGCAAGTGCCAGCGAAACCGATTTCGTCGCATACATGGAATCCACAGCCATTGCCCAGATCAACGCACAGGCAGGGACTTCCTATACAAGTGAGAGTGACATTGCCAGCCAGATCGTGACCTTACAGTCAAAACTGGATGATATCAATGTGATGCTGATGAATCAGGCATCCTCTTTTGCAGATGCAGGCGTGACATTGACTTCTTACAAAGACATTCCAGCTGCAATCTCAAAATTGAGTGAGAGCAAGACACAGATTGCAACCGGAATCGCGACAATCGAGTCTGCACAGACACAGGTGGCAGACGGTAAAACGTCTTTAGATGACGCATTAGTGACTTTAAATGAATCCCAGATAGCCGGTATTATGGAGATGAGCAAGGGATATGCGGATCTTGCTGTTGCAGCAAATAAGATCGAAGAGGGGCAGAGCCAGTTAGATGATGCAAAAGAACAGTCAAAAGATTCAGCGGATCTGAACACGATCCTCACAATGGATACCTTAAAAAATCTTCTGACAGCGCAGAACTTCTCCATGCCGGCAGGTTATGTGACAGAGGGGAACGAGCAGTATCTGGTGCGAGTCGGAGATGAGGTGACATCCAAAGCTGATCTTGAAAATCTCGTTCTGATGGATCTTGGTATGGATGGTATCGAGCCGATCAGACTGTCAGATGTGGCAGATATCGAATACATTGACAATTCCGGAGATTCCTATTCCAAAGTAAATGGAAATCCGGCGGTGATGCTTTCGATTGAAAAGCAGACCGGCTATTCCACCGGAGATGTGACAGACCGGTTATTGGACAAATTTGACAGTCTGGAAAAAGAAAATACAGCGTTACATTTGAGCGTTCTCATGAATCAGGGAATTTACATTGACATGATCGTGAAATCAGTCGTAGAAAACATGATCGTGGGAGCCATCCTTGCAATTATTGTATTGTTATTATTCTTAAAAGATATCAAACCTACACTTGTAATAGCATGTTCCATCCCACTCAGTGTTGTTTTTGCAGTGGTACTGATGTACTTTACGCATATTACGTTAAACATCATTTCGCTGTCGGGTCTGGCACTCGGAATTGGTATGTTGGTGGATAACTCCATTGTCGTGATCGAGAACATCTATCGATTGCGGGGAGAGGGGTATTCCATCCGGAAAGCAGCCGTGGAAGGCGCTTCACAGGTGACAGGGGCGATCATAGCATCCACACTTACAACCATCTGTGTATTTGCACCGATTATTTTTACAGAGGGTATCACAAGACAGTTATTTGTGGATATTGCGCTGACAATTGCATTTACGCTTGCAGCGAGTCTTCTCGTGGCATTGACTTTCGTGCCGATGATGGCAGCAGGATTATTAAAAAATACAAAAGAGATCAGGCATAATCTCTTTGATAAAGTAAAAGATTTTTATGGAAAAATTTTAGCGGTATGTCTGCGTTTCAAACCAATCGTATTTATCGCAGTGATCGTATTGCTTGGAACAAGTGTTGTGGCAGCATTCTCCAGAGGATATTCTTTCATGGATATGAACATGGAGACAAACCAGATCAGTGCGACGATTTCAGCAAAAGAGGATCAGACACTTACGTTTGGCGAACTGACAGAAATGGCAGATGAAGTCGTGGAAAAAGCAATGACGATCGATGGCATTGAGACCATTGGTGCCATGGCAGGTGGAAGTGCTCTTTCCATGATGGGAAGCAGTTCTACAGACAGTATTTCCATGTATATGATTCTGGATGAAGAATCTGAAGTGAGCAGTGCAGATGTAATCGAACAGTTGGATGAACTGACCAAAGACATGGACTGCGAAGTTACAACAGACACCTCTGCTTCTGATATGACATCACTTATGGGAAGTGGACTGACGATCAATGTAAAAGGAAATAATCTTGACAAACTGCAGGAACTTGCAGGCGAAGTTGCAAAAGTCGTAGAGAACACCGAGGGAACTGTGGATGTGGATGATGGACTTGCCAATACGACACCGTCTTTCACCATTTCTGTAGACAAGGAAAAAGCTGCAAAATACGGCATGACCGTTGCACAGGTATTCCAGCTTGTTTACGGTGAGATGGCATCCTCAACATCTGCAACAACGATCTCTACCGATGTAAATGATTATCAGGTTTATGTACAGAGCGAGGAGCAGTCCGATGTTACATTGGATGATATCAAAAAACTGACCTTTACCTATACAGACAGAGAAGGAAACGAGACAGAAGTAGCGCTTTCTGATATTGCACAGTTTGAGGAAGGTTACACCTTAGGAACGATCAACCGTGATGCGCAGACCAGATATATCAGTGTGACCGCAGGAGTGGATGATGACCATAATGTCAGTCTGCTGAGTAATGAGATCCAGAAAGAGTTAGATAAGATCGATCTGCCGGAAGGATACTCCATTGAGATGGCAGGTGAGGACGAGATGATCGCAGATGCGATGAATCAGTTGTATCTGATGCTTCTTTTGGCGGTAATCTTCATTTACCTGGTCATGGTAGCACAGTTCCAGTCGCTGTTGTCGCCGTTTATCATTATGTTTACGATTCCGCTGGCATTTACAGGCGGTCTGTTCGCACTTTACTTTACCGGTAACGAAGTCAGCGTTGTGGCAATGATCGGATTTGTCATGCTCGCCGGAATTATCGTAAATAACGGTATCGTTATGGTAGACTTTATCAACCAGCTCCGCCGTGGCGGAATGGAAAAAAAAGATGCCATTATCGAATCCGGAAAAACAAGGCTTCGTCCGATTCTTATGACTGCACTCACCACGATCCTGTCCATGTCCACGATGGCAGTTGGACTTGGAGAAGGTTCAGAAATGATGCAGCCAATGGCGATCGTAACGGTTGGCGGTTTGTTATATGGTACACTGTTAACTCTGATCGTTGTTCCATGTATTTATGATGCATTCAACCGCAATAAGAGCATGGTCGAGGAGGACTTATAATGGATGAGCAGAAACTGATCCACGATCCACCACAGAAAGTGCTTGCCCTGTATCAGGCAGTCATTGAGTTCATTAATGAAGGCTGTGATATCAACACTTTAAAAGTAGCTGATATCACAGGCCGGGCAGGCATTGGAAAAGGAACGGCATACGAATATTTTTCTTCAAAGGAAGAGATAATCTCTTCTGCAATTTTATATTATGTGAAAGTGTGCTTTGAAAAACTGCAGGTAATTTCTACAGATAACAGAACGTTTCAACAGAAAATTAATGAGGTCATGGATTTTATTGATGAGCATGTAAAAGAAAAGCAGGGTGTCTTTTTCCTGATAAAAATGGTATTGGAATCATACGAGATACCAAAGAATCTGAAAGATGAGTATGAGCGTATGAAACAGCAGTGCTGTGATAAGGAGAAAAACGAGATTATCGACTGCATTGTGGAGGAGGGTGTCCGCGAAGGTCTGATCCGGGAGGAGAATGTTTTCCTGCGAAGAGCCGCGGTCGAAACCCAGCTTTCGGTCTATTTTATGTACCGCATCGCAGCAGAGAAAAAAATGGAGCTTGACTTGGAGGCAGATTTTCTGAGAGAATATGTCTATCAGAATCTGTTGAAATTATTAGGATAGGAAGAAGGAACAAATAAATTAAAATCACCTATAAAAAAATCAGTTGACAAATGCCACTTTAGCTTTTATGATGAAAAAAGATATAAAAAGGTGATGAGAAAGAGGAGTACACACAGACACCTGAAAGAGAATGACATTCACCGGCTGAGAGATGTCACCAGAACATGTTGTGTGGAAGGTAGCTTTTGAACCGTCGCGCAGAACCTGTCTGTTGCAGATAAGTGGCAGAACTTGCAAGTTGATCATGCGGAGAAAATTTTCGTATATCGCCAGAAGCAGTCAGAAGTAAGCGAGAACGAGTTGTCCCCGTTACCGGACAGTGGCTTAGGAATGAGCCGGCAGAGATATGTTGTTTTTACAACATAACAAAGGTGGTACCGCGTTGACACGCCCTTTGCATCCGTATGGATGTGAAGGGCTTTTATTTTTTTAAGAAAGGAAAAAGACAAATGAAGGAATTAGCAAAGACCTATGACCCAAAGGGCATTGAAGAACGCCTTTATAAAAAATGGGAAGACAACGGTTACTTCCATGCAGAAGTAGACCGCAGCAAGAAACCATTCACGATTGTGATGCCTCCACCAAACATTACCGGACAGCTTCACATGGGACACGCATTAGACAATACCATGCAGGATATTTTGATCCGCTACAAGAGAATGCAGGGTTACAATGCATTATGGCAGCCTGGAACAGACCACGCTTCCATTGCAACCGAAGTAAAAGTCATCCAGTCCTTAAAAGAAAAAGGAATCGACAAGGCAGATCTTGGAAGAGAAGGTTTCTTAGAGAAATGCTGGGAGTGGAGAGAGGAATACGGTAACCGTATCATCAACCAGTTAAAGAAACTCGGATCTTCTGCTGACTGGCATAGAGAACGTTTTACCATGGATAAAGGATGTTCTGATGCCGTACAGGAAGTTTTTATTAAATTATATGAAAAAGGATATATCTACAAGGGTTCCCGTATCGTAAACTGGTGTCCGGTTTGTAAGACATCCATTTCCGATGCAGAGGTAGAGCATGAGGAGCAGGACGGATTCTTCTGGCATATCAACTACCCGGTAGTTGGCGAGGAAGGAAGATTCGTTGAGATTGCGACGACAAGACCGGAGACTTTATTCGGAGATACCGCTGTTGCTGTAAACCCGGATGATGAGAGATACAAAGACATCGTTGGAAAAATGTTAAAACTTCCGATGACAGACCGTGAGATTCCGGTGATCGCTGATCCATATGTAGACAAAGAGTTTGGAACCGGATGTGTGAAGATCACACCAGCCCATGACCCGAACGACTTTGAGGTTGGAAAACGCCACAACCTGGAAGAAATCGTTGTCATCAATGACGATGCAACCATGAACAAGTTAGCAGGAAAATATGAGGGAATGGACCGCTACGAGTGCAGAAAAGCATTAGTAAAAGATTTAGAGGAAGCGGGACTTTTAGTAAAAGTTGTTCCACATTCCCACAACGTAGGTACACATGACCGCTGCGGCACAACCGTTGAACCAATGATCAAACAGCAGTGGTTCGTGAAAATGGACGAGATGATCAAACCGGCAGTTGAAGGCGTAAAAAATGGTGATATCCAGTTACTTCCAAAACGTATGGAGAAGACATACTTCAACTGGACAGACAATATCCGTGACTGGTGTATTTCCAGACAGTTATGGTGGGGACACAGAATCCCGGCATACTACTGTGATGAGTGTGGCGAGATGGTAGTTGCGAAAGAAGCACCTCATAAGTGTCCGAAATGTGGATGCACCCATATGACACAGGACCCGGATACCTTAGATACCTGGTTCTCCTCTGCATTATGGCCATTCTCCACACTTGGCTGGCCGGAAAAAACAGAAGACTTAGATTACTTTTATCCAAATGATGTTTTAGTAACCGGATATGATATTATCTTCTTCTGGGTAATCCGTATGATCTTCTCCGGTTACGAGCAGATGGGCAAAGCGCCATTCCATACCGTATTATTCCACGGTCTGGTACGTGACTCCCAGGGACGTAAGATGAGTAAGTCTCTTGGAAACGGTA
>ENA-OPCZ01001030-OPCZ01001030.1-human-gut-metagenome-genome-assembly--contig:-NODE-1030-length-15655-cov-4.978718_pt1 | contig 15655 bp, 4 predicted proteins | sample MGYA00241566_ERZ501483 | MGnify/ENA primary metagenome ERZ501483 (study PRJEB25962, sample SAMEA1965191) | human gut metagenome | biome: human gut; feature: human-associated habitat; material: faeces... | reverse complement strand
CCCCGGAGAAGGAATCGGTGCTGAAACAGCTGGAGCAGCTTCAGCAGAAAAAGTCCAACTACAAAACGATTTCTACCACCCCAAACCGCGAAGAATCGCTCTAAACGATCTTTCTGTCACCGATATGCCGTTGCAATCAGTGGCAGAAGTACATAATTCATTTGTTTTTTGCTGGCTTTTGGCTATTCTCGCTGGCTAGTGAGTAGAGGCGTACTTTTAAGGCAGAAATTTTCTCCAACACCCCCCATTTTAGGCCACTTTTTCTGTTAATAGTAGAAGCGCCTCTTTGAAAGCCGGTCATTTGTGACCTTTTTGTTAATTCTCAAAAAGATGGTTGTCTTTGGGCTGTTTTCGTTGCCTACCTATTGAGAGGATTTTTTCAAAAGCGGAGATTTGGTCTCAAGAATTACAATTCAATTACAAGTTTCTCACCAATGCTACGAAACAGGCGTTCTCGATGCCTACCAAGTGTAGGGCATCTTTTTCAAGACCATTCTCGGACTATTATGACGTTTTGTTTACAAAATTGCTTGCAATGCTACGAAATGGCCTTTTTCATCGGCTACCAAGTAGAAGGATGTTTTTCGTCCGTCAAAGTCCAGAAATCTTCCATATGTTCCTTGACAAGTGAATAGTTCAATCGTCCGGTACTTCACAAAAGGTACTTCTGTAACTCGCAGCCCGGTCATAACGAAGACGGGGTGGCTGAAATGCCAATGGTGCGGTGCAAGCCCGCCGCCGGACGATTCCCCACTCCTAGGGAAGTCGAGGACCAATATGGGAGACCTTAACTTATTAACGCAGTTGAGCACTTGTTTCGTGCTTTTCTGCGACTGGAGAATTGGAACCCACCAATTCTCGTTACATACTCTTTGTTCCTGATTTCTGCTTCAGCTGGAGGTGATCAACATTTCAGAATATCTTACCACGCAAACTCCGCTGCCGCCGTTTCTCCCATACCCACGCTTCCTTTTGGAACTTGACCTGAGTCAGACTGCAAAAATGACTTATGTGTTGCTACTCGACCGTGCCACGCTCTCGCAGAAAAATCTCTGGATAGATGAACGTGGATTCGTGTTTGTCATTTTTACGATTTGCTCTTTGGCTGAGCAGCTAGGGCGCAGCACTGTCAGTGTTTCCAGTGCGCTTAAGGAATTGGACGCTGCGGGATTGATTGAGCGCAGACGAACGCGGTTTTCTTCGCCCAATCACATCTTTGTGAAAATTCCAAATGTTGAATAGTTCTGCGTTTTTCACGATTCAAGAACCGCCAAAATCACGATTCTGTGATGCAGATTCTTAATGGCATCTGCAAAAGATATTTTTCCTATGCAGTATAGCAGCCTTTAAGACTGTATCGAAGAAAACTTTCACCTAACCAACGTAATAAAACAAAAAGAGAAAAACGAATAGAATCCATCCATTCCTTTCCGTATTTGCACCACATGAATGAGGAGGTCTGCCCTTGAACAAAGAAAAATCTGAGAAGAAGCCCACCACACGCAAACGTGCGCCGAGAAGTCCGAAGTCCGTGCGCCTGATCGTGGAACGCCATTATATCGGCAATGTGCCGATGAATACGCTTTTTCAGCGGCTTGTGGAAGAAGAAATTCGTAAAACTGCCGAATCGTATCTCGCCGCTGGCTAATTGGACGTTTTACTGCGGAAAAGGGCTTGCATCATCACGCAGCATCCGCTACAATGTGATTGATGAGGTCTCTTTTCCATTATGGAGGTACACATGGAAAAGGACAAAAAAGTAACTGCTTTATACTGCCGACTGTCAAAAGATGACGGTTCAAACAGCGAAAGCCTGAGCATCCGCACTCAAAAGTCAATGCTTATGGAGTATGCCACACGCAACGGTTTCGGGAATTGCCAGTACTATGTTGATGATGGTTACAGCGGTACGAACTCTGACCGCCCTGCCTTTCAGGAACTTCTGGATGATATCCGGGAAGGAAAGGTGGCAACAGTCATTACCAAAGACCAGTCCCGACTTGGACGCAACCACATCGAAACCGGAACGTATATGGAAATCTTCTTTCCTGAACACGGTGTCCGCTATATTGCAATCAACGATGGTTATGATTCCAACGAGCAATCTCAGATGGATATTGCCCCGTTCCGAAACATCATCAATGAAATGTACGCCAAAGACACTTCCCGAAAAATCAAGAGTGCCCTTCGGACACGCAAGAAAAGTGGAAAGTATATCTCCAGCGGCGCACCGTTTGGCTACCAGAAAGACCCTGCCGACCACAATCACCTTGTGATCGACCCGAACACCGCCCCCGTTGTTGAGTATATCTATTCAATGGCAGAGGAAGGGCTGGGGCTTCACCGCATCGCCAAGCGGCTCCACGATGAAAAAGTCTTGAAGCCGTGTTACTACAAGAAAGAGATGTTTGGCCGCTTTATTGATGATGAAAAGATGTATGATTGGGACAGTGCCTATATCAGTCAGGTTCTGCACAGCCCAGTCTACGCCGGACACATCATCTACGAAGCCAAGCCCACCGTGTCCATGAAATCCAAAAAGCGGCGTTATATTCCGTTTGAAGAACGCGCTATCGTTCCGAATACACATGAAGCAATCATCCCACAAGACCGTTGGGAGAACGTGCAGCGAATCCTTTACAGCCGTTCCAGTAGTTTTATGTGCGATAAGACCGACTACGACAATATCTTCAAAGGCATCGTCCGCTGTGCAGACTGCGGCAGAACGATGTTAGTCAAGGTCGAGCACAGGCGCAAACGTAACAGTGTTCTGGATCAGACCTTTTATTGTTGCAGCACTTATCGGAAATATGGTGCGAAAGCCTGTGACTCTCATAATTTGGAAGCCCGTGTTCTGCATGAAGCTGTCTTTGCGGACATTCAGGCACACGCAAAGGCCGCTGTGAGCAATCGGGAAGCCCTTGTGAAGAAGATTGCAAATCAGATGCACCTCCGGGTGTCCTCTGACCGGGCGCAGCACAAACGGGATTTGAAGCAGTGTAAAGCACGAATCGCAGAAATCGAAGACCTGTATGCAAAACTTTATGAGGACGTATCAAAGGGACTTCTCCCGGAGAAACGTTTTCAAATGCTTGCAGATCGCTACGACAAAGAACAGGCTGAACTGACCGAGAAGATTGAGCAGTACGAGCGGGAAGGCCGTGCTGAACACGATCAGCTGGACAAGATTCAGGATTTTATTGATGAAGTCAGCAAGTACGCTGGCATCACCGAACTGAACTATAAGATTCTGCATCAGCTGATTGACAAGATTCTGGTATCCAGAGCGGAAAAGGTCGATGGCGAATACGTCCAGAAAATCCAGATTTTCTACCGCTTTATCGGCCCATTGGATGCCATCGAGTAACAAAGTCAGAAAAGTCACCTCCGAGAACTATCCTACAGATGCGGGGCGCGAGGGTGAAGCGATTTTCCGCCGTGTGTATGCTCTTGCCGGAAGTAAACTCCCCATCAAGCGGCTGTGGATCAGCAGCATGGAGGATGCCGCCATCCAGCAGGGGTTTGAAAACCTGAAAGATGGCGCGGCCTATGACAACCTGTTTGCAGCGTCCGAGTGCAGAGCAAAAGCAGATTGGCTGATCGGTATGAATGGAACCCGTGCTTTTACGAAAAAGTACGGCAGAAAGCAGACCATTGGCCGGGTACAGACCCCGACGCTGGCGATGCTGACCGAGCGGCAGACCAAAATCCAGAACTTTGAAAAGGAACCCTATTATAAAGTGGAACTGTTCGGTGCGGGTGTCGTGGCTGTATCGGAACAGATGACGCAGGAGCAGGATGCGGATGCTATGCAGGCCGCTTGTGATGGACAGTGCGCCGTGGTTGGCAGCATCGAGTGCAAGAAGATAGAAAAGAAGCCTCCGAAGCTGTATGACCTGACGACCTTGCAGCGAGAAGCAAACCGTTATTATGGTATGACTGCCAGCCAGACCTTGCAGGCATTGCAGGAATTGTACGAAGAAAAGCTGGTGACATACCCAAGAACGGACAGCCAGTTTGTGACCGAGGATATGCGCAAGACAGTGGAATCTATGGTGCTGGCCTTAGATGGCGCGGCGGCAGACGTGAGCTGCGTTATCAATAACAGCAAAGTCACAGACCACCACGCGATCCTGCCGACGATGCAGGGCGCAAAGTGTAATAAGGAAAAGTTGTCCGAAACCAAACAGAAGATTCTTTCGCTTATCATCTGGAAACTGGTGCAGGCTGTGCAGCCGCCGTTCATCTATGAGGATGTGCTGGTAACCGTGTGCTGCCAGGGCAGGAACTTCACGGCAAAATATAAGGATGTTCTGCAGCCCGGTTATACTGCAAACCTTGTTCCGCTTGTGGAGCCGGAGAAGAACAAGGATGCGTCACTTCCGAACGATCTGGAACAGGGGATAGTTATTCCGGTGGTACGAGCAGAGAAAAAGCAGGGCTTTACTTCGCCGCCGAAAGTCTACACCGAGGATACCCTGCTGTCGGCCATGGAAACCGCAGGCAACAAGGAATTTGAAAAGGACACCGAGAAGAAAGGTCTGGGAACCCCTGCAACGCGCGCCGCAATTCTGGAAAAGCTGGTATCCTCCGGCTATGTGCAGCGTAAAGGCAAGCAGATGATTCCCACGGAGGACGGTGTAGCCGCAATCCGCAATATCCCGGACTATCTGAAATCAGCCAGTATGACAGCCGAATGGGAAAATGACCTGCTGCGGATGGAGCGCGGCGAGATCAAGTCCCACGAGTTTATGCAGGGCATTCACGGACTGCTCGATAAGATGCTGGCTGACCTCCGGCAGATTCCTACCGTCGCGGCGGCTTCCTATTATAATAAGGTAGGCGTGGGAAGCTGCCCGGTCTGCGGCAACCCTGTACATGAGAGCAAACTCAGCTTTTGTTGTGCAGACCGCAGCTGCAAATTTGCACTCTGGAAAGAAAGCAGATACTTGTCCAACATGAGAAAGACGCTGGACAGGAAGATGGCGGCAGACCTTTTGAAGAAAGGCCGCACTCATGTAAAAGACTTTTATTCCGTGAAAAAAGACAAGATGTTTGCTGCTGACCTTGTGATGCGCGTCGAAGATGGCCGCGCACAGTACAGCCTGGAATTTCCCAAAACACCAATGAAAACGAAAACGTAAAGGAGGTTTGACCCTTGCCACAGATTAACGATATTCGAGAATTGGCGCAGCAGAACGCCCGGTATGTCAGTAACTCGCCACAGGACTGGATGAGTTATCTGGATGTGGCGGCGCGGCTGTACCGCTATTCGTTTACCGATGCGCTCCTGATCCACGCGCAGCGGCCCGATGCAACCGCCTGCGCAGAACTGGAACTCTGGAATCAGAAAATGAGCCGATGGGTCAACCGTGGCGCAAAAGGCATCGCGCTTCTGGATGATACCGGACCGCGTACCAGACTGCGGTATGTGTTCGATATTGCTGACACCCATCTGGTGCGCGGCGGAAAAACACCGCTCTTATGGAATCTGGACAGCCACGAGCATGAGCAGGCTATCTTAGACCATCTGGCAGATACCTACGGTTTATCCCAGACGGACAGCATGAACGCTGCTCTGCTGGAACTGGCACAGCAGCTGACCGCCGACAATCTGGATGAAGCGATGGACGGTCTGGCCTATGAGGTGAAAGACACTTTTCTGGAAGAACTGGACGAAGATAACATCCGTGTCCGCTTCCGGGAACTGATGACCAACAGTATCTTCTATACGCTTTCCCGGCGTTGCGGGCAGGAGCCTATGGATGTGCTGGACGATGATGACTTTATCCGTATCGTGGATTTCAACAAGCTGCCTGTGCTGTCATTCCTTGGCAATGCGGTTTCCGAACAGTGCGAAGCGGTTCTATTTGACATTGGCCGTGAGATGCGGAAAATTCATCAAAAAGAAATCACGCAGCAGCTTGAAAAATCCGTTGACAGCTTGTATAATACAAATGCGAACTTTAGCACATTAAAGCGTGAAATCGAAGATATCACGACCAAAGGAGAACAAGAAAATGGAGTTGACGTATCATCGCAAGGGAGATTACCTGTTCCCGAATCTGGCCGTGAAGGACGAGCCGCAGATCATCGGGAAGTACGGGATGTTGCGCAGGACGTATCTGAAAGAGAACCGAAAGAACTGGTATCAGAGTATGCTGATGAGCGGCAGACTGAACCAGCATCTGGCGCAGATCGAGGAAGAAGCGGAGAGCCGGGTGGAAACGCTGCTGGACAGCCTGAACGAGAAGTTCCCGGCACCGAGCAAGGAGCAGGACCCGCTGGCATGGGCGGCGCACCAGAACAACCTGACAGCGATGGCCGAGGAGATCGTCTTGAAGGAATTGGTGTACAATTAACCAAAACGACAACAGAACAGGATTTGAGCGAAGCAGAGGAAGAAATTGCCTCTGCTTTTTCTTTTCCTGATCTGCCGACCGTGGAACAGCAGATTCGCACCATCGAAGCACCGATTCAGGCGCGGTATGCAGATGAAATTGCACTTGATCCCGAAGTGGTCGATGAAATCCTGCGCACAGGCAGTAACCGCGGCAAAGGCCATCTGCGCTTGATTTACAATTTCATGGTCGAGAAAATCCCGGAAGAATATACGGAGTTCGTGAAAAACGAATATGGTACGGGTGGCAAAGGCTTTGAAATTGACGGTGCAAAGTATGCCGTCTGGTTCGATGATTTAGGGCTGCGTATTTCGACGGGAAGTACCGCGAAAGGCAAGTCTGTCACCAATGTATTCTTGTCGTGGGAAGAGGTGAGCAACCGTATCCATGAACTGCTCCGGCAGGGCGAGTATGCGCCGCAGGCGGTTCTGGATGCTGCACGGCAGAATGCCTTGCAGGAACACGCGCAGACATTGGCTTATATGGAGCGCGACTTGGCAGATGGCGTTGCCGAAGCAGTGTTTCAGGATGTAGAAATCTTCAGGGGCGGTTTCCCGGAACTGACAGACAGGCTGGCAGGATTGCTGGATGATACGGATTTTCTGACCGATCTCAATGAGAGATTGTCTGCGCTTGGGGAAGCCTATGCCGAAGATAGAGATCTGATGCGGATGCACTTTTATAAGCCGGATAAAGTGGCGGCTCTGTTCCAGCACTTTGCAAAGCCTTATCAGAATTATGCAGCAAGAGAGGGCTTTCACTGGAACGAGTACAAGAAGTTCATCACGGAAGATGAAATCAATGCGTACTTCACACGGGGCAGCAATTATTCGGACAGTCGGCTGGCAATCTATTCGTTTTTCCTGAATCATGAGGACAAAAAAGAGCGGGCTGACTTCCTGAAAGAGCATTACGGAATCGGCGGCAGCAGCCATGCACTCTGCGGGGCAGACGATTCCCACGAAGATCACGATGGCAGGGGCATTGCTTTGGAGCGTGGCTCATATGGGAATCCGTATGCCAGTGTTCATCTGAACTGGAATCAGGCTGTAGGTCGAATTGACCGACTTATCCGTGACAGTGAGTATTTGAAGCCGGCAGACTACTCCCGGATGCCTGCTTATGAGCGCGAGCGGATGGCAATGCGGGTGGTGAGCTTCTATCACCATCTTCCGAACGAGGTGGAGCGGCCTTATACGCAAGACCTTTACCATGAGGAAGGACGAAAGGCTCTCGTCGAAAAGCTGGCAGACCCTGAACAAGCATCGGAACTTCTGGAGCAGATGGACACTGCACTGCTGTCCGTGTCGTTGGATTCGGAAGAATATGAGCGCAAGGCAGAATTCCTCTCTATCCTGCACCAGTATGTCGAGGGAACGTACACGATTTTCCCGGAAAAGAAGAAGGCTGTTGAGATTGCGGTTCCTGAACAGGGGCAGATGTCCATGTTTGACTTCATGGAGCAGGAGCCGCAATCGAAAGAGCAGTCAACCGCCGCAGCGGTTGAGGTACCCCAAAAGGCAAAAGTCGTTGCGCGGTATCAGTCAACGGTGATGATGCAGGAGGGATATATCGAGGATATTGCAATTCTGCAATATCCTGATGGCAAGTTCTATAACCATTATAACTATGACGAAGAAAAGGGCACGGGTGCTGCAGAAACAGGGCCGTTTAACAGTCTGAATGATGCAAAGTCTGTCATTCGTCAAACGAGAGAAGATGCAAAAGCAGTAGAATCGTTTGAAAATCAGCCTAAGCAAACGTACAGCAGAGAAAACGGCAGTTTTCTATATCTGGAAAACGACCATCTGTACCGCGTTGAGCGTTCTAATGTCTACGACGTTTATCTGAAAGATATGGAAAATTCGGCGGTGGCTGGCCGGGTCATTCCGTTACCGTCATATAGCGAAACGCTGGCGAAGAATCCGCTGAACGATTTCCTGAAACTGGATGCAGACCGTACCCAGAAAGACAGCCGCAGCATCTATAAAGAATGTCTGTACACGCTGTTGGAAAAGGTAGAGCGCAGCGAAATCTATCCGCTGCTGCGCGACCACGATACCACCGAGGAAGAAGCAGAAGATCTAATCCGTGAGAAAATCGAGGATTTGTTTGCTTCCGGCGAGGTGGAAAATGCTGCTTACTCCGAGGCTATCGACACATGGGCGCACTTTGGAGAGTGGATTCAGGAAGATATTTTCCAGCGCGCCTATCAGGACGTTATTACAGACAGACGGGATGCCGTTGCACTGTATCAGGATAGCAAGGACGCACCGCAGTGGGTGCGCGGCATGATGATTCCGTATGCAGCGGAAGAAAAGGCCGTTGAGCCGACCTTGCAGCCCCTGCCGCTGGATGCCGTAAACGAATATAACGCGCTGAAAGAGCGCTACCCGGATGCTCTGGTCGGCTACGAGCAGCACGGTAACTTTGAGTTCTACGGCGAGGATGCAAAGCGCGTTTCGGAACTTCTTGGAACAAAAATTCTGGAAAAGGAAACCGCGCTCGGCAAAGTTGAGGTATCTGGTTTTCCGCATGAACAGTGGGCTTCACAGGCAATGAGGCTCTGGAAGCAAGGGGAGAACGTCTATCTGTCCGGCCAGCAGGAAGATGGAACCCATGCCCAAACGAAATACTTCCGCAGAGAGGAATATCTGCCTGTTAATACCATCATCGAACTGGACGATAGAGAGTTCCGTGTGGATTCGGTGGACTTTGGAAATAAAACGGTCAGTTTGCAGGATATGACCCTTGCGAAAGAAGCCCGGTATCCGATTTTCCGAACGGAACCGCTGGAGTACATTCGGCATCTGTACGAACAGGCAGATGTGCCGATGGAAGAAGCGGTGGAAATCACAGTCTTTACGGCATTGCACAATGCAGGTGTGGCCTACGAAGATTTTTCCCCGGAGCAGATGGATGTGATTTATTCGGTGGCAGAATCGGGCGGCGAACGGGAAGAACTGCTGAATCCCGACTTCCCACCGGAACAGATGCAGCTGATCGCAGATGTGCAGAATCGAACGGATGCCATCAGCCGTGCGGCGGCGGACGAAGCCCTTGAACCGCTGATTCAGCAGCCTATGACCCCGGCAGAGGTCAACCATGCACGGCGGCAGCACAATCTTCCGCTGGAAAATGGTGCGGTGGAACAGCCTGCACCGCCCAAACAGGAGCCTATCAACTTCCATATTGAGGACAACGACCTCGGCGCAGGAGGGCCGAAAACGAAGTACAAAGCAAATGTGGAAGCCATTCGGTTACTGAAAACGCTGGATGCAGAGCAACGGCAGGCTACCGCAGAAGAGCAGGAGATGCTTTCCCGGTATGTGGGCTGGGGCGGCATTCCGCAGGCGTTCGATGAAAACAATGCGGACTGGTCAAAGGAATATGCTGAACTGGAATCTCTGCTCACGGCAGACGAGTACAAGGAAGCTCGTGCCAGTACCCTGAACGCATTTTACACTTCTCCTACGGTTATCAAGGCAATGTATGAAGCCCTGGGCAATATGGGCTTGTCCAAAGGCAATGTGCTGGAACCGTCCTGCGGCGTCGGCAATTTCATGGGTCTTGTGCCGGACAGCATGGAGAAGATTCGGATGTACGGTGTGGAGCTGGACAGCATTTCGGGCCACATTGCACAGCAGTTGTACCAGAAAAACAAGATTGCGGTGCAGGGCTTTGAAACGATGCAGTTCCCGGACAGCTTCTTTGACTGTGTTGTGGGTAACGTACCGTTCGGCAATTACAAAGTACCGGACAAGCGGTATGACCGCCACAATTTTCTCATCCACGATTATTTTATTGCCAAGAGTCTTGACCTTGTGCGTCCGGGCGGCGTGGTAGCTGTGGTAACGTCCAGCGGTACGATGGATAAGAAGGATTCCTCTGTCCGTGAGTACCTTGCCAACCGTGCCGATCTGGTAGGTGCAATTCGTCTGCCGAACAATGCGTTCCAGCGCAATGCCAACACGGGCGTGGTTGCTGACATTCTGTTCCTGCAGAAGCGTGACCGTGCAGCGGTGGAGCGGGCTGACTGGGTGGATCTCGGTGAAACACCGGAAGGCTACTCCATCAACCAGTATTTTGCGCAGCATCCTGAGATGGTACTGGGGGAAATCACCACCGAAAGCACGCAGTATGGCAAGCAGGAAACTACGGTCAAGCCCATCGAAGGCGCAGACCTTGCCAAGCAGTTAAAAGAGGCGGTCGGCAACATCCATGCCACCATCACGGAGCCGGAAATCTCCGATGATGAACTGGAAGTACAGGAAGAACCCATCCCGGCAGACCCCAGCGTGAAGAATTTCAGCTTCACGAACGTGGACGGGCAGATTTACTACCGTGAAAATTCTTTTATGAATAAGGTGGAACTGCCTTCTGTTACTGCAGAGCGAGTGCTGGGCATGATTGCTCTGCGGGAAACCACCCGGAAGCTGCTGAATTGCCAGCTGCATGATGGCTCGGATGCAGAAGTACAGCTTTTGCAGAATGAACTGAAACAGCAGTACACCGCATTTAAGGCGCAGTATGGTCTGATCAACAGCACGGCCAACAAGCGGGCGTTCCGACAGGACAGCAGCTATTGTCTGCTGGCATCGCTGGAAATTCTGGATGAGGAGAAGAATCTCAAACGGCTGGCCGATATTTTCACCAAACGTACAATCCGTAAGCCGGAGCCTGTTACCTCAGTGGACACGCCAAGCGAAGCCCTGGCACTTTCCATTGGAGAGAAAGCAAAGGTGGATGTGCCGTTTATGGTGCAGCTCTGCGGTAAACCGGAGCAGGAAGTCACGGATGAACTGGCAGGCGCGATTTTCCGAAATCCTGTGACACAGCAGTGGGAAACTTCGGATGAATACCTGTCCGGCAATGTTCGTGAAAAGCTCGCCACAGCAGAAACCTTTGTGGCAAACCATGCTGAATATCAAATCAATGTGGATTACCTGAAACGGGTACAGCCCAAAGATCTGGATGCTTCGGAAATTGAAGTGCGGCTGGGTGCAAACTGGGTGAAACCGGAATACATCACGCAGTTTATGAAAGAAGTATTCAAGACCCCGAACTACTATGCCGGGATTGACATTAAGGCAACCTATTCCGAAATTTCAGGTGCATGGAACATTTCGGGTAAGTCACTGGATCGCGGCAATCCGCTTGTTACCAATACCTACGGAACCTTGCGCGTCAACGGCTATAAGCTGTTGGAAGATGCGCTGAACCTCCGCGATACCAAAATCTACGATACGATTCACGATGCGGACGGCGACCACCGTGTACTGAATAAGCAGGAAACCATGCTTGCACAGCAGGCACAGGAATCCATTCGGGAAGCGTTCAAGCAGTGGATTTTCAAGGATTTAGACCGCCGCGAGGATTTATGTGCGACCTATAATCGGATTTTCAATGCGATTCGTCCCCGTGAGTACGATGGCAGCCATATTCGTTTTGAGGGCATGACCCCTGAAATCTCCCTGATGCCGCACCAGAAAAATGCGGTGGCGCACATTCTGTACGGTAACAATACGCTGCTGGCGCATTGCGTGGGAGCCGGCAAGACCTTCCAGATGATCGCTGCCGGCATGGAAAGCCGCAGGCTGGGCTTATCGCAGAAAAACCTCTATGTGGTGCCGAACCACCTCACAGAGCAGTGGGGCGCAGACTTCCTGCGGCTCTATCCCAATGCGAATGTGTTGGTGGCAACGAAAAAGGACTTTGAACCCAGCAATCGTAAGCAGTTCTGCTCCCGCATTGCAACAGGTGATTACGATGCCATTGTGATCGGACACTCGCAGTTTGAACGAGTGCCGCTTTCCCCAGAACGGCAGAAAGCCATTGTGGAGCGTCAGATCGACGACATTACGCTGGCTCTGGCCGATGCCCGGAGTGAGGATAGCCGCAGTTTTACGGTCAAGCAGATGGAAAAAACAAAGAAAACACTGGAAGCAAAGCTGCAAAAGCTGAACGACCAGACAAGAAAGGATGATGTAGTTACATTTGAGGAACTGGGTGTTGACCGTCTGTTTGTGGACGAGTCACATTTCTATAAAAATATGTTCCTCTACACAAAAATGCGAAATATCGCAGGTATCGCCCAGACGGATGCACAGAAGTCCAGCGATATGTTTGCAAAGTGTCAGTACTTGGATGAGCTGACAGGCGGCAAGGGCGTGACCTTTGCAACCGGAACCCCGGTCAGCAACTCGATGGTGGAGCTGTACACCATTATGCGTTATCTCCAGTATGATACCTTGCAGAAGATGGGACTGAGCCACTTCGATGATTGGGCGGCATCCTTTGGTGAAACCGTCACGGCAATCGAGCTTTCCCCGGAAGGAACCGGCTACCGTGCGAAAACACGTTTTGCCCGGTTCTTCAATCTGCCGGAGCTGATTTCTCTGTTCAAGGAATCAGCAGATGTGCAGACAGCGGATATGCTGAACCTACCTGTGCCGCAAGCAGAATACATCAACGAAGTGTTGAAGCCCAGCGAAACACAGGAAGAAATGGTGAGTTCCTTTGCTGACCGTGCCGAGGCCGTGCGCAACGGTAATGTGAATCCCAGATTCGATAATATGCTCAAGATCACCAACGATGGCAGAAAACTGGCACTCGACCAGCGGCTTATGAATGATATGCTGCCGGACGAGCCGGAAAGCAAGGTCAATCGCTGTGTGGACAATGCGTTCAAGGTCTGGGAAGAATCTGCGCCGGACAAGGGAACACAATTGATTTTCTGCGATTTATCGACACCAAAAGCAGATGGCACATTCAACGTCTACGATGATGTGCGGGAGAAGCTGGTGGCGAGAGGAGTTCCCCGTGAGGAAGTGGCGTTCATCCACGAGTATAATACCGAAACGAAAAAGGCTGACTTGTTTGCAAAGGTGCGCGCTGGACAGGTGCGTGTCCTGATGGGGTCTACGCCGAAACTTGGCGCGGGAACCAATATTCAGGATCGGCTGATTGCCCTGCATCACCTGGACTGCCCGTGGAAGCCCTCTGATTTGGAACAGCAGGAGGGGCGTATTCTCCGGCAGGGAAACCGAAATAAGCAGGTGAAAATCTATCGTTACGTCACGGAAAATACGTTTGATTCGTATATGTGGCAAATTCTGGAAAATAAACAGAAGTTTATAAGCCAGATCATGACTTCCAAATCGCCTGTCCGTGCCTGCGATGATGTGGACGATACCGCGCTGTCCTATGCCGAAATCAAGGCACTGGCAACGGGCAATCCCTACATCAAGGAAAAGATGGATTTGGATATTCAGGTCAGCAAGCTGAAGCTGCTGAAAGCCAATCACACCAGTCAGATTTATAGTCTGGAATCGGATATTGCGCGCCGCTATCCGCGAGAAATCGCTGTGGCACAGGGGCAGATCGAAGCACTGAAAACCGATATGGATGCGGCAAAACCGCTTCTGGCGCAGGACAAAGACCACTTCGCTATGGAAATCAGCGGCAAGGTGTACAGCGAACGCAAGGAAGCAGGTGCAGCCATTATCGAGGCTTGTAAGGCTTTGAAAGCGGCTGGCACCGAAGGCAGGATCGGCAGCTACGGTGCGTTTGAACTGCATTCCCGGTTTGACAACTTCGATAAGGTGTTCCGCTTGTCCATCAAAGGCGCGTGGAACTACTCTATGGAAGTCGGCAAAGACCCGCAGGGTAACATTCTGCGCGTTACCAATGCGCTGACAGGTATCGAAAGGTCTTTGCCACAGGTGGAGCGCAGACTGGAAACCTTGGAACAGCAGTTGACGCAGGCAAGGGAAGAAGCCAAACGTCCTTTTGCACAGGAAGCGGAATTGGCTGAAAAATCTGCGCGCCTTGCGGAGCTGAACTCTCTGCTCAACATGGATGAAAAGGGCAGTGAGGATGCGCTGGGCGTGGACGAGGATGCCACTGAAACCGAGGTTGCAGACAGGCCGCGCCAGCCTGTGAACTATGCAGGCCGCGTTGCAGAGCGAACTGCGGACAATGTGCGGAAACCCTCTGTGCTGGCACAGCTTCATGCAAAACAGGTAGAACGTAGCGTAGAACCGCAGAAATCCCAGAAGCGGAAAAGTCACGATATGGAACTGTAAATAGGATAACCCCGTTAGATCTCTGCAAGGAATCTAACGGGGTATTTTTGAAAAAGGAGGGCATTTGCTGACATTAACACCGATCAATCTGAAAACGGCAAACGCATTTGTGCAGCAATATCACCGCCACCATAAGCCGACGCGAGGGCATAAGTTCTCCATTGGCGTATCGGAGAATGGCGCATTGGTGGGCGTTGCTATCTGCGGCAGGCCCGTAGCGCGGAGGCTGGACGATGGCTATACGCTGGAAGTCAATCGCCTGTGTACGGATGGAACTCCAAACGCCTGCAGCATCCTGTATGCGGCGGCGTACCGTGCAGCACGGGCAATGGGTTACAACAGAGTTGTTACCTACATTCTGGATACGGAGAATGGCAGTTCCTTGAAAGCTGCCGGGTACACCTGTGAAGGCAGGGCCGGGGGGTTGGAATGGAACGGCGCAAAAGCACCAAAACAGGCCGACCAATATCCGCGCCAGATGAAAACACGATGGGTCAAGAAGAAGGAGGGCTTGCATGGCAGTTGACCGCAAACAGCAGATGAAAGAAATCACGGAACGGCTGGAACAGGGTGTAAAGGACATTTTTACATCGGAAATGTACACGACGTACCTGCGCACGATGGCGAAATTCCATAATTACAGCTTCAACAATACGCTGCTGATCGCTATGCAGCGGCCTGATGCCACACTGGTGGCAGGGTTCAACGCATGGAAGAATAAGTTTAACCGTTACGTCAAAAAAGGCGAAAAAGGTATCCAGATCATTGCTCCGGCTCCCATCAAGGAAGTGGAAGAGCGCGAGAAAATCGACAAGGATACGGGGCTGGCGGTGCTGAACGAAAACGGTGAGCCGGAAATGGAACGTGTGGAGTATGTGATTCCGCGTTTCCGCGTAACAACGGTCTTCGATGTTTCGCAGACCGATGGGGAACCGATTCCATCGCTGGAAGTGAACGAACTGACGGCCAGCGTCAAAGACTATGCGCTGCTTACAGCGGCAATCGAGCAGGTATCGCCTGTGCCGATGCGGTTTGATGAAATCGAAGGGGATGCCAAAGGCTATTACAGTGATGCAGACAAAGAAATCTGCATTCAGGTCGGCATGGGCGAGAGCCAGACCATCAAGACGATGATCCACGAGGTCGCTCATGCGATGCTGCATAACA
>ENA-OPCZ01001027-OPCZ01001027.1-human-gut-metagenome-genome-assembly--contig:-NODE-1027-length-15684-cov-18.930002_pt1 | contig 15684 bp, 13 predicted proteins | sample MGYA00241566_ERZ501483 | MGnify/ENA primary metagenome ERZ501483 (study PRJEB25962, sample SAMEA1965191) | human gut metagenome | biome: human gut; feature: human-associated habitat; material: faeces... | reverse complement strand
TGCCCTGGGCTATGTGCTCCATTGGGCTTTCAGCCCGCACTTGCTAAATCCGAAACTTGAGTAACATTGAATAGAATTCCCCCAAACTATCTCGTTTTAATGCCTATTTTGAACATCCTGCCTCACAACGCGCGATTGCCCCAGCACGTGGTATCCGCGGTGTCGCATCGCCTGCTTTGTGCAGTTTCTATTACAAAAAACACTTCCAGCGCAGCAACTCATACAATAAACGCACATTTTGTACAATCAACGTCAATATGCTTGTGACAGAGTGCGAAGAGTTGTATTTTTGCAGCGTCAAAATACATAATGACAAGTAAAGTATGCAAAAACAGAGGCATTGAGCAGCTACCGTGAAATAGCAATGTGGAAGTTCTTATTTTTCAGTTGAGGTACTGTTTGATGCCTTTTTATATGCTTCATATATGCATCACCCTAACCCCTAAATTTTATGGTAGAAAATGGCATTGTCTTAAGGGTGGTTCTAATAATTCTGAAATAGGGATTTGTGCGCTATCAGAAGTGCTTTTTTGAAAGTTTGAGAGGGAGCATGGCGGGCTGTGTGACCGAACAAACTTTCAGAAAGACACTTCCGAGAGTGTGCAAATCACATTTCAGAATAGCAGAAATCAAAAAACAGAATTCTTAGAACCACCCTTAAATAATAAATACTTAACTTTGCGCTTAGGATCGGAGCTGTTGGAAATGACCAACTGCTGTGAAGACCCTCAAAGAATGAGCGTATTGAACGTTGTCTTGAAATAGAAATGTGGAAGTTTCGATATTCAGTAAGGCAAAACGTACAATATCGTTCACGCATATTATGGTATCATTACGTGCGCACCTCACACCATTCTTTAGCAAATGGCGTGAGGCGGTGCGTGCTACAAATACCTTTGTACAAGCGTGGACTATTGTCTGTTGCATACTGAATAGGTCTCTTCCACAACCTCTATTTCAGCAACGGGCGATGGTGCCACGCTTTTTTGGCTCTTAACCTTAATATACAATTACAACCCTTGTGTGAGTTCAGAACATCGTTGTTAACTTATATATACATCTATATGGATAGCAGATATATTTACATTATCACTCGCGACGAATTGGTGCGACTTGATTGTTCCAAAGTGGTCTACATGGTGGGCGACGGCAATTACACCGATATTGTGCTCGTCAACAAGCAGAAGCACTCCATCTGTATGAACCTGTCGCGCATGCAGCAACTTGTGAGCGAAAGTTTGCGCGAGCAAGCCTCTTTCTTTGTGCGCATAGGCAAGCGCTTTATCGTAAACCTTAGTTTTGTATACAAGGTTCAACCCTTGCAAAAAAGCCTCGTGCTGACTGATGGTGTAAACTTCGCTTTCAAGTTGGGCATATCCAAGGAGGCGCTCAAGCAGTTGAAAGCCTTGCTCCTTATGCGTGTAACGAATTCGATGGCAGAGAAGGAGCCTGTCAAGTAGAGTAGTACATTTAGGGTGGTTATAAACACCGAATTTCGCAATTATGGAAATAATAATAGGAAGAGAAGAGGGGGCACGCCGCCTTCATTGCATGGTCGACGGAAGAGAGTTTAACATAGGCCCTGCGGGCATGGTGCCACTCTCGGTAAGCCGCAAACATTGCCGCATCACGATAAATGGTGGCCACATCAACATCGAGAACCTTAATCTGCAAAATGAGACATACGTAGACGGCAATCAGGTATTCAGCAAGGCGCTGACGGTTTCAAGCCGTGTGCAGCTCGGCAAAGACCGCTTTATGTTGCCCTTGCGGCAAATACTCCAGTTGGTTAATGGTGTGTCGGCGCCAATGGGTGGCCAGCCTGCAAAAGAAGTACCTACTTTCTCGTTACGCCCGTTGAAAGCTGTATGGAGTGAATATGAGCGGCAAGTGCTCGACATACAAAATAAAGTTTCTCAGAAAGCCAACCAGCAGCGTTTGCAGGGTATACTGTCGTTGCTCGGTGTGTGCGTAGGTCTGATTCCTGGCATCAATGTGGCAGTGCGTGTTGTTATTGTGCTTGGTGCGTTGCTCCTGGCGGTATATTTCTTTTGCCGGGGTAAAAACGAGGACAGCGTGGCGCAACAAATTCACGACCTTAACGAAGAATATGCCAAGAAATACAAGTGTCCTACCCCCCAATGTGGCAAGCCTTTCGGAAACATACCCTATCGCAACATAGAGTACTACAAGCAGTGCATCTCCTGCGGGTGTAAGTACACCCACTGACATTTTGTACAATAAACGGGATAGTTGCTACAATCTTTCAAAAATGTCTTTACAACTCATGGCTGGCGGCATAACTTTGTGTCATCATTAACTCAATAAATACCAAAAAACGATGAACAACGAAGAAACAATTATCATGCAGCCTCAGAGTGGCAATAACCCTAAAGCTAACCAAGCAGCACCGGCTGCCGAACCGAATGCAAAACCCAAGAAAACCCGCGGAAAAAGGAGTGCAGCCATGGCTGGCGCAGCCGTTGCAGGTGCTGCCGTTGGCAGCGGAGCCACGTTGGGTGTAGAAGCAGTGATTGATGAAAGTAACAACGACCAGGAGGAGAACAATGTCCAGACGGCGGAAACACAGACTGACAACGCTGCAGAGCAGCAGGAGGTAGAGGCTGTAGCAGACACCCAAGACGAAATAGAGACCGAGCAGCCTCAGTACGTATCCGAGGCACCGCGCGATGTGAATGCAACCGTTGACGATGTGGCAGCAAATGGCGAGAGCGACTATACTGGTCATGGCGGTGACAACTTTGTGGCGCAAGATGATCCTAATCTGCAAACTGCCAGCGACGATGGTATGGGCGTGCACGATGATCAGTTACAAGTGTTAGGCGTGTATGATGTACAAAACGAAGACGGAAGCATGATGCAGACGGCCACAATTACTGATGGTCATTATATAGGTGCTGTGATAGATGCGGATTACGATGGTACGGCTGATACCGTTATTGTAGATTACAATCAAAACCAGCAGATTGAAGAGGGCGAGGTGTTCGATGTGTCCAACGAAAATATTCAGATGCAGGATTTTCAAGATGCGCACGTTGCGCAGCAGCAGGACATGATGCAGCAAGAGCAAGAACATCTGGCCTATAATGCAAGCGACGATCAGCCAGACTACTGCAACAATGCCGACATTCAAGAAGCCTAAGGTGGTAAAGAGTTTGCTGCTTTGGGTGGTGCTGCTGGCAGTGCCCTTGCAGGGAGAGGCAAAGACTTACCTCCTCTCGGTGGGCATATCCGACTACCCTGGCAGCCAGAATGACCTTCGCCTGCCCCACAACGATGCCACCACCATGCAGTGGGTGTATCAGCAGAACAAGTACGCCCAAACAAAGCTCTTGATTAACAGTCAGGCAAAACTCGCAATCGTAAAAGCTGCCTTGCGTAATATGGTGGCAAAGGCTACAGCCAACGATATTGTGGTATTGTTTTTCAGTGGCCACGGCGTGCCAGGTGGTTTTGTGTGCTACGACGGCATACTCAGCTATGGAAGCATCTATTCGGCCATGGCGGTATGCAAGAGCCGTAACAAGATGATCTTTGCCGATGCTTGTTTTGCGGGAGCTATGCGCCAGAACCGCAACACAAGACATCAAGGCGGAGGCGTGAGAAAGAATAGCAACGTCATGCTCTTTCTGTCGTGCCGCGGCAATGAAGTTTCGATTGAGTCAAGAAAACTTACCAACGGCTTCTTTACCTATGCCTTGCAGCACGGATTGCGGGGCGGTGCCGACGCCAACCACAACCGCATCATTACAGCCAAGGAACTCTTCGACTATGTCAGCGCAAGGGTGAAGCGCATGTCGGGAAACCAGCAGCACCCCGTGATGTGGGGACGTTTTCCCAATAATATGCCTGTGATGAGGTGGTAATCTTACTTAAAATAGCAGCAATGATAATACGATAAGAATAAAATGTCCCACTTGTGGCAAGATACTCCGCTTGAACAATGTGCCAAATATCAATGTAGCCACTTTCACATGCCCAGTATGTAAGGAGAAGCACGTTGTTGGCCAATGTCAGCGCTATGTGCCCCCCCAGACCTCAGAATGCGAGGAAACGCAATATGGCGGTGCGGGTACGTCACAAGCCGGTAACGAGGAAACGCAGCTACGTTCAGGACAAGCAGCGTCGGGCGGTACAGACGTGACCACCGTGGGCTCAGCTCCCAATAGAACGACAGGCAAACTCGTTGATGCCATGGGCCGATGTTATCAGCTGAAGCAAGGCTCCAACACCATCGGGCGGAAGGCCACCACATCGTCGGCCACCGTGCAGATACAGACTACTGACCGCACCATGAGCCGTAGCCATGCCATTATTGAAGTGTATAATCAATGCGGGCAGATTGTGCATTTGTTGAAAAATGGCGCTAACAAGAATCCGTCTTACCTGAACGGTGCGCTCATCAACCAGTTTGACCAGCTTATTCTTAATAACGGCGACCGCATTAAAATGGGAAGCACGGAGTTAACTTTTACAGTATAACACACATTCAATGAAATATCAAATTAAAGCATACAACCTGCAGGAGCTTGGGCAGCGAGCCAATCAAGAGGACTCACTCTTTCCGGCTTTAGGACAGTCTACAACAGATTGCCGCCTTTTCGTACTGTGCGACGGAATGGGCGGACATGAAAAAGGCGAGGTGGCTTCGGCCACGGTGTGCGAGCAAATTAGTCGTACGATACTCAGCCAGTGGCATGCCGGCGAACCCCTCAGCGACGACCTCTTTCGTCAAGCCCTTGCCGCAGCCTACGACGCGCTCGATGCCAAGGACGATGGGGCCGAACGCAAAATGGGCACAACAATGACCTTCCTTTGTTTGCACGCCAATGGCGCAACGGTGGCTCACATTGGCGACAGCCGCGTTTACCAATTGCGTCCTGCCACCAAGCATTCGCCAGCGCGCATCGTCTTTCACACGCGCGACCATTCGCTCGTCAACGACCTTGTCAAAATAGGCGAGATTACAGAGGAGGAGGCGCTCCACCACCCGCAGAAGAATGTTATCACGCGTGCCATGCAGCCCTGTCAGGAGCAGCGCGCAAGAGCCGACATTGCCCATCTCACCGACATTAAGCCGGGCGACTATTTTTATATGTGTTCCGACGGCATGCTTGAGCAGTCCACCGACGAGAATATTCTCAACATTATCACCAAACCAAACTCCACCGATGAGGAGAAACTTGAGATGCTACGCAGTGTGACTGAGGAAAACAAGGACAACCACACGGCACACCTTATACATATTGAAAAGATAATAGGGGCTAATCCCCTTCAAGCCCCAGTTCCGCCTCGCCAACAAGAGCCAAAGGGCACGTTTGTTATTCCCGACTTCCCTGCCACCACTCCGAGGCCTAAGCGCCGTAATCTGTTGCCGTGGCTGTTGGTCGTGTTGCTTTTAGTCATTATAGCTGTTGGCGCTTCGTACTTCATTTTGGGTAATAAAGAGAATGAGAGCGCAAAGCCCGATAGCACTAAAATGGATTCTGCCAAGGGCCGGTCTGCTGAGAAGAAAAATAGCGATGCGCTCATAGAGGACACCTCTTTACAGTCTGTTTCCCCTCAACGCGAAACATCTTTACCGACCTCTGCCGAAAGACAGTCACAGGGGGTGGGCAGCAAACCTGTAAAGCCAACTAAGCAGGAAAAGCCACAAAGGGTTGCAGACGACAAGCAGGAAGCAAAGGAGGACGAACACATTGTTAGCGAGATTTTCAAGAGTAGAAAAGGCTCTCCAAAAGAAGAGAAGCAAACTCCTAAGTTTAACGTAAAGAATAAGTATGTCAGAGAAAAAGAATAATAAAAACAAATGGATTGAATTGGCCGTAATCTTAATCGGATTAACTCTTGGAATTCTTCATGCGTGCTTTGATGTCAAAATACCATTTCTTCCTAAATCAAGAGCTGAAAAGGCCGCTGAGGAGTGGCAGAAGAATTTAGAGAAAAAAACAGAAGACCTCAAAAAAGTAAATATGCGAATGATTGACAAAACAGAACCTTAAATATCCCATTAAATAACCCATGCAACAGAAATTATCAACCGGCACCCTTCTGCGTGAGGGGGCATACAGAATAGAGCGTGTCCTTGGACAAGGCGCATTTGGCATTACCTACCTTGCCGAGCATGTACATTTGGGCAAGAAAGTCGCCATTAAAGAGTTCTTTATGAAAGAAGTCAACTCACGTGGCGAAGATGGCAGCATTACGGGCATGACCGACGGCAGCCTGTCGTACAACTATTGCCGTAAGTTTCAAAAGGAGGCGCGCAACCTCTCTCACCTAGAGCACCCCAATATCGTGCGTGTAACCGACCTATTCGATGAGAATGGAACGTTTTACTATGTGATGGACTACATCGAAGGTCAGAACCTCAACGATTATGTAAAGTCTGGCCCGATAGGTGCCGATGAGGCCACCAACATCATCAAGGCTGTGGCCGATGCGCTCATCTATATGCATGAGACACACCACATGCTCCACCTCGACCTCAAGCCCGGCAACATCATGCGTCGTGCAAGCGATGGCCACATTTTCTTGATAGACTTTGGACTGAGCAAGCACTACGATGCCAACGGTCAACCCGAAACCTCCACCAACATCGGTCTCGGCACGGCTGGCTATGCGCCCATAGAGCAAGGTAATCAGGCAAAGAGCGGCGAGTTCCGCCCCACCATCGATGTCTATGCCCTTGGTGCCACACTTTACAAACTCCTCACCCGCGAAACGCCTCCCGCAGCTTCCGAACTTGTGAGCGACGATGAATTGGTAGAGGACAATCTGCGTGAAAAAGGTGTGCCAATCAATCTTATTAAGGTGGTAACCGAGGCAATGTGTCCGAATGTAAGAAAACGTACACAGACAGTGCGTGATTTTAAGAACCAACTGTCTTTGGACGCAGTACCTTCTGTAGCTGAAAGTAAAAGTGCTGAGAACGAAGAACAAGACTTTACGGCAGATGAGGAGACCATTGTGGGGAGTCAAGCAGTTAAAGATAATAGCGACTCAGATAATACGGAACCCAAACGTCTCTTGGCTCAGAAGTATAGTGAAACGTTCGATGTTCCCTTGCGAGAAGCTCTGAATTATATCTTAGCGCATGGCATGTCTGAGACGCAGCGTGTAATAGACAATGCTATGGCTACAGAGCATTCTGCACAGAGTTCAAGAGAGCTGGGGAACACTTATAGTGAGCCGAAAACCGAGGACGTAGAAGTTTGGAGAAAAAGAGACTCTTTCCGCCCATTCTCATTCAAGGGCAGAATAGGGCGCCTGCAACTAATACTTTCGTATGTAATGGGCTTCGTGGCTTGGTTTGCATCTTTCTTATTGTTTGATATAGAACATTCCGACGGAAATGGAGGTGTAATCTTGTTGTTCCTTGCTTGTACAGTAGCCTTTTTCTGGTTCCTCTATGCTCAATGCGCCAAGCGTTGCCACGATTTAGGCAAGTCGGGCGCATGGATGTTCGTCCCATTTTGGAACATTCTATTGTTCTTTGCAGCGGGCGAAAAAAAGGAGAATCAGTATGGACAAGGCACTGAAGTGAAATCTGATAATGCCATATTACTATTTCTGTTTTTTCTAATATTGCCAATAGGGGGAGTAATCATTGAGCAAAAGATGGATAAGGTCAATATGCCATCTGGTTTTGATGAATCAATAGCGCAAAGCGAAGTAAATGGTTTTGATGAATCAATAGCGCAAAGCGAAGTAAATTGGTATGTTGACTCCGCCAGTCCTGCTAATGTATATTGTGTCTATGAAGGCGAAAGGCATTATAGACCTCGCTGGAATCTTCCTGATGGTCAGCGTGAAATACACTATGCGGAAAACGACCCTCGAGAGTCATTCTCTGGTACAATCAGTGGCAGAGATTGTAATGGACTTCTAAAATATCGTAATGGTGACTATTTTAATGGTACTATTTCGAATGACCAAATCATGGATGGTCATGGTAAAATAACTTATGATGATGGCACTTACGAAGGTGATTTCAAAAATGGCTATTATCATGGGCAGGGTACGTATGCATTGAAAGATGGAACCTGGATTTACAAGGGTAGTTATGAGAATGGCGTTATCAACGGCTCTGGTACAGAATACTGGCCAAAGGCGAAAGGTAATTATTCAAGTTCTTTAGAATGTAACTACAAAGATGGTGAACGCAACGGAGTCGGAACATGGTATTTTGCCAACCATACATACAATAAGTGTAAATTCAGAAATGGCAAACAAATTTCCGTCATAGAAGAAGGCACATGGCGGTAATTGCCGAAATTAAGAATAACTCTACAATTAAACACAAAGTAAAATGAAACACGTAATATACATATTCTTCGTAGTGGCAGCTGCCCTAATGGGTTTAACTTCATGTGAATCTACTAAAGACAAATTAGTTGGTTCTTGGCACTATACAGGTAATGAAACTACAAGTAGTGGAGGCGAAATGACTCTTGATGGAGTGGATAACAACAAAGCTGATGGTACTTACACATCAACAGCCAATTGGTCTTATTCTTATGAAACGGAAATAAATGGGACAAAAGTTAATGTGAAAATGATGATTAGTTTCAAAGGTAGTGGCGAATGGAAAGTAAATGACGATAAAGAAATAGTCAGTTCTCCGTCTTCTGTCGACATAAAGGTAACAAGCATGAAGTACTTTGATCCATCAGACGACTCCTTTTTATTTGAACTGACAGGAAGTGATTTGGAAGAATATTCAAAAGCATTTGCAAAGGAGATTCAATCAGACTTGCTTGAAGCCTCAACCGAGCGCATCATCATGTTGCAAGACAATAAGATTGTAACAGAATCTGTTGATGATGATGGTAAAAAGGAGACGACTACGTATAACCGGTTGTAAGTAGCATGACAAACGATAAATCAATGCTCCCCATCGGGACTATGCTCAATGGCAGGTATATAATCCGAGGCCACCTCTCATCGGGTGGCTTCGGAAAAACCTATCTTGCCGTGTGTAGACCGCATAACACGAAGGTTGCCATCAAAGAGTTCTTCATGACAGCGGCAAACTTTCGTGACGCGGACGGCGTGTCGGTAAGCACAAACAGAAATTATACGCAACAATTTGGTGAGCAAATCGTGAAGTTCAGAAAAGAGTATGAGCGACTAAGACTTATAAGCAATGTGCATGTGGTGAAAGTGTACGATTGCTTTGAAGAGAATGGTACGGCATACTATGTGATGGACTTCGTAGAGGGCACCAATTTGGAGGAGTATTTGAGAAAAAGAAATGCGCCCTATACCGAAACCGCTATATACAACTATCTGAAGCAGGTACTCGACGGCTTGAAAGCAATCCATTCAAAAGATTTGCTACACCTCGACCTCAAGCCAGCCAACATCATGAAGACACCGAACGGATATGTAAAGTTGATAGATCTCGGTGCAAGCAAAGATTATATAGGAGGCGAGGGAGCTACTATGTTTACGGGCGTAGCACGAACTGAAAGATATGCCCCTCCAGAACAAGTGGATGGCAGTTTCGATAAGTTAGGGCCATGGTCAGACTTCTATGCTCTTGGTGCAACACTTTATCGTTTGCTTACGAATAGGGTGGTACCGACATACACAAGTCTTTATGAAGATCATACTCGTGACAAACATATCGCATTGCCAATGCCGAATGTTTCTGATAAAACAAAGCAGCTTATTGTGTGGTTGATGAACACCGATAGGACAAGGCGTCCGCAAAGTGTGGACGACATTTTGCAATGGTTGAGAAAACCGTCAGCACAAGATCAAGAGGTTGCAATCCAAGATCGCGAGGTTACAATCAATGTGCCAGGAGAGGAAAAAAGGCCGCAACAACCGCCGACGCCACAACCACGACCGACACCACGACCGACGCCACGACCGACGTCACAACCACCGACCCCTGTTCCGAAAAACGATGAATTCAGCCTCTTAGGCTGTTTTTACATTATCGTAATTATTTTCATTGTAGTAACGATTATAAAAGCTCTATTGTAAAACCATTAAATATAAGTAGTTCATGAAATCACTTATCAAAAAGACTTTTGCGGCTGTCGTGATATTAGCAGCCATCGTAGATTGGCCTGTAAAGGTGGAAGCTGGCTGTGGCCAAGTAGTTGCTAAAGAAGCAGTACCCTTACTTAGTGGGTGTGCTGGTAAAGTGGGAAAAGTAACGGTTGATACGGAGAAATTAGTAAATAGTTCTACGCAAATGATGAAAAGGTATGGGAATAAAACACTCCAAAACAAAAACGTGCAATATGGTGCGCTAAGGGCTTCAATGGGTGCTAAATTGATAAAATGCCCTCGCTGCCATGGTAAAGGAAGTGTGCAAGGATATAATGGCTATGTCTATACTTGCGCCCGCTGCAATGGCACAGGACTCATTCGCGTTGTGAGATAAAAAGCAGACAATCCTGCATACAACCAAACGACAATAAGAGACAACGTCCATTGTGCCTTTGTAGGGGCACATCATGGTTCGTTGTCTCTTATTGTCGTTTGATATATTTCCAAAATCCTCACACAGAATATCTTCTTAATAAAAGGATAAAGTGCTTTGTTCTGGGTTAGCCCAGTCACACCTCCTCGCGCCGTCTTTTCAACTTCTCCCTTGCCTCATTTATCAGCGTGGCGCAGCGTACAGGGTCTGCCTTGCGCTCCATGGCGTAACATTCTGCCAACTGGGCAAAAAACGCATCATCGCCCGACAACTTGGCCAAATTGCGGCAACCTGCTTCAATGCTGACACCCGACCCACACTTCATGCTGTTAGTGTCAACCAGCGAAAAGTGGTAACGCCCGTCTATCACATCATACAAAATGTTAGATGATGAGAAATCACGGTGTAAAAAACCGTCCTCGTGCAAACGGGCCGCATAGCGGGCAAAGTTAGCTATCACCTCGTGCTGCACATCAGCCGTCTCATTACGCAGCGTGTCCATGCTGTAGCGGTAAGTAGACAGCAGGCTTACAAAGTAAGTGTTTGTGCGCAACAACCCGTGGCGGCAGCGCACAAAGGCTATCGACTCCGGACTCTCAAATCCGCGCTCACGCAGCAGCAGCGGACTCAGATATGCCAGTTTACCCTTCGACTTTTTGTAAAACATTTGTTGCACTTTGCGTCTGAAAGAGGGTGGCCCAAAGCGTTTCACGCAAATGGTCAGTCCATTCACTTTAAGGCTGCGTATCACATTGCGTCCTGAGTGAATGTCGCGCCCTTCGTGTTCAAAGTGTTCTTCGATGTTTTTCAGATAGTCGCGCAGAGCTTCGTATTTAGGGTTGAGTATGATTTTCATGGGCAAGTGCCTCAACGGCAGTTGTTGTTAGTAATTGAAGTTTCGGATTTAACAAGGGCGGGCTGAAAGCCCAATGGAGCACATAGCCCGGGGCAAGCGAAGCGACACCCTGGGTTTTCGCATAGTAGAGTCTCCGCGCCCTGTAAGGGCAAAAGCTTTAACCCTTTATGTTGTTATTCTTACTTGATAACTGATTTAGCGGTCTTAAAGTGGAACATCGTATGTATATTTTGTTCAACACCTGCGCCATATCTTAAAGCTTTTGCCCTTACAGGGCGCGGCTGCTCCAACACGCGACACCCAGGGTGCCGCTTCGCTTGCCCTGGGCTATGGGCTACATTGGGCTTTCAGCCCGCCCTTACTAAATCCGAAACTTGAGTTAGTAATATACGTATATTATATGATGCAAAGATAGTGCAAACCGAGCGCAGAACGTCAAGCTTGCTTGAACGTTATGCTGAGGTGCAGCCTATCTTATGCAAAGATAGTGCAAACCGAGCGCAATACAAAACGAAAGGCTTAAAGACTTACGTTTTTATGGCCGAGGCGCATACTTGTTTACTTAATGTATAACAAACCTCTCCCTAAAAGCCACATCTTTATTTCACCAAAACGATATCATTGTAAGTATGGCGACCCCCGTCACACTCAATGTGCAGCAAATAAATACCCCGCTCCAACTTTTGGAGCGATAGCACACCCTGTCGTCCGTTAGCAGACAAAGCACGCTTAACCAATCTGCCGCTTACGTTGTACATGCTCACACCGAACAAATCGTGGGCCGAAATAATAAAATCGTCACCCTTGCGCCTCACACTGAATGGCTTAGTAGTGGACAAACAAGTTGAGGTTGACGATGCCCCTGTCACCACATCTTGCTGAAAGAGTGTGAGCACATCGCCCTCGCGTTTCAGGTAATAGGGGGCCGCCTCGGGATTGTTCAGCTCAACGTCTTGCCCGTCAAGCTTGCCCATAACTATAAGACGATAGGTGTGCCCATCGTACCATGGCAAATTATCCTTGCGCAGCCAATAGCTAAATAATGGTACGTCGTAAGATGACGATACGTCAACCTCGTCATCAATGCCTTTCACATAAGTCCTTTCTTTCGTCTGAGTGTCTTCGGCCAGCATCGTAATATGTCCGCTGTAACACTTGTATTCTGATGTGCGCAACGACACGGCAAGTTTGAAAAGAGACGTTTGCGAGAGGTCAACACTGCCATTCTCAATCTTGTCGTTAGAGTCGTCGGCCATGAACACTTCAACCTTGGCCATGAGCGGTTTGTCCTCTGCTTCAGCTACATCAATGTAAGGCACCTCCTTGTCGTGTATATTATTGATGGGGTAAAACAGAGACTCCTCTGCGTCGGCCGAAAGCAGCAACCTCGCTTCGTAACGCCCCGGCACAAGACTGGCGGGGAGTGAAAGCGTGATGGGAATTTCAGTTTCAGAAAATCCTTCTATTTCAGTACATTCGTCCACCCGGGTATCTAACACAACCGCCTGGTGCTCATCAAGCAACTGCACCCTCATGTAGCAGTCGCGCGGCACACCATTAAGGTTTTTAACAGTAAAAAATGCCTGCACCCTGCCACCCTGTTCGGCCACACCGCTGAGGCGTGGCTGTGCCATGAGCTGAAAGTGAGCCTCGTCGGAGCACACCTCAGACACGCGACCTGCCTCGTCGGTCAGTTCCACCTCAATGATGGGGGCCTTTTTCATTCTGAACAGGTCGCCCCATGTGCCATCATCGTTACGTGCCACACACACGGGGGTAAGGCTATAATATCCGTTGGCAAGGCCAGCCAAACTCATCTGCACGTGCTGTGGCTGATTTACCAAATAGTCAGTCCCCATAAAGCCATCATGGTCTGCCCCATAAATGCGCTCCGTAAATCCGCCGTTGTCATGGTCGTCTGAATAGGCCACGCGCACAAACTTGCCACTGTCGTTGCAAACGGCTATGCCAATGTCGCCCTTAAAGGGAGTGCCTCTGTTTACAAATGAGTTAATCTCAATGGTTTGGGGCTGTGAGGTGCTGAAACTCTTGCCGTCAGCCCCCTTGAGCGTGACAGAGCCTCCCTCATTAAACATGAGCTGGGGCGAACCCTCCAAAAGCCCGCGGTCTATATCGGGATATTTACCATTGTTGGGGTGTGCAAGAATGGCCGTTACGGCACGGTTAAAGGCCAGGGGTTTACCCTGAAACTCACCGCCGGTTTGTGACAAACTGAGATTGGTGAGCGAATAATAAGCATCGCCTTGCCCCTCCCAGCCAAAATTCATGTGGAAAAGGCCATTCTCGTCAAAGCCATCGGCCACCCAGGCGTGTCCCGAAGCAGTGTTGGCGGGGCGCCCCTCAAGGTAAACGGGACAGCCATTCAGCAACTCCTGCCGCAATATGCTGGCAAAGCGACTTGGACCCTCCACAGCTCTCGTCACGTATGCCGCAGTATAGTCAAAGTGCTTTTGCAGGGCTTGGTATGCAAAAAGCCCCTGTGTGCCGCTCGAACTGGGAGTGTACTGCATAGATGAGGCTATGCCCACATCGCTCATGAGTTGTGCCACGGCATGCTCCTGTGTGGCGGTGGCGCGCACGGGATAGCGGTAATCGGGCAGCATATCAGCCCAATCGTAATAAGATTGGCTAAAGTCGGCATTTTTGGTAGTTTGGTCGTAGGTAACGGTATATTCATGCTTGCCAAAGCCGTGTGCGGGCCATTGGTAGTAATACATCATTTGTGCCACGGCAGTGGCCACGCAACCGCTGTATGGATACCCCGTTTGAGCATTGAAGGGGTGCGACTGTCCCCACTTGGTTTTGAGCAGAGGTTGCACTGTCTGGCTGAAAGTTGCTGCGCGAGGGCTGGCTTTCGTAGCCACCTTTTCACTCTCAATGTCATAGTATGCTTGTCTGTACCCCTCTAATAGCCATTTTACACAAGGGTTAGCATTCAGCGTGTCAAGCGTGTTTTCGGCGTCGTAAGCCAATATTTCGCCCATGGCGTCATTGCCTGCAACAATTACAAAGCCGTGTCCGTGTGCATCATTAAATATATAATAAGGTACATTGCCGGTGCTATGTCCTTGTCGTTCCGCTTGTGCTTTAATGCTTTTGTTGTTACGCAGCGTAATATACTTTTGGGCAATTTTTGCAGCCCTCTGGTAGTCAACTTGTTCAGCGTCGGCTGCAAATGTGGCAGACATAAGCAGGGTTACGACTATCAGCAGTCGGGTAATAGCATAGGGGTGGTAATGAGCCTTTATCATCGTGTTGAGTACGTTGTTATTTATGCAAGAATAGTATCAGTGCAAAGATAGTTGGTTTTTCAGACAATCGCAAATTGACTGGCTGCATCATGCGGGTAGGGGTGTAAACAAAATTATTGCTGTCTGCTCAAACGCTGGTGACAGAAGTGATTAAGTTCAGAACCCAATGTCAGCACGGTAATAATCCAGGCTATATCACATATAAGGTAAGCGTGCATTTTTGTCTGCACTCTGCACTATTGTTCGTAATATGCTGAATATCAGTGCAAAAAGCGTGTAGGCAGTATCTGCACGCTGCCTGCACTGTCTACACTACCTACACCCTGTCTGCACTATTTGCACTATTACTTCGTCTGCACTCTGCACTATTGTTCGTAATATGTTGAATATCAGCGCAAAAAGCGTGTAGACAGTATCTGCACGCTGCCTGCACTATTTGCTCTATTACTTCGTCTGCACTCTGCACTATTGTTCGTAATATGCTGAATATCAGTACAAAAAGTGTGTAGACAGTGTATGCACTTTGTCTGCACTGCCTACACCGTATCTGCCTGCGCTTTTGCCATCGGTTTTACAACCTGCATTGTCAGCACGCATGAGTATGGATTTCCTGTAACGGCAGACAGAAAAATCTATCATGCCAGGTAGGAAATTCTGTCGGAGGTGTCAAACATTTTCTCTCCCTATACCGTAAATCCGCCCTCCCGTAGTTGTGCTTGCGTTTCTGCAACAGTCGCGTGCAGTTCTTGTGTAGGTGAATTTTTCATCTGCCTACACACCTAAATGTATTGATTATCAGATAGAAACGCTTCGTTAGTGTAGAATGCACACAATATCGTCTCAAAATGCAGGACGTGCGCGCATGTGTGCGCGCGTATACGTATATATAGTAACATTCCCCGTGTTCCTCGGCGTCTGCTTATTTGCATACCTGCACATCTGCGCATCTGTACATCAGCGAGCACAAAACGAGCAAATTTTCCCGCCCGTCTGCCCACCGGCAAATCAGCACTTTTGCCCACCAGCGGGCACAAACGGGCATGTCCGCCGCCCGAGAGCGCAAAATTGCGCGATTTTTTTTGCACGCCGCAACG
>ENA-OPCZ01001013-OPCZ01001013.1-human-gut-metagenome-genome-assembly--contig:-NODE-1013-length-15838-cov-2.722423_pt1 | contig 15838 bp, 13 predicted proteins | sample MGYA00241566_ERZ501483 | MGnify/ENA primary metagenome ERZ501483 (study PRJEB25962, sample SAMEA1965191) | human gut metagenome | biome: human gut; feature: human-associated habitat; material: faeces... | reverse complement strand
CGGTATGCCCGGCGTCCGGAGAATTCGCAGTCGGAACGCCTCTGTTCAAGCATGTAAAGGTCAATATGCCTTCGGGCAAGTCATTCATTGTCAATGCTCCTGAGAATTCCAGTGATAATTTCTACATCGGGTCAATGAAAGTGAACGGACGCGAGCAAACCAGGACCTGGCTTACATATAAGGAGTTGTCAGATGGCGCAACTATCTCTTTCGGCATGTGCAATGCTCCTGTAACCTCGCGTGGTACAGCAACTTCAGACCGTCCATATTCTTTTTCTTCAGAAAATGAAAAATAGACAAAATATCATGGCTGCACTGTTTGCAGCATCGGCAGTGTTCCTCTCCTGTTCATGTTCAGGAGGGGAGCCTGATTCCGGTCCGGTTATCGGTGGTGAGACTGGAGGCGGAGACAACACTGACCTGCCGGGCAACATTGACGTAACTGTTCCGGAATCCTCCTCAGACGCTGTGGCATATGAGGATATCTATGACAAGAATCCTGACAATTCGTGGTTCAACATGCCGGTTTCTTCGCGTGTGCCTAAGGCACATTGGACGTGCGTGGATGTCATTGACAGGGGAGACCGTAATGACCTCGGTCTTTCCGAGAATACACGTGGTCTTCAGTACCATCTTCTGTGTCAGTCACTTGCAGGTCTCGTGAACCGGGCGCTCGAGCAGGGAAAGACAGATATCGGTATCTGGCTGGAGAACTCGCAGGATTCATACGCCCGTGTCAAGGCTACACTCGGACCGGAAATCGGAAGGCAGACCGGAGTCGAACTATTGTCCAAGGAGTACGGCGATTGGGAAGGAATGAAGGTCAATGTCAGAGATCTTATCGACGGTTATGTCCTGACTGACGTGGAGAAAAATCCTGAAAGTGCAGTCGTGGCTACTGTCGCTTCCCATGTTTACAATTCCGTTATCGTGGATGTAAGAGACAGGGAATATTTCGACAAAATCGGGCTGACCATAACTTACGATGCCACGGATAAGACCACAGAGGACGCATGGCATGAATTTAAGGACAGATGCAGCAACAAGGCTCTTGTCCTTATGCCTGTCCAGACTGGTGAACTCCGCGAATATGCGGTCAAGAACAATCTGTTTGTCCTGAATCTGAACAGGAAGAACGGCACTTCCACAGGCGGAGTCAATACGGGAATAATGAACGAGATTCTTGCTTGGCTTGCTCCGGGTGCCTCTGTACTTGGTTGGGAGTCCGCTTCCGGCGAAGATGTGTTCGTCTCGCCTGTGTCTGCACATGGCCGTCTGATGCTTGCCGCAGACTGGAGCAGCAATCACGGAATGACCTCAGCCGGAGCCGTTTCTCATGCTCCCGCTCTTGCCAAGGTTATAAATCCGAGGAAGATAAATTATTCCGCATCTGCCCATTATGTGTCATTCTTCCTGAGTGATGGTGACAACTATCAATGGATCATGAATGGTTTCGACAAAGATTTCTATTCAGTTTCATCGGTAATCCCGGCCAGGATGAGCTTCGGAATCTGCTCTCAGGCTCTGGAACAGTTGGCTCCGGTTCAGGAGGATTATCTGTTCTCCAAGCAGGCTGACAACAGTACATTGATGGAATGTTTCGGCGGCGGATATTTCTACGTGGATGATTACGCCACCAAGTCAGACAGGAAGGCCGGACTCGAACTCCTTGCGGAGCGCACGGCCGCGAGCATGAAGGCCCATCGCCTCACGGTCCTTCACCTTATGGCGCATGACGTAGATTCCGATGCTGCAAAAGAGGCGTATAAGGCTTTTATCAATGCCAATGACCAGCTGGAGGGAATCGTGGTCATCCAGTATTCTCCATACAACGGCGGTCACGGAAACATCATGTGGTTTGCCAATAAGGAAGGATATGACATCCCTGTGATATCTGCGGCTTATTCGCTATGGAACGGCTCATCTGAGCCAGGTCAGGGTGCTCCTGCCGAGATTGCGGCAAGAATGAAAGCTGTCAATGATGGCGTGTCCCATGATCTGGTCTGCGTCCATGCGTGGAGTGATTTCTCCGGAAAGAAAGGCTCTGCCGCCGCTCTCCAGTGCATCACTTCTGCAGGCGATTCCTATAAGGCTGTTTCTGTCCAGGAACTTATCTGGCGCATACGTATGAAAGAACGTAAGGAACAGACGCTCAAGTATCTGAAAACCATCAAGTAATACTTGGTAAGTAAGCATGAAAAAGGCTGGCCGTCGATGCGGTCAGCCTTTTTAGAATATATCTTTCAGAAGAATTATTCCTCTGCAGGTTTCATCAAACTGTAAACGTTTGTAACGTCGTCATCGTTCTCGAGGAGATCGGTGAGTTTGTTCAATGTCTCGCGCTGCTCTGGAGTAACATCCTTAAGTTCTGTGTTAGGAATTCTTTCGAAGCCTCCGGAAACGAGCTCGTAGCCATTGTCCTCGATGAACTTCTGGATTCCGCCGTAAGACTCGTATGCACCGTAGATGACGATGTTCTTGGTGATGTTCTCGTCCTCGTCCTCCTGCTCCTCGACAAATACCTCAGGATCGTCGTCGTAATCGCAGAGAGCAAGCTGGAGCTCATCTATATCGATACCTTCCTGATCCTTGATTCTGAATACGCACTTGTGGTCGAACATGAAGCTTACGCTACCGCTGGTTCCGAGTGTACCTCCGCACTTTGTGAAATAACTGCGGACATTGGCAACTGTTCTGGTGTTGTTGTCTGTAGCAGTCTCTACAAGGAATGCGACACCGAACGGACCGTATCCTTCGAAGGTAACCTCCTTGAAATCACCGAGTGACTTGTCTGTGGCCTTCTTGATGGCTCTCTCGATATTGTCCTTAGGCATGTTCTCGTTTCTTGCCTCTGCGATGAGCGCACGGAGACGAGGGTTGCCGATTACATCAGGACCGCCCTGTTTTACGGCGATAGTAATTTCCTTTCCGATTTTGGTGAAGGTCTTGGCCATGTGGCCCCAACGCTTCATCTTTCTCTCTTTTCTGAACTCAAAAGCTCTTCCCATAATCTTATTTGTTCTCGATTCTGCTGATATATTTGTCGATATCGTATCCTTCCATTGACTGCGGATACTGATCCTTGATGGTCTTGTAGAAAGAAAGTGCCTTGGCATTGTCACCGAGCTCTTCGCAAGCTATACCTGCCTTGAGAAGATAAGCGGCAGCGAACATGTTGTCAGCAACCTTTGCAGCTTTCTCGTAGCAAGAAACGGCATCTTTATATTTCTCGAGTCCGGCGAAAGCGTCACCCTTGCAGGCGATGGCCCTGGCCTTGAGAATCTCATCCTTTCCGTTGTATTTGTTCAGGTAGGAGATAGCCTCCTCGTACTTGCCGAGCTGGAGCTCGCAGACACCTGCATAGAAGAAAGCGGCGTCACCTGCGTAAGAACCGTATTCGTCGATTACCTGGCTGAAACCGAGCACGTTGCCGTCACCGTTAAGTGCGAGCTCATAGTTCTGTGAACGGAAATTAGCCTCTGCAGGGAACATCTGCTCAGCAGCCTCTGCCTTCTTAGGCTGGGCGTAGAACTTGTGATAGCAGAGAACAGCCACACCGATAACGATGATAGCTCCGAGACATCCCCAGATGATTTTTTTGTTTTCGTTGAAGAATTTCTCTACAGAAGAAACCTTTTCTGCAACCTGCTCCTGCTGCAGTCTCTCCTGATCTTTAAGAGTTTCGTTTGCCATATTTTTTATGTTTTTATATTCTTTCGGTTTTTACAAGATTGCAAATTTATAAAAATTACGTAAACATAGCAAAGATTTTTTGCGCCCGACCCTGTAAAATCAGAAACTTTTAATTCTGAGGAGTATAGATTCCGGCCTTGACAGCATACTTGACAAGCTCCAGAGTGCTGGATATGCTGAGTTTCTTGAATATGTTGCTCTTGTGCGTGTCTATGGTACGCACGGAGACATTCAGCTTTCCGGCTATCTCTTTCGATGTCAGACCCTCGCAGCAGAGTTTCACTACTTCAAGTTCCCTGCTCGTCATCTTCGGAACATCTTCCATCGTCTCGATGTTATCGACGATTTCCTTCAGTTTTTCCGACTCGGTGTTGTCCGAAATCGCGGGAACGAGAGAAAGCAGCTTGTTCTTCACTTCCTGGTTCTTGGTGAGGATCTTCGCCTGGCGGCGTCTGATCCTGAGCATACGGTAGCTCAATGCCAGCAGGATGCACAGCAACAGTGAAAATACTGACAGGCAGATGACTACGACAAGTCTGACCTTCGACATTTCCTGCTCGTGTATCAGCTTGTCCTCTTTCTCCTTGGTCTCATACCTCACGCGGAAATCCTCCACTGCGGAATCTGCACGGTCATCCGCAATCTTTTCAGTAAGCTGGGTATATTCTTCCAAGGTGTGGAGCGCGTCCTCAAGCTTGCCCAGGTACTTCTGGCACAGCCAAAGACCGCTCAGCGACTTTTTCTTCACGTAGTCACTTCCGGCTTTGCTTGCATATTCATAAGCCTGTCTGTAAGTCCTTTCCGCGATTTTGTAAAGCTCCTCCTTATAATAGAGCTGCCCGAGCTGGTTGTAACAGATGGCCATGGAAGTGATGTTGTTCTTTTTCTCCAGAATCGGAATCGCCTCGATAAGACACTTTTCCGCTTCGATGTCCTCTCCGAGCGCAATCAGTACCGCCGCTTTCTGCGAAAGACGTATCGCAGCCTTTCCTTCGCGCTTGTCTTCGTGATCCAGTTTGTATGCCTCGTCCACGCATGAGAGTGCCTTTTCGATCTGCCCCATTTCAAGCCAGATGTCAGATGCAAGTCCAAGACGGATTGCAAGTCTCTCCCTGTCACCGCGTTCCCGCTCCATCTCTATCGCCGGAAGGACGTAGCTCAATGCCGTTTCCGGCTGTCCTGTAGCGAGATAGAGCGTGGCGAGATTATTCATCGTGGAACTCATTCCGCTCTTGTCCTTCGCCTTCAGGTCCAGTTTATATACCCTCTCCATATAGGTGATGGCCTGACCGAAAAGTCCCTTCCTCTGATAGAAGATGCCGATGTTGTTTATGCAGTCTCCCAGCAACTGTTCATCGCCGCTCTTCTCGCAGAGCGGAAGTGCTATGAGGGCAGTGGACAGCGCATCGTCGAACTTGTCATTTATGTAGAAATAATATGACATCATGTCGTATATGCGTGCCTCTGATTCGATGGACTGATTTCTGCCGTAAGATTTTTTCTCGGAAACAAGACCCTCGTCGTATCCTAAGGAGAGAAGTTCATTTCCGAGTCGGATACGGTGCATCCCCGTCGCTTCCTCCCATCTGCTGAAGAGCGAATCTATCTCTGCTGCGGACAGGTTAAGCACGGAAAGAACGGTCAAAAATATTATTGTAATTGCTTTTTTCATATTCCGGTCGGTGTGGTCCGGGACAAATATAGTGATTATTGGGAGGAAACAAGGCATTTCCTTGTGGTTTTTTGCTTGTTTTATGCCGCCAGAGTGCATCGGAGGCCGTTTTTTGCTGATAATCGAAAACTGCTTTTTATAGTGCTGTAGGCATACCTACGTAGTAAAAATACGTATAATTACGTATTGTTTCAGGTACTTTGCAGGCTTAATTTTGCAAAAACGTTTTTATCCCGTCTTTGCTGGAAAACCGTTTCTCTTCCGGGACCTGCGACGGTGCGGAACAAGGCTATATTATTAACCCGAAATAAAACTGATCGACCATGATAGCAAATTTCAAAATCAAGTCAATGCGATATCTCATGGCGCTTGCCATGGTACTGATATCGTTATCTCCGATCTCCTGCAAGAAAGAAAAGGGCGGGAGCTCCGAATTGCGTGAGATTGTCATCACGCATCCTGAAAACGGAACGATGACCATCACGCAGGGTGAGACTCAGCTTATCAGATACTCTACGGTGCCTGCGGAAGCAGAATACGAGGTGGCTCTGGAGTGGACATCTGATGACGAGAACGTTGCGACCGTTAAGAACGGGCGCGTGAAAGCTCATGCTCCCGGCACGACCACCGTACATGCCAAATATGAGAGCGTAAGTGCCAGTGTCAAGGTTACAGTTACGGCAGTGCCTGTGACCAGTTTTACTGTGCCTTCGTCTATGAGTGCATATCTGGACATGCCGACTCCTGTCAGACTTACAGTGCAGCCGGAGAACGCAAATGCCGCATCCCTGCAGTGGGATACTGATAACCCGGACATTGCATATGTCGAGGTCAATCAGGGTGTAGCCTATATCAAGGCCGCCAAAGAAGGCTCATGTACGATATCTGCATATGCTGAGAATATTTCCACTACAAGAAAAATCAAGGTTACGGTCTATCCTGCAATCTTCAAGCTCATGAGGAGATCAATATCAGATGAAAGCGGTTATGTGGAGATTCTGAACGATGACTCTTTCGACATCACTGATGTCGGGATGCCTACATATGAGGGAATGCGCTACATTGAAATGATCAGATTAGATGGCGGCGAACTTTTGGATTCTTCGGTGGAGGTTAATAATGAAAATCCGGGAATCGTTTCCATAACCAAACATAAACGCAGCGAAAGTAAGATTATCCTTAATGCCGAGGAGAAGTCCGAGGTCGGGGCTGCCAAGATATCCGTATCTCTGAAAGAGGATGACAATGTCTATACGAAAACCTTTACCATCACCAGACAGAAGCATGATTTTACATCCGATACGAAGATTTGCCGGATATATACGGAAACTCCTGTAAACGATGTGGAGGAAATGGCCAGAGAAGCCATTCTGGCGGTTCAGATGTTTCCGGCGGTGAATGCCGTCTGGACCAGCAGCAATGAATCCGTAGCCAAGGTGGTGCCGTTGACAATTGACGGAAAAGGATTCTCTCCTATGGCGGAAATACAGACATTCGGTGAGTATGGTTCCGCTGAAATCACTGCTACCGACGAAAGCGGTAAGAATACACGTAAATTCACGGTCAATGTATCCAAGGCGTCATTCCCTGCCGGAACGAAGATATGTATCCGAACGAAGTCTCTTACTTTAGAGCCAGTGGGAGAGAGCACGACAATCCGTGCATCATATGACGGCAGAAACGATGAAGCGTTCGGCCTTATGGATGCTTCCGGAAATTACCTCTCCACATTCACTAATTTCAAGTGGACAATCGAATCTCCTTCGTGTGAATGCAGTCTTTCCCCAGTCGGTGCCAGCGGTGTTATCGTCGCTCCGATTTCTACTACTACTTTCAGCGGCAGCAAGATGGCAACCCTTGTCTGCACCGACGATGCTGGCAACAGGCTCACACATAAGATCATCATTGCAAGTCCTAATGCCTTCAGAGGCGTTCAGAATTTGAGGGTGACTGTGAACGGCAAATCATATACCAATGACGCTAAGGTGGATATCGGCAAGACTGCTACGATTGATATTACGAAGACTTCATACGACAGTTTCTTTGACGGCCTGAAGTGGGAAAATGTCGGTGTCCTGGGTGGCGTATATGGTACGACGAAACTGAATAACAACAGCTCCGGTTCGTTGATGTCCATCGAATTCACTCCTAACCGCAAAATGGAAGCTATGCCGATTTCTGTGGAAGATGAAATCGGGCAGGTCAAGAAGATATATATCAGTTCGGCAAAATTCCATTTCCCGGACGGCGCCAAACTCTATTATAGTTATACTGAATTGAATCCGACCAATAGTGGTTGGAAAGAAGCTACATCTGGGGTGCTATTGAGACCTAATATTTCGACTAATATTAAAATTGCGACATCTGAAACGGGGGCACCTGTTGTAGATAAAGCTTATTACTATCAAGTTTGGGCATCTGCGATAGAAAAGAGTAAGAACAACCAATACGTAAATGAGTTTTCTCCTTTATATAATGAGGATTACAATGTGTTTAGTGTTTTTGTAAAAGGATATCCGCCGCGAGACGATGCTCCAGAACCATACGGGATTACTGTTAAGGATGATTATGGGACATCATTGTATAATCAGTTCTATATACATGAGCTCGTGAAATTTGATTCATCTACTGAATTTTTCGTTTGGGCTTCTTCGGGCGGCGCTGGTCGTGGCTATAGTGTAAAATATGATAAAGGCAAAGACAAGCGGCTTTATGTTGATGTTGATCCTCCGTCTTCCGGGCAAATACCATATGTTCGAATAACTTGGACGCTTTCTTATAACGCGGGTTATTATGTTTTTCCTGAGGCCAGAATCACTAATTCTGTAGGAGAACAATCCGAATACTCAATGTACCACGTTCGACAGGTGAAATTTAATCCTGTGAGCAGTACGGCTTCCAGTCCGACTAAGGTAGTCCTTTTCGATGATTGCGGCAATACGAAAACTATATATATAAGTTATAATATAAAGAATTAATCAATTAATACACACTTTATTATGGAAGAACTTTTGAAACAAATCAAGAAGGCGGCGGAGTCGATGCTTCGCGACGCTGCAGCACAGGAGAAGAAGGGAAACAAGGCGGCAGGATTGCGCGCCCGCAAGGCTTCCCTCGCATTGGAACCGATGCTCAAGGAATTCAGGAAAATATCCATCGCCAAGATGAAAGGTCTTGCAGGACTTCTGGTTATCGCTTCATTGGCAGGAACCGCATGCGTGTCCTGTGAGCACGTTGACCCGACTGACCTTACCGAGGAGAATATCCCGGTGAAGAGCATTGTGTGCGGTCATGTCAGATATGCTCCTACGGGATCGGACCCTTCTCCCGCAGAGGTGGGGTTGCCCGTGAATATCTTCTACGGACAGAAAGATGACAAGGGAAATGTGGAATATGCCCTCAAAACTGTCAAGGTCCGTCAGGACGGTTATTTCGAGACCACTCTCGGATGCCCTGTAGGACAGACTCTTGAGGTGAGAGTTGAATGCAGGGGAACCGGTACTGCCAAGACCAGCAAGGACAAAGGCGGCTCTGTAGAGACCAGTGCTTATTTCCATGCTGATATCGCCAAGACATTGTCTTGCGGCACGGCGGCTTACTTCAAGCTGGATATGAAGCCTGTTGCGTATTATGGTGAGTCCGGCCTGGTCCAGTAGTGATGACATCTCTGCATCTCCAGTCCGCAAGTCATGGGCTTGCGGCACCGGAGTCGGCAGCTAACTTTAAATCGACTATATGATGAAAAAATACTTGATAATGAGCCTTGCGGCATTGACCTTAATGTCGATGGGCGCGAAGGCGCAGGGAAACGGCGTCGAGTCCGGTGAAATGATGACCTATACGGGCACCATCCGGAAGGCTCCCCGTTTCTCACCGAAGAGGGGCGACTGGTCCATCGGTGTCACCTTCAACCCTGCAACTCTTTCATACCGCCTGAAGATGCAGCCTGACAATGGCGACTTCGCCGGCGAGTTCATTGAAGGAATGGCCGGGTCCAAGAAACAGATGTTCATCCTTTCCCAGGATCCTCTGGCAGCATTCAGATTCAGATATTTTCTGAGTGACAAGTGGGCGTTCCGCGCGACCGTCGGTCTTAACGGAAGCCATATCGACTATCGTGAATATGTGGATGACGACCTCGCCAAGGCTGTCAATCCCGATTCCAGGAACCAGGTGGTGGATGCCGTAGTGTCCAACCTCAACAGCGGAAGTCTCGCATTGGGATTCCAGTATCTTGCAGGCACAGGTCCTCTCCGTTTCATGGCAGGATTCAATGTGTCGTACTCTATCGCAGGCGGCAGTCTCGGTTTCAATTACGGAAACACCATGACTCCTGAGAACCGTGTCCCTTCGACTATGCCGATGGCGCGTCCGGCTGTCGGAAAAGATCCTACTCTCAATGATTTCCAGGCGGATCTCGGAATCGCATATGCACGTCCTACCGAGCGTTACAATGTCGGCTATATCCACGGTGTCGGCGTCAGTGCCGATATGGGTGTGGAGTGGTTCATGACAGGCCGTCTCTCCCTTACCGGCGCGATGACATTCACTCCGGTGATGTTTACCTTCCAGCCTCAGACCTGGACCAAGTTCGAGGGATTCTCTTCCAAGACAGGTAAGGTGGAGCAGTACAATGACCTCGTGAGCCCGGGCAGTCACGCTGTCCTCTATGGTACCGAGAATATCGGTTTCTGTCTCTCTCTCAACTATTATTTCTAATAAGGGCAGTTTATGAAAAGTATTTTTAGAAATGTCGCCTTGCTGGTGTCTCTTCTGGCTCTGACGACACCTTCCAGTGGTCAGGGTTTCTTGAAGAAACTCAAGGATGCGGCGAACAATACCACTGAGAAAATGAATACGGCAGTCGAAAAAGCAGGTTCCGCATCCGTGGGTGCGGCTGTTCCGCGAGCTTCAGGCCCGACATACTATGTGTCCCGCAGCGGCTCCAACAAGAATGACGGACTCAGTCCTTCAACAGCATTGAAAAACATTCAGAAAGCCATTGACCTGGCTACTGACGGTTCCGAAATCAGAGTTGCCGAAGGCAATTATTTCGGCCTCATGAACAGAGGCAACATTATCATTGACAAGCCTCTCGTCATTTTGGGCGGCTACAGTGAGGATTTCTCTGAGCGTGATGTGCTCAAGCATCTTACGACGATTGCTCCGGACGCGAATTCCAACGGTTCTTCGCAGGGGCGCGGAACCATCCAGATCCGCAGCATTGAAAAGCCGTCCTCTTCTCTTGTCATCGACGGGTTCCTGTTCAATAAGGGCAATGCCATCGGCTACAATCTCCGCGGCGAAGGCTGGCCGGAGGGCGTGGAGACCCCGTTCATGATGCGTGAGGGTTCCAAGGGACAGGGCGGTCCGAATCTTGAAAACAAGGAGGTCTATACCCAGGAGACTTACTTCATCTATTTCGACGGTGTGGCCGGAAAGGTGAACAATCTCAATGTCCTGATCCGCAACTGCACATTCGTGAATGGTCCGAATACCACCATCTGCGGCCTTCTGAAAGGCTCGTTGACAGTGGACAACTGCGCGTTCATCAATAACCGTGTCACCACGATGGATGTCCGCGGCCCGGATCCTAACGCCATTACCAAGATTGATTTCCGCAACAATACCGTGCTATTCGTGTGGTCTTATACCAAGGATCTCCAGTCTCAGGGTTTCGGTTTCAGGTTCCAGCCGGGTACAAGCTGTACTCTGGAGAACAATATCATCGGCCTGACAATTTTCGCGGGTCTTGACAGGACTCACATTGACAGCGATGCGAACCGCGAGGCCAAGCGTCACGATGTGGTGAAGAACAATATCTTCTTCCTGAACCGCATCACCGACCTTACCATTCCTGGAGGCGGAATGCTTACCAGAGTGAATGTGGATGATTTCGACGATGTGGATGCCATCGCCGAGACGGGCGGCAACGAGTCTCTTACTGATCCGGCCCTCTTCAAGGGCAGGCTCGACGAGGCTTACCTGAATGGATTCTTGAGTGTTTCATATAAGGAGACTACTTCGTATGACCCTAATTCCGCTGCCAACACTTTCCGTTCGGCAATGGGTATGAACATGACCGGTACTATGACTTCTTCGGTGTCAATGTACTTCAACCGTTATCCTTGGCAAAAGGCTATCGACGTGTTCGGTGCCGTTCCTGGATGCGGTGCTCAGGAACCACGATAATTTAGTGTTTTTAGATTTGTCAGACTGGCGGCCTTGCGAAGGGCTGCCGGTTTGCGTCTGAGGCGGTCTGTATTTCGTGAACTGCTCGGAAAAGTCATGGAAATGAGTTATCTTTGCTATGACATTAATCTGTGCGGAATGGCGATTCTGGAAAAACTTGTAGTTCAGGACTATAGAAAGTATCAATTTCTTTCTGTACCCCGTCCAAAAATCGGGAAGCGTGTGCCCCATCCATTTGCGTATGGTGGAACTGGAAAGAAACGGTCAGTGTCGTTTTCAGCCAATGACGTTTGTACTTGCCCCAAATGAGAAACGGATTGTTGAAGATTCCGCTATACATACCTATCGCCCCGTCTATTTCGTATTGCGCCAATGCGGAAGTGCCGATAACCATGCTTTCCGTCAGGTCGTGGTTAGTGCAACTTTCGGCGACTTGTCGGGTAAGTTGCAGGTGATGTTTGTTGAATAGGGGTAAATCATCCGTGAAAGGAATGTCGCACGAACTTACTTCGCCATCTTTGTTGGCGACAATGGTATTTACCGCTATGCTGTCATATTGCATCAGCTTGTCGCTCACGGGGAGCAGATAAAATTCTTTCACGCCACTTGCTGCCTTGCCGATGCAGTAGCACATCAGCATATTGAATTTCATCCCTGTTTTTCGGCTGATTCTTACAAGACGTGACACATTGAGTGTTTTCAAGAACGTCACCATTGGCATAGGTGCGTTCATCTACATTTCAAAGGCGTATGCCCGGCTGGTTTCTTTGGGATTTACTTCTTTCATACTTATGCTATTTTCATTTAACGAATTGACGTGTACACGCTGGGAAGGACGTTGAAAGGCTTAGTTTCGGATTTGAGGATAATTATATAATTGTTACGCTATAGAACTTTCTTTAGCTTGTTGGCCGCATATAAAATGGGCTCATTGTTATCATTTATTCGATATGCTATCACATCCGGAATAATAGATGCAGGCGAAGTTCTGCTTTTCTTTATCCAAATATTGCGTGACCTTTGATACCACTCTGATATAAGGTAAACATTCTCTGATGGTAAATACTTGTTCGTATCGTTGAGCATTGCAACTTCACCGATTTCTACATCCATACAAGATATTAGCATTTTTTCTGCAAGGTTTATATCAGTCTTGGTAGGTTTCTTGTTGGCAAAGGTTCCAATCCAGATTTCATTGATACGCTGCAGGTCATTTATATGATGATTCCTGTCTGAGAATCTTTTGTAAACATCACGAATAGTCTGCCCTATATAATAATGTTCCATAGATTTGGCATATTTCTTTTGTCCGCAAATCATGTACAGATTGAATTTCTCTTTCTGTTCACGTTCCCAGTTTCTTTCATCTTCACGGTCAAAGAAAGGGCCAAACCAACGAATTAAGAAAGTTTTATCCATAATCTCAATATCTTTGCCATGTATAGCTTATGCTTGTTCTTGTCCATAACTATTTTAGATTTAATAGTTTAGTAACTCTTTCCATTAACGCCTTCGACCTATAAAGCGGTAGAAGTTTTTTTACCTTTGTTTTGTTCAACGGATGCAGGTTATCGAAGTAGCAATTGCCAGCACTCAGATAAACCATATCAAGAAAGGCACGCTCTGGTACAGCTATAAGTGTATTATCCTTCTGTTCGATACCCTCCATACCAATCCATAATTCAGGATTGATAATACGGAATTGATATGTTTTGTCGTCTATATCCACTATGCGATTGAGATAACTCACACACGTTATGGTATCATCATACTGGAACACGATACCTGCTCGTTGAAGCACATACTCCAACGAGATATAAGCAGGGCGGTACAAGCTACATGCCATTTCCTTCTCGTCGTAAGTTGCTTTTGTGTATATGCCACGGCGAGGATTACGAATCTTGCCCTCTTTTATGTAATAATGTAACGACTGAGTGAGCTTTTGACTATCTTCGCAGTCAGTCAACATACGTAGTGACTGTACATTAAATACTGAGCGAGAGCTATTTTGCATCACCTCAAGTACATTCTTTTGCGAACTCATAATATGAATATTTTCTATTAACAGTTCGCAAAATTAGTAAATAATCTCGGAATCTCCAAGATTTCAAGAAGAACAAAGTGCCTTGTCAAGTTCGTTTATGTTCATGTCTTTCGGTAATTTAACTGTCTAATTCTGTCGTTGAGCGTTGACAACTTGCTTATCAGTTCCTCAAAAGAAGGCACCTGTCCGAAAATCATGTGCTCGCACATGAACTTGTAGTCATTTTGCCATAGCCTTGCAATATCATCGTTGGGCACGATACATAATGTGGCAGGATATAGCTCATCATAGTTGAAGCCCTTAAGTCCGATGAACTTTCTGCGATGTTCAAGTACCGCCTTATACAGGGCTTCGTTGTGGATTGCACGGTCAGCAATTTTGTTTTCAGAATCCATCATCATTGCCAAATCATATATATGGCGAGACATACGCTCCACTCTGACCTCGTTCTTCCTGAACTCTTCATGCAGCAGAAATACCTTTTCAAGGAAAGTACGCTCTGGAATGACAGCGTTCACCTCGAAAGGCTTTTCTGCAAATGGTGCTTTGCTGAAAAGGGTGTCAACAGCAGCGTTTATAGCCTTTTTCTCAATCGGCTCCATCATCGACCTGCCGCTGATTTCTATCTTTACCGTATTCTTGATATATGGTGATACTTCATACAAACTATGATAGGTTATTGTTATCACTTCTGGGTCAGTTGTTGTAACTGGTGTGATTACAACATCCACAGAAAAGGCATCTGACCGTATGCCCAAATCCACTAACGCTTTTTGTACATCGTACTGCATCTTCTCTCTTACAAAAGAACAGGCGGCGCGACGTAGTCTGTCACTGATTTGAGTCTTCGACAATTCACCGCTAAAGCCAAGAAATTCTCTGCTGAGTGCAATATCCACGTCTTCGGAGAATCTGGCAATCAAGTTCCAGCATTTGCTGAGACTTGTACCTCCTTTGAAAGCAATGTATTCTGCATATGGCAAAGTATGAAGGGCTTTCAAAACCTGCGTTACCCACCAGTCCTTTTCGATACTTGACGGCGGCAATCCAGTCTGCAATGCCACGGTATTGATAGCTTCACGTTGTCTATCTTCTGGTATGTCTATGAATTTCATCGTGCAATTAGTATTTTGCGCACCCATGCAGGAGCAAGTTTAATATCATGGTTGAAATCGTTGTCGCTTACAATCCTTGTGTGTTCGACAAGCATGTTGCGTTCCTCCTCGGTTATTTTTTCTTCGCCTATGGTGCGCATGGCTGTTACAACAAGCATCATCAGCTCTGATTTATAGGCGAAGTTCTTGCCCGAAGAAGAATGCTTGAACAGGATGCCGCGCCCGTTTCCGATCTTTATCCTACGTGGTGCGCCGTTGGTAAGGAACACGACATTCATGGGCATCTGCGTGGACAATCCGAGACGATTCAAGGCATATGCTCCCATCGGTACAATCTTCGCCTTGTCTCGTTTGGCTATAGCCTGGGCAATATCTTCAACAGACGGATAGATGAAGCCAAGTCCATATTCCTTGTCCTCTTTGGGGTAATAATAGATGCCATGAGCCAACCGCACCAACATTCCGTCGGTATACATACGATGGAATGTTGACTTTACGGCTGATGGTGTTCCGCAGTCTGCATAGTCTTGCTGGAAGACTATCAAACCACGTCCTTTTCCTCTAAGCCTCATTTCTATCTTATTTACAGTGCTTTGGCTTGATGTTTGTACCATATTTTTGAAACCTTTTTATTATATTTTTGGTTCTTATTCATCTGCAAAGATATGGTATTTTTTTCTAAACACCAACGTTTTTATTGAATATCCGCTTTTGAAACGCTATTTTGGCAAACTCGCAATAGGTCAGTCTATCAATTTCACCAGTTCACATTTCATCTCATTGTCGATTTCACCGTAACGTGCAAAGGCTCGCCTGCCATCTGTGTGTCCCGAAAGAGATGCAACAAGATTTGGATCTTTCACCTTCTTGTACAGGTTGCCGATGAACGTCTTTCTTGCAGTGTGGCTTGTCGCAATATCGCAAATCGGTTTCTGTACGGGTTCACGAGTCTTGTTGTCAATAACAGTCACCATGCGGTCAATGCCGAGCAGTTTCAGAATTTTCTTAATCTGACGGTTGTAGATATTCTGGTTTATCTTCGGCAACAACCTCGTTTCAAGATCGGCATACTTGGCGAGTATGGCTTTTGCCTTATCGTTGAGAGGTACACGAATGGTGCGT
>ENA-OPCZ01001009-OPCZ01001009.1-human-gut-metagenome-genome-assembly--contig:-NODE-1009-length-15856-cov-2.522942_pt1 | contig 15856 bp, 15 predicted proteins | sample MGYA00241566_ERZ501483 | MGnify/ENA primary metagenome ERZ501483 (study PRJEB25962, sample SAMEA1965191) | human gut metagenome | biome: human gut; feature: human-associated habitat; material: faeces... | reverse complement strand
TGAACACTTCAAGACATTATTACTTTTACTTTAAATAGCCCTGAGAAAAGCCATATGTATACGATGGTTATTTTAAGTTTCAGGGCATTCAAAAAGCATTTCTAATTCGAAATGCTTTTTTTCACATTTAAAGTGCTATTCTAGAAAAGAGGAAATGATATGAAATACGGATTGATAGGTGAGCACTTGGGGCATAGTTTCTCCAAACAAATTCAGACAAGAATTGCTGAGATTGAGAATGTAAAAGATTATGACTACCAATTGGTGGAATTAAATAAAGAAGAATTCAAAGAATTTATGAAAGAGAAAGATTTCAAAGGAATCAATGTGACTATTCCATATAAAAAAGATGTCATTCCTTATTTAGATGAAATGGATGAAAGTGCCAAAGCCATTGGTGCTGTCAATACAATCATCAATGTAGATGGCAAATTAAAAGGATTCAATACAGACTTTGGTGGATTCTTATATATGGTTAAAGCACACAACGTACATATGGAAGGCAAAAAAGTCTTGATTATTGGTAACGGTGGTGCATGCGCTGCTGTTAAAGCCGTTTGTGAACACGAAAACGCAAATGACATTGTGATTGTATCAAGAAGTGCAAATCGTGGTGCTATTAGCTATGATGAAATGTATACATCTCACTTAGATGCAGATATTATCGTCAATACAAGTCCAGTAGGCATGTATCCAAATATTATGAATGCACCCGTTGATGTAAGCTGGTTTCATAAATTAGAATGTGTATTGGATGTTGTATACAATCCAATTCTTACACGTTTATGTTTTGAAGCTCAAGAAGCCGATATCAAGCGTGTGATTGGTTTAGAGATGTTGATTGCGCAAGCCAAATATACATTTGAAATTTTTGAAAATATGTCTTTTGATGATTCCATCATTGATGAAATCAAAAAAGAAATGTTGAAAAATCATTGTAACATCGTATTAATTGGTATGCCAAGTGCTGGTAAAACAACAATTGGTAAAATGCTTGAAGAAAAGCTTGGAAAAGAATTTATCGACTTAGACGATATGATTATTGCCAAAGCCGGCAAAAGCATTCCAGAAATCTTCCAAGAATCTGGAGAAGCAGGATTTAGAGCAATTGAAACAGAAGTTGCGATTGAAGCGAGTAAGATGAACAATAAAATCATTGCGACAGGTGGTGGTGTTATTAAACATAAAGTCAATATGGACTTTTTACGTTTAAATGGAATTACGATCTTCATTGATCGTGATATCAATAAATTAATTAGTTCCGATCCAAATAGACCTTTATCAAGTTCTAAACAAGCCCTTCAACAAATGCATAAAGAAAGATACCCATTGTACCAAAAATACGCTGCTTATGTAGCTGTCAACAATGCGAATGTTGAAGAAACGGTTGATGATATTGTGAATGCCTATCACAGCATTTTAATTGATACCGTTGCAGAGTAGCGAGAAGGTTTATTATCTTCTCGTTTTCTTTTAAAAAAAAATCATATGGAAAATCAAGTTACTCAATTATTAAAAGCTATGGTAAAGCCAGACTATACAGCTTGTAGCTATGCCTTTATGCAGGATGGAAAAATTGTATGTGCCGATGCGATTGGTGTTATTGATAAAATCAATAATCAACCTATCACGACGGATTGTACATTTAATGTATGTTCCATTTCTAAAATCTATTGCACCGTATGCATCATGCAGCTAGTAGATGAAGGATTAATTCAATTAGAAGATAAAGTTGCAGATATTCTTCCTGAATTCACAATGAAAGATGAAAGATATAAAGATATTACAGTACGTATGTGCCTAGACCATTCGAGTGGACTTCCAGGTACGCAATGGAAACATTTTAGTGTGAATACAACTTCTAAGTTTGACTACTATTCTGAAGTATTAAACTATTTATCAAAAAGCACTCTAAAGGCAGATCCAGGAACTTATAGTACATATTGTAATGATGGATTTACATTAGCGGAAATGGTCGTTTCAAAAGTTCGTAATATGCCTTATGAAGATGTCTTAAGAAAATATATTACAGAAAAGATTGGCGCAAAAAGTACCAACACAACATATACAATCCATTCAGATTATCCTTTAGTTTCTGAAGGTAAGAAACCAAAAGAATACTTTCCAATTCAAGGAGCTGGTGGCATCACTACTTCTATGATTGATTTATGCAAATTTGGTCAACTCTTTCTAGAACCTAATTCTATTATTAGTGAAAAGTCAAAAGTTTTAATGGCTAAATCCTGGGGCACTACATTTCTTGAATCGGATCTAGGCGCCATTGATTTTGGCTTAGGCTGGGACTTAGTCAGACACCATGATCCAGACTATGATTTTGGTGATGGAGTTTTGGCAAAAGGTGGAAACAGTATGTTCTTTAGTTCAAGACTGATCATTGTTCCAAAATACAATGCCGTATTGGCATTGAGTGAAACACATGATTGTGGACTTGAAGTACCGACAACTTTAATGCGCTTATTCAATACGTATTTAGAACCAAATGCCTATCCAGACTATTCGGGCATTTATGCCCATGCCTTTGGCCTACAAAAAATCACAACCATCAAATCCAGTATGGTTGTGCAAGATAAAACGGAAAAAGGATGGGTCATGAGTGATTTATTGGATTATTCCGATGGTAAATGGATCAATGAAAAAGGCAACCAAATCTTCTTTGAGGGGGATTATCTTTTAAAGACAACAAGAAATCGTACGGTTGCGTTTGCACAAAAAGCCAAAAAACAAGAACTCAACTCAGTCTGGAAATCCAGATTAAACAAGAAATATATTGTGTGTGATACAACCTATTATGATATTGTCACAAACCAAATGTTATGCAGTGTTGAATTCAATATGACAGAAGATACACTATCATTGATTGTACATGGCAATAAATCTGAACCAGTCGTATCTGAATTTCCAATTGAAGTGATCGATGATACACATGCCAAAAGCTATTTAAATACGCCTTGTAACGGTTCTAGAGATCGTATTGAACCTTATTTTGAAAATGGTAAATTATATAGTGCTAGCTACACCTATATTTGTGAAGATGATATAGAACCATATAATTCTCAATTGTTTGAAAAAGAAAATCAAGTCTACAAAATCAACAACACTTTAGAAGTCTTACCAATGATTTGTGAAAATCATCGAATTCTAGTATTAGATGCAAATGGAGATCTATACTATGATTCAATGGATGTTGAAGATTATAAACCTATTGAATCTGGATTTATCATCTTGGTTTAACCTTAACGTGGATGGAAGTAATATACTCCTCCACTTTTTTTGTTTCATGTATATCAATCAATAAAAATTCTAAGAATGGTCCTTCGATTTTATAATTGTGTTCTTGAATCCAATCTTTCATTTTATAAAAGAGCTGGTTTGTACGATCATACTCTCCTGAATACGTATATGTACAATACATGCCTTCATCTAGAATGAAATCGTGTTTTTCTTCTTGAGTTAAAATAAATACACTTGTATAAACGAATTCATCATTTTTATATTCGACTACACTGCCTGAATCCATATTTCCAAGTACAGAAATGTCTTCTTCCATCGATTCACTTAGTTTCGTCAATAAAAAGTCAATTTTTTCATCTTGATCAATTTTTTCTTTTAAATACCGGCAATATCGTTTTGGATATACTTCAATCTTACATGTATCAAATTCCATATACTGCATACGATCTAAATCTATGATTCGAGTTTGAATGGAACTTAGTGTTGTATTCAATTCTTGAATCTGTCTTTGAATCAACTTCTCTTCTTCTTTTAGAAACGCAATCGTATTATTTACGCTTCGATTATCTAAATATTCTTTGATTTGTGATGTATCATACCCTAGTTTTAAACAATCACGAATAATATTTAAAATATAGATATCACTCAGTGTATATAAACGATAATTCGATTTTGAGCGCATCGGACTAATCAATCCTACTTCTTCATAGTATCGTAAAGAGTCTGTTTTAATATTGTATAATTTAGCGATTTCATTAATTTTATAATACTTTTTCATACCATCACCCTTGACCTTAGTATTATACCAAGGTTTACACTGTAATTGGTGATTTTATGTTGAAACAATATCTTAAGTTTGTCATACCATCCATATGTTCGATGGTTATCTTTAATCTATATACCTTAGTTGACGGTATATTTGTTGCCCACTATGAAGGCGATACGGCATTAGCTTCCATAAACGTGGCAAGTCCATATGTCACAACCATTTTCTCCATTGGAGTCTTATTTGCGATTGGATCAAGCACTGTCATGTCGATCTATCGAGGTGCGAATGAAGAAAGAAAAATGCATGAAGTATTCACAATGAATACCATCACGATTTCTTGTGTGGCCCTATGCATTGCGGTTTTATCTTTTATAAATTCACATCATATTACGAATTTTTTGGGAGCCAATGAAGATGTATTTAATTATACAGATACCTACATAAAAGTATTATCTTGCTTCTCCTTTTTCTATATAGTCTCTTATTGTTTTGAAGTTCTCTTAAAGGCCGATGGCTTTCCACAAAAATCCATTATAGGTATTTGTCTAGGAGCTGGAACCAACCTTGTTCTTGATCCATTATTTATGGGAGCATTCGATATGGGAATTAGTGGTGCTGCCTTAGCTACAGGTTTATCTCAACTTGTAACTTTCTGCTTTTTCTTTTATCATTTTGCGTTTAGCCACAAATCGCATTTCCATTTTGTGAAGGCAAACTATCCTTGGCATGAATATTCTAGAATTCTTTCATTAGGACTTCCCGATTGTATTTCTGAAATTTCTCCAGGTATAATGATTACAGTATTTAACTATCGTATCAATCAACTCCTTGGTACTAATGGACTTATTACTTTTACCGTCTTAATGTATATCTATAACTTAGTATTGATGGTGATGGTGGGAACCAGTCAAGGAACGCAGCCTTTAGTTAGCTACTACTATGGTCGAAGCGATAAAAAAGCCGTTTCAACTTTCCATAAATATGCACGTGTTTTAGTCTCTTGTGCTGGAGTTTTATTATTCTTAATTGTAGAAGCATTTGCACCAAATATCACGACTGCCTTTATTCCAGTAAATACAGAAAACTACTTTAATACCATTACAGCCCTACGCCAATTTAGCTTTGTCTTTTTGATTATGGGACATGTCGTGATCACTAGCGGCTACATGGTCGCTTTAGAAGAGCCTAGAAAAGCCTTTGTGCTTTCGATTTCTCGTGGTATTCTCTTTGTCTTATTATCTCTATTTGTTTGTACAACATTATTTAAGGAAAATGGAATTTGGATCAGTTGTACCGTCTCTGAAATCTTCTGTTTAGGTATTGCCCTTTATGATTTAAAAGCGCAAAAGAAAATATAAAAAAAGACAGATATTCAGTATAATTTTGAATATCTGTCTTTTCTAATATTAAATACCTAAAAACAAATGGCAGAACAAAGCAGCAAGTAATGCACCTACAAAAGGAGCAATTCCTGGAACTAATAGTCCATATTGCCAATCATTATTGGCTTTATTTTTAATAGGTAATAATTGGAATGCCAAACGAGGTCCTAAATCACGAGCTTGATTCATCGCAAATCCAGTTGTTCCTCCAAGACCCATACCAACAGCCCATACAATAAGTCCAACACCAATAGGTAATTGTGTTTCATATTTTGTAGCAACAGCTAAAATGGCACTCAAGAAAACTGTAGTGGCAATCGTTTCGACAAAGAAGTTTCTTGGCAAATTTCTGCAGTTTGGATTCGTAGAGAAAATATTACGAATGGCGATTGGATTTACATTTCCTTCGCTTTCTGTAAAGTGATCTTTATACATCACATAACAAATCAATGCTCCTACAAGTGCGCCTAAAAATTCAGCAATAACGTATGGAATAAAGCTTGTCCATGGAAGCATGCCTAAAACACATTGTGCAAGTACCATGGCAGGATTCATACAAACTCCACCAAAAATATATAGACAAACACTGATGCCAAAGGCCCATGTTGTGATCGCAAAGATGTGTCCGCTTCCGTGGTATTTTGTGTTTGTCAAAACTTCATCACAATGTACTCCCACACCAAATAAGATCATAAGTCCTGTTGATAAAAATTCCGCAATTAAATTGTGTAACATAAATTCAAATTTCCTTCCTTACATATTTACAACGACACCCAAGCCATCAGGAATGACGGCAACTTTGGCATCTTTTCCTTTTATTTCAAACGCTTTTTGTAGCGCTTCATCTACAGTTGTAGCTAAATCCATATGCATATCTTTCACAAGTTGAGGATCTACTAAATCGGAAACCAAAATAACTTTGTGATGAGCTAGAATACGTGCACAGATTTGTGATGTCCATTGATCTGGAACGGTTTCTAAACGAGGTGTATGAATAGCTTTTTGTTCAAATTCTTCTGGATCTTTTACATCGGCAATATTGTGGTAGAATCCAATACCTCCATGTCCATCACGACATCCTGCAATCATGATGATAATACCATCAGGATTTAATGTAGCTTCAGCAGCTGTCATACCTTTAATGGCTTGATAAATATTTTGATCCAAAGGATAACCACCATTCGTACTGATTGCGATATCGCAATTGACTTTATTTACACTTGCCAAAGAACGAACAAAATCACAACCTTTTTCATGAGCTTTTTCCATGTCTCCGGCAAAAGAGCCAATAATCTCATGATTTCCATTCAATACGACATTGACAATAAAGGCAAGTTTAGCCGTTCTTGCCGCATAAACCATATCTTCATGGACTAAATTGTGCTGCAAATTTCCCGGACGTGACATTTTATCATTGATAAATTCACCACTATGATTTGCCATGATTGTTTTATAAGATGCAATGCCTGGCAACACTGATTTTCTTCCTCCAGAGAATCCTGCAAAGAAGTGGGCTTCAATAAAGCCTTCAGAAATCAATAAATCAGCTTCAGCGGCAACTTTGTTGATAATGCAGTCTCCTCCACTTGGTAATTGTCCAATTTTTACCATGGAAGAATCATCTGTTGATACGTGCATGACGATTTCTTCATTTTTTACAATTTCTTCTCCATATTTAGCTACAAGCTCTTCATGAGTACTTTCTCTATGAAATCCTGTCGCAACTAAAATACGAATACGTGCATCGGGTGAAACACTACGAATTCTTCTTAAAAGAATAGGTGTAATAATTTTTGAAGGCACAGGACGCGTATGGTCTGAGCTGATAATGACAATATTTTTCTTATCCTTAGCTAGTTCTTCTAAGCTTTTTGAACCAATTGGATTGTCCAATGATTGTTCAACAATTTCATTTTCTGAAAGTGTAGTTTTATAATCGCTTTGTCTACCCTCTAAAACACCAGCTAAGTTTTTATCTTCTAATTTGATTTTCATTTGACCTTTATCATAAGGCACATTCATTTCAAACATTTTTATCTCTCCTTTTTTCCCGAATTAATATAATCCGAATTAAAAAATTGTGAAACCTCATTTAAGGTTAACATTTGTTGTTTCGCAAAGTTTGGAGTATTGTTATAATCCAAAACTGGTAAAGGAGAACGGATATGGACAATGAATACTTATTAAATTTTTTAAAAGAGAAAAATGTGCCTATTATACAGAAAAAAAGACACACCTATTTAGCATATTATGGGCTTGAACAACAAGATACCTATGTGTTAAAAGAAGGGGTAATTAAGACAAGTATCATCCTGCATGATGGTCGTGAATTCAACATTTCTTATATCAATACACCGGATATTATTTCTTTATTAAAAGATGAAGTAAGTCAATATACATCGGCTCCATTTAATGTTCGTGTTGAAAGTGATGTGGCCACATTCTATAGAATTCCTCGAGTGTTATTTTGGAGTTATGTAAATCAAGATCAAAAATTACAAGATTATGTAAACGCATATTATCGAGAAAAATTAACGGAAGCTATTTTTCGCCAACAACTTATGATGATGAATGGAAAAACAGGTGCAATATGCTCCTTCTTATATCAATTAATCCATTTATTTGGTCGAAAAGTTGAGGCGGGTATTCTTATTGATTTTCAAATCACAAATGATGATATTGCAGGATTTTGTGGAATTTCCACTCGAAACAGTGTGAGCCGAATTCTTTGTGAGCTAAAAAAGGAAGGCGTCATTAAGATTGTAAATCAAAAAATATTAATTCTAGATATCGATTATTTAAAACAATATGTGCAATGTTAAATCTTAATCTGCCCATACATCCTTACCAAATATTTTTTAGAAGAAGAGGTATTTAATGATGAATAGTATCACCAAAAAACTAGTATCTTGCGCTTTATGCATCGCTTTAGGTGTATTACTTCCAATGGCATTTCATGTGATCCCAAATGCTGGAAGCATATTTTTACCAATGCACATTCCTGTATTGATTTGTGGATTATTTTGTGGATGGCCATATGGTTTAGCATGTGGAATTATTACACCATTTCTTTCAAGTGTGACAACAGGTATGCCACCTGCAATGATGTTGCCACAAATGATGATTGAACTTGCGGTATATGGTTTAGTAGCTGGTTTATGTACACAATATATTTCAATGAAGAATGAAATGACAAAACTATATATGAGTTTGATCATTGCGATGCTTGCAGGAAGAATTATGAATGGTTTTGTCAATACATGTATTCTTAGTACACAAGGATATACATTATCTGTATTTATGATGGCTAGCTTTATTACTTGTCTTCCAGGTATCATCCTTCAATTGATTGTCATTCCTGTTTTGGTTCGTATTTTAAATAGAAATATTTATAAACAACCAGAAAAAGTTTTAGCTTAATGACAAGAAAGACCGAATATTCAGGTTTTAATCTGACATTCGGTCTTTTTTTCATCATTGCCGATCAAAATATTTCTTACCAGAATCTGGATTAAAATAGGTTCGAATATACCCATCCGTGGATACAACCACAAATTCGTTGGTATCCTCTTTATAGTACACATCATCCCCATCTTCCTTTTCGGTTTTATGTAAGGACTTTGGATTATTGACTACATCACTGGCACTCATTTCGTATTCTTTTGATGATGAAAATCCCATTTCTTTACCATGTTTTTCATAGTGAGACTCTAACAAATCTTCATTACGAAAATGGTATTCTTGATAGTCTACGACTACTTGTTTTTGTTCCTTAATTTCACATCCTGTTGGAAGTACAAGTGAGAATATACAAAGAAATAAGAGCAAATATTTATTCATGATTTTTTTCATATTGTTTTTTGTACTCCTTTAAACTTAAGCGGTTCGCTCCACCTTTTAAATTTGGATCTTTATATTGTGCTTTATCATTTTCCCATCCACATACTGGACAGATTTCATAGCTTCCTGGTCCAGATTGAAATGTATATTTTCCACAAACGGGACATTTAAACACAAAAACATTTGATAGTGTTTTAATAACTTTATCCATATCGATTGGCTTTGCGATATGTCCGTTCATTCCAATGGATAATGCTTTTTGTTTATCCTCTTCAAAGGCATTGGCCGTCATCGCCACAATTGGAATATCACTAAATTCACGAATCTTTTGTGTTGCTTGATAGCCATCCATATTTGGCATTTGAATATCCATTAAAACTACATCGTATTCTTTTTCTTTGACTTGTTTTACACAAGCAATTCCATCACTTACGTGATCTACAATAAATCCATAGTCAAATAAAAGTGTCATCGCAATTTCTGCATTTAAATCATTGTCTTCAGCTAGTAAAATGTGTTTTCCTTTAAGGTCTATAATATTCGTTTCTTGATTTTTTTCTAACTCACTTTCTTTGGCAATTTCAAAATGAAATTTCATTCGAGTTGTTGTCCCTTGATTGACTTGACTTGAAATCTCAATTGTACCATGCATCAATTCAACCAAAGATTTTACAATCGATAAGCCAAGCCCTGTACCTTTTATGCTCGTTTGCGTACCTGATTTTTCTCTAGAAAAGTCTTCAAAGACATGTGGAAGATACGCTTCGCTCATTCCAATACCTGTATCTTGAATTATACATTGGAAACTACCAGTTTCTACTTCTTCAACATGAATCGAAATATTTCCATTTTTAGTATATTTCACGGAGTTTCCAATCACGTTCAACAATATCTCTTCAAACTTAATTTGATCACAATACACATATGGATGTTCAATCTTTGTGTTGCACTGATAGGTTAAACCTTTTTGTTCAGCTTGTTTTTCAAAGACTGAATTCAAAGAATCTAACACATCAAATATATTACATGCCTTTATATTCAATGTTTCTTTTCCACTTTCGATGCGTGCCATTTCTAAAATGGAGTTAATTAAATCTAAAAGAAATTTACTAGAAGAGTGAATCTTGGATAGATAATCTTTTTCTTTTTCTGCATTTCCAACATTCTTTTCCATTAATTCCGTATATCCCATGATTGCGTTCATTGGCGTACGAATATCGTGTGACATACTAAATAAGAAACGAGATTTGGCAGCACTTGCTTCTTGTGCTTTTTTTGCCTGCCATTCAATTTGACTCGCATACTCTAAATCTTTTCGATGGCGAATTTCAAATTGAGCAATGGCTGCCGTTACTAGAAAATCAATCAAAATACTAGCGACAACTAAGCTTCTCATTACATATGTATTGATCCAACCTTGTTTTGGCACAATTTCAAAATTCCATTTATTGTTGGGAAGCTTACATTTGATCAACAATGTATTTGAATCTATATTTTTTGAACTTTGAGAAATAATAATCTTTTTCTTTGTGACACGATCCGTTTTCCAAATGACAAAATCATAAGATGCTTTTTTCAAATCACTTAAGTGAATTTCATCTAAAAATGCATCCCAATCAATGACTAAAATGGAAAATCCCCAGAACTTTTCATTCACATAGATGGGATCGTATAATAAGGCTCCTTTTCCACCTTGTTTTAAATCATAAGGACCTTCTAATGTATATTTCCTTGTATCTTTTGCCAAAGTAGCAGCCTCTTTACGTTCATGTTCTGCCAACATATCCATGCCAATAGCTTTTTGATTTTCTTTAAATGGATATACATTTTGAATAATTCCGTTGGGCGCAAGTTCAATTGTCTTAACAGCCGGATCATCTCCATATAGTCTAGATGCCACAGATTCAAAGTAAGCATCGTCTAAATCAATTCCAGCCTCAATGGTCTTCTTTAAAAAGCCTACTTTTTCAATATACGACTCAAGCTTTATTTCAACACGATTGATTGTTGAATTTACTGTATATTCTGCCTTTAATTTTTCTTGTTGAATTACGCTGTTACGAATAAACAAACATGCCATATTCGTTAAAACAGAAACCAACACAAAACTAATTAGTATTTGATAAATTAAATTTTTATTTTTCATGGTTTCATTATAAAACGAAAAAAGGTGTGTGACAAAAATTATCATACATCTTTTGCGTTAAACTTTTCACTATAATGCGACTGCATAGCTTGCCAATCCATAAATAAAACATAGAAAACTCGACCAAAACGTTCGCTTTCCACAATTCTTCCTTGATCAAGTACAGGAATATAAGTTCCATCTTGTCTTCTTAATTGATAATGAATATAGTCATTCTTACTTCCACTTTCAATTTGATTCCAAATACTAGTTTCTACCGCTTTTTGTTGGTCTTCACGAATTAAATTTCGGAAACTTTTCTTTGTGCCATTAAAGAACGCATCTAGATTTTCATATCCGGCCATATCTAAAAATTCTTTATTTGCGTAAAAAATTTCATCATCCTCTTTATCCGCTCGATAAATAATAAAAGCACCAGGTAAATTTTCAGAAATATCATTTAACACAAATCCTAGTTGTTTGCGAACACCAGATTGAAAACCTTCCTGATAAGCCTTGCATCCATTTTTACCATGAAGTTTTACTTCATAAAGAGCTGTGTCGGCACAACGCATGAGTTGAGATCTTTCAATCGCATTATTTGGATATTCGGCATAACCAAGTGAGATACAAAAAGAATATGTTTGCCCTTTATACGAAAATGTTTTTGGCGTTTTTGTGAATTCAATCAAAGATTCTTTCACTTCTTCCATTGTACAATTTGGCAAAAGAATACAGAATTCATCTCCACCATTTCTACCAAGCAATGCAGAAGATGGAAAAAGTTTTTGCATATTTTCAGCTAGGCTTATTAAAGCTTTATCCCCATAGGCATGTCCATACATGTCGTTTATTAATTTGAAATCATCTACATCTAATAATACGGCTACGCAATGTTCTTTTGGATTTTTTGAAATCATCTTTTCGGCCATTTCATCAAATCCATATCGATTATAAAGCTTAGTCAGTCCATCTTTATGGGCCAGCTCTTTTAATTCAACTCTTCTTTCATCCAAAAGGAATAAGACTATTGTAAGTCCAGTTAGTAGAAGAACTAAGGATAGTCCTCCAAAGAAAATTAAATATAAAGTTTTAGAGTTACCCCATCCAGCTCTAGGCATGATTTCAAGTTTCCATTTTTCTTTTCCAACAGTCAAATTATAAGTGACTGGGCGAATCATTTTATCACAATTCGCATCAACCTCTACATATTTCTTATCTAAAACAGATGCTTCTCTTGAAAGTCGGTAATTATATTTAAATTTAGATAAAGCGTTTGTCGAATCCTCAAAAATTTCAGGAACGCGCAAAATCACAATTGTAAATCCCCAAAAATATTCTTGTCCATTTTCATCTTCTAGATAAATGGGATTGCGAACAACAAGCCCAGAACCTCCTTGTTTCAATTTAATAGGACCTTGGATAATGGTTATATTATGATCTTTTGCATAATTCGAAATTTCACCTCGCTTTGAATCCTTTAATAAATCAATTTTACCTGTTTCATTTCCTTCTTCAAGATAAATTTCTGTTACCACTCCATTCGGTGCTAATTGCACACTTTGCACAGAATAAGACATTAAATTTTCGGCTATTTTAGAAAAATTTATGATTTGACCATTTCCATTTATCAATAACTGTTTTAAAGTATCTGTTATTTCAATTCCATTTTCAATATCATTTTCTATACGCTGACCATATGTCACTACATTTAATTTTGCGATCGTACGCCTATCTTTTTGAATTTGAACATTTGTATTATATGTAAATACACTCAATAGACATATTCCTACAAGAAATACAATCAACGGAACTATAGTCTTTTTCTTCACTTTCTTATACCTCGGTTATATTTTCCAATTTTATATTATAGCACAAGTCCTTATTAAGAACTGTAATCTTTTTGTATAATATTTATGGTGATTTTATGTTAACAAGAAAAGAATGTATACAATTATTAAAACAAGATGTAACACCTGCACTAGGTTGTACAGAACCTGTATGTGTTGCGTTATGCCTAGCTCATGCAGCTAAAGTATTAAATGAAGAAATTGTTTCGATCGATGTCGATGTAAATATTGGAATTTTTAAAAATGGAATGTCGGCCGGTATTCCTAACTTTGGTCATGTAGGATTAAAATATGCGGCAAGTCTTGGTGCATTCTTAAAGAATCCAGAAAAAGGCTTAAGACTCTTTGAAGATATTGATGATGAAATTAAAAATAAAGTGTACAAATTTAAAGATAGACAAGTTCATGTGGATTCAACTCAAACAAACCTTTATGTAAAAGGAACCATTCATACTCAAAATCAAACGAGTACTTGTATTATCCAGGATAAACATACAAATGTTGTATATTTATCTAGGAACGATGACATTTTAATCGATAATAAAAATACAGTTAGTAAACAATCCAATTTAATTCAAGATTTAAGAAAAATGAGTATCTCTGACATTGTGGATCTAGTCAATGATTTAGATTCTAAAGGCATTGAATTTCTTAATGATGGAGTCAAGATGAATTTAGAACTGGCTGACTATGCCAAAAATCATAACTTACCTTTATCTAGTTCCTTTTCAACAAATCTTTTATCGAAATTAACATCCGCCATTGAAGCTAGACTTTCTGGATGTCCATTAAATACGATGTCTAGTTCTGGTGCAGGCACTAAGGGTATTGCATTAATCTTACCGATTCATATTTTGACCAAAAACCAAAATATCTTTAAGAAAAAAGAATTAAAAGCTTTAGCTTTAGGACACTTACTCAATCGCTATATCAATTCTTATATTGGAAAATTATCTCCAATGTGTACATGTGTTATGGCAAGTAGTACAGCTTGTAATGCTGCACTCGTCTATATGTTTGGTGGAAGTAAAGAGCAGATTGGGTATGCGATTAAAAATATGACAGGTACAGTTACAGGTAAGATTTGTGATGGTGGAAAAGTAGGATGTAGCTTAAAAGTAACTACAGGAACCTTATCCGCACTTCTTTGTGCAAAAACCGCATTAAACAATGCTTTACTAAAGGATAGTGATGGTATTGTGGCGAATACTCCTGAAAAGTGTATTCAAAATATGGCTTATCTATCTAAAGTTGGCATGAAAGATGTGGATACAACCATTGTAGAAATCATGGAAAAGAAGGAAGCGTAGGAAATGCAGAGTTATGCTTTTTTTCATAAGTACCCCCAAAACTTTAAGTTCATCTGTTAAATAGAGTATATCATAACCAAATAACATTACTATCTATATCTAGTTAATGCATTACTAGAAAATGTTGTATTACGTTTTAACTAAACATCAGTTAGATACCCAACATTGATATGTATAGTAAACAGTTCCATATTCTGTTTGTGAAATATCAACTTGATATCGACCGGTAAACCAACCTTCATCTAGTACTTTGCGATTTAATTCTGCTTGAGCAGCTGCATTCACTTCAGCCCAAGATATATATCCACCATACGGAATGGTATCATCACATGCTGGTACTTGTGGTTGTTCAACAACCGGTCCACCACTTGACGTATTATCAACAGGTTCTACTGATTCTACAGATTGAACTGGTTGTTGTGTATCATAAGTAGTGTATTGACCACCATTACTAGATGCTGTTTCTTGTTGTGGCTCAGTATATTCATTTTGACTAGCTGTCATTCCGTTATTTTCAGATGGCTCAGTTTTTGTTGACGAATCATTATCAGCCACTTTTTCTTCCTGAATTTTTGAACCTTCACCTTTCTTCACTTTTTCAGTTACAACATCACTACTAGCACAACCTGCTAAAATCATTGTGAAAACTAACAATTTAATCATCATACTTTTATTTAACATATTCTATTCCTCTACTTTCCATTTTGTTCTTGAAACAAATCTTCAATCTGTTCATTAAAAGACTGAACAAATTCTCTAAAATATCCAGGATCTTTCATGGCATCCTTTTTAATGTCTGCCAATTCCTTGTTTGAAATATCTAGACAATAATCTATCATTAACATTTCATCTTCATATCCTCCTTATTTTTAATACATTTGGTAAATACTATGCATGTAATTATAAATATCCATGCTGCTCCACATCAGTTCTTTTGGATTATTTACATACATAGCTCCTGCCTCCGCGAAAAATTCAACAGGATCTGAAGCACCGTATTCACCCAAACTAGATGTGTAGGTTTGGTAAAGATATTGCCATTCAGCACTATCTGAAATACCATGCACTACATATCCATTTCCAGACACATAATCAAATAAATGTGTAAGCTCATGAGTCACTGCACTTTTTTGATTCATATATACATTTGGATCTATCTGCAAAGTAATGGAATCATCATAAAATGATGCGTACGCATACACAGTACCCAATTCATCCGAGTATGTCATTCCTCTAGATGTAACAATACTTTCAAAGTTTACAGGATCACAAATATGAATAGGCTTAACAGATACATTGGTGACTTGTTAATATATCCGACATTAATA
>ENA-OPCZ01001007-OPCZ01001007.1-human-gut-metagenome-genome-assembly--contig:-NODE-1007-length-15887-cov-2.829838_pt1 | contig 15887 bp, 14 predicted proteins | sample MGYA00241566_ERZ501483 | MGnify/ENA primary metagenome ERZ501483 (study PRJEB25962, sample SAMEA1965191) | human gut metagenome | biome: human gut; feature: human-associated habitat; material: faeces... | reverse complement strand
GTCTTTTCGAAGAAAGTGCGGAGCATATCCATGTTCAACGTTTTGCCAAAGCGTCTGGGGCGGGTAAATAGGGATACTTTGGGGCGCTCGTCCAGAAACTCTTTGATCATTAAGGTCTTGTCCACATAGTAGTAGTTTTTGCAGGCGTCCCGGTAATCAGATACGCCAATGGGCAACGGCTTGCGCGCAGATGATGCTGCGGGCTTTACCTCACTCCGATGACCACGCTTATCCACCGGCTTCTGCGTGCTGTCCGGGATAAACCACCGTCTGCCCTCCTTATACGCGCCGGAAATGCGTCCGGCTTTGCAAAGCGCATTGACCCGCCGTTCGGTAATCCCCCAAGCGGCAGCCGCTTCTTTGATCGTCATATTGGAACACCTCCATTGCAGTTCGTCAAGAATATTATAACCGCTTCTCCGAATAAAATCAACTATATTATTCCGAATAATGCCGGCGTTATTCGGAACAGTTATTTTCCTGAAGATATGCCGTTCTTTTCAGTAGCTATTTCCTGTTTTCTGTGATATTGTTCGCTTGCAAAAAGGAGGCGATGATATGCAGAAAGATAACATGACAGTCAGGCAGTGGTGCGGCCAATGGGTCACCGCCAACCGACACAAGTGGAACGGCAACACCGAGGGCGGGTACCACAATCTGATTTACGGCCACATCCTTCCCAACATCGGAAGTGTGGCGCTCTCTGACCTGACAAAGCAGACAATCACCGATTTCTACGACAGCCTGCAGAACCGGGGACTCAGTGCCAGAAGTGTGTGGTGCGTCCACCTGCTTCTGCGGCGGTGCATGGACGAAGCAGCACGAGAACAGTTTATTCCGTACAACCCGGTGCGGCTCTGCCGGGAACCCAGGGCAGAGGAATACAAAACAGCCCCTTTGCGCCTGGGCCAGCTCCAGCGTTACCTGAACGCAGCGGAGCAGCTCGGCGTGCTCCCTCTCATCTACACAGGACTATCAAGCGGCCTGCGGCAATGTGAACTGATCGCCTTGTCGTGGGCCGATTTTCATATCCGCTACAGGTACATCCTCAAAGGCCAGCGGTTGCTGACGCTCAATGAGAAAGCGGCGTATCTCCTGACGCGGATATCAGAAACCAGTTCATCATATGTGTTCCAGAACCCTAAGACCGGAGTACCCTACAAGCTCCACGAATTCTACTACTTACACAAGAAAATCCTGAAACAGGCCAGGCTCCCATGGGTAGCTTTCCGTGATCTGCAGCGCCAGTGTATGGAGGTGGGAATATGACGCTTCGGGAATACATCCTCTTCTGGCAGGAAACCTACGACAGGCACCAAAGCAGGCCGACCACCTATGCGGCACACAACTATGTATTTAAGAACCATATCATCCCCGGCCTGGGAGATATACCGCTCTCTGAATTGACATCGGAGATGGTTGAAGATTTTCTGGAGGAACGGCGGCGCTTCGGCAATCATCGACCCGGCAGCTCTGGTTTGGGGGAAGAAACCATGCGGCACATCCACCGCCTGCTTCAGCAATGCCTGGACCAAGCCATGCGGGATGGCCTGATTGGCGATAATCCCGCCAGAGCGTTCCACTACTCCAAGCCAAAGAAGGTCAATGCCGATGTGCTGACGCCGCTGGAGATGGAGGATTATCTGGATGCGGCAGAACGGCTGGGGCATCTCCCCATGTTCATGCTGGCCTTAACGGCTGGCCTGCGGCAGGGTGAGCTCATCGCCCTGAAATGGAATGACCTCAATGTAAAAAACAGGACGCTGACCATATCAGAGCAGCGCTCTGTAGAACGGCGGGAACTGATCGAATATGGCTCGGAAACGAGAACAATAACCTTGACATCGGAGGTGATCGACCTCCTGATCATGGAACACACCAAGCATCCAAAAAGTCCGCTGATGTTCATGCATCCAGCAACGCAGAGGCCCTACTCGCCGCAGATGGTACGCCGGATGCATAACGAGATCATCAAGGAAGCGGGGCTTGACCATATCCGATTCACAGATCTCCGGCACACCTGCGCCGTTCTATCTCTGCGGAACGGCATGGAAACCAAGGAACTGGCGCGGATGTTGGGACATTACCGGCCATCGATAACCCGGCAGAACTATGAACCTTATCTGCCGCACAAGGTGCAAAAGGATGAAGATATACCAAACGAAGCCACTCAGGGCGAGCTTCAGCAGGCGGCAAATGCTCTGGATAATCTTCTGAAGTTCTGATATCTATTCCGCAAAAGGTGAGTTGTCCACAGAACTCAATCATTTTACATCCAAAGAGGAGGAAACAAAATGAAAAATAGAATCATCATTGCCGCTATATTCACCGCCTGTCTCGCCCTGTGTGCCGCCGTGTGGCCGCAGGCCGAAAAGGTCGAGAAACCACCCGCGCCGAGCGAAACGACCGCCGTGACCACCCTACAGCCGACTCTTCCGGAACCGGATGAACTAATATTGCAAGTAATCACAGAAAAGCAAGAATCGGGAGTGCTGAAAGCTGAATCAACCCCGGAAGTGGCTGCCGAGGAGGTGCCCATTCCTGCACCGGAAATAGAAGATGATGTCGAGGCAGAACAAGAATCTGCACCTCATACGCAGACAGATTCCGCCCCGGTACAGCCCACGCAACCTGAACCTAAATCGGCACCGGAGCCAATAGCTAACGATAATGAACTGGCGGATATGGTCTATGTCCCCGGCTTTGGCTGGATACAAAGCGAAGGCCCCAATCATGTCGAGTATGCCGAGGATATGTACGAGAACGGCAACAAAATCGGCACCATGGGCTGACCACAAAAATTGCGCCGCATAAACAATGAAATAACCGCAGGGGAGCAAAAAAGCATTCCTGCGGTTACCCTTTGCCAGTTTATAATTCAAAATCTCTCGTCTGGAAAGGACATCACGAATCTAAAAATTGGATTCTCAATAGACAAACTGAAGCTGCTGTGTTAGAATTAACCTGTATTAGTGTATACTCTGACACGAGGTGTTACGATGACGATTTGTTATAACAAGCTGTGGAAGCTCCTGATCGATAAAAACATGAAAAAGAAGGATCTGCGTCTGGCTACCGGCATGTCTACGACCGCCCTTGCCAAGCTGGGCAAGAACCAGCATGTCAGTACAGAGATTCTGACGAAAATCTGTACCGTACTGGATTGCGATTTCTGCGATATCATAGAGCTCGTAAAGGAGGAAAACCATGATTGACTTTTCCAAAATCGAGCAGTATCGGGAGAACAACCGTATTGAGGCGAAGAAAGCCCTTGGCGGGCTACCCAGGAGCATTTGGGAAACCTATTCCGCCTTTGCCAATACCCACGGCGGTATTATCCTGCTGGGAGTGGAAGAATGGGCGGATAAATCCTTGCACACGGTAGATCTGCCAGACCCTGACAGACTCATCAAGGAGTTCTGGGACATCGTCAACAATCCCAACAAGACCAGCGTGAATGTGCTGTCCTCCAAGGATGTATTTGTGCAGGAAGTCGACGGCAATCATATCGTGGTCATCAATATTCCCCGCGCGGAACGCTCCTATAAACCGGTGTATGTGGACGGCAATCCGCTCTGCACATACCGCCGTAACGGTGAGGGCGACTATCGCTGCACCAAGGAGGAATATCAGGCCATGGTGCGGGACGCATCCGTGAAAACGCAAGACATGCTCATTCTGAGCGAAATGGACTTGACGGTGTTCAACAAAGAAAGCATCCGCAGTTATCGCCGGAGAATGCGCCTCTCCCGCCCCGGCCATGTGTGGGAAGCCTTGGAGGATGAAGATTTCCTCCTGAAGCTGGGTGCTGTCGGTATCGGCTCTGATGGGAAAAAGCATCCCACCTCTGCAGGACTTCTCATGTTCGGCAACGAGTATGACATTGTGCGTGAATTCAACACTTACTTTCTGGATTACCAGGAGCAGTATGACGCTGATACCCGTTGGACTGACCGTATCATATCTTCCTCCGGCGACTGGAGCGGCAATGTGTACGACTTCTATTTCCGCGTCTATAACAAGCTGATTCAGGACATTAAGGTGCCGTTTAAAATGGATGGCGGCACCAGAGTGGATGATACCCCTGTGCATCAGGCACTCCGGGAAGCATTGGCAAATTGCCTGGTTCATGCCGATTATTACGGCAGACAAGGCCTGGTCATCATCAAAAAGCGGGACAGCATCACCATGGCCAATCCCGGCGGGTTCCGTATCGAAATCGACGCAGCAAAGAGCGGCGGTGTCTCTGACCCCCGCAACGGAACCATGCTGAAGATGTTCAACCTGATCGATATTGGTGAGCGTGCTGGAAGTGGTATTCCGAATATATTCCGTGTCTGGTGTGAGCAGGGGTGGAAAGAGCCAGTTATCGTGGAGCTCTCTGAACCGGACAGAATTATTCTATCATTATCGCTACTCAAAAAAGAAAGTAGCGATAAAAAAGTAGCGATAAAGAATGGCGATAAAGGTACAAAAACCGCCTCACAAAAAATCGCCATCCTTGAATATCTTACAGATCATGCTTCTGCAAAATGCTCAGATATTTCCGATATGCTCGGCGTTAAAGACGCAAGAGCAAGACGGATACTCAGCGAGATGATCGTTGAGGGAACGATTGTTACAGAGGGCGGCAATCGGAACCGGATTTATAAGTTGAAATCATAAGGAAAAAACTAATTCTGCCACAAAGGAGGATTGCACAATGCCGCACAATGAAAACTCTCGAGTCAAAATTCCTGCATTGGTGCATTTCACTCGTCTGGGATATAAATACATCTCTCTGAGAAAATATGAAGGAGTCATCGACGACGATACCAACATTTTGGTCGATGTTCTTTGTGATGCAATCAATCGGATCAATGCTACTTCCTTGACTACCACAGATGTCCAGAAAATTGTCAATGCTTTGAAAGCAATGCTGGAAAACGATGATTTGGGCAGGGAGTTTTATTCCGTTCTCATCAATGGATACAACAGCTTGAAACTGATTGATTTTGAAGATTTCGGAGGGACAGTCAACTCTTATCATGTGGTCACAGAGATGACTTGCAAGAATGGTTCTGATGAATTTCGCCCTGATATCACTCCACTTATCAATGGTATTCCTTTGGCTTTTATCGAAGTAAAAAAGCCTAACAACAAGGGCGGCATCAAGGCCGAATATGATCGCATGTTGATGCGGGTTAAGAATAAGAAGTTTAGACGGTTTATCAACTTGACTCAGATCATGGTGTTCTCCAATAATAGCGAATATGATGACACCGAAGCCGTCCCTCTGGAAGGAGCATTCTACTCCACCATCAGCTATGAGAAGCTGTTTTTTAGTCATTTCCGAGAGGAAGACGAAAAGCTCCTGACTTCCGTGCCAGAGAATGATGAGGCGGTTGAAAATTTCATTCTGACCGATAACAATCTGAGTAGCATCAAGTATAGCCCGGAGTATGTAACAAATAGTTCCCCAGTTTCGCCTACCAATAGAATTATCACTTCGCTTTTTTCGTTTGAGCGTATTCTAACTTTCTTGAAATATGCAATCGCTTATGTAGAACGGACAGATGAAAATGGTATCACCCATCTGGAAAAACATCTGATGCGGTATCCACAGTTCTTTGCTACTAAAGCAATCGAAAACAAATTGAATGCCGGGGTAAAAAACGGCATCATTTGGCATACCCAGGGCAGTGGTAAAACAGCGCTTGCCTATTACAATGTCCGTTATCTGACTGACTACTATCAGAAGCATGGAACGATTGCAAAATTCTATTTCATCGTAGACCGTCTTGACCTATTGACACAGGCAGCCAATGAGTTCCGTGCTCGTGGACTTCATGTAGAGGAAATCAATTCCAAGGAAGACTTCATCAAAAACATCCATTCCACCGGAACAGTCAACAACACCGGCAAACCTACGATCACGGTGGTCAATATTCAGAAGTTCTCCAAGGAATCCATTGCGAAACAGTCCGACTATGCAGTAAATGTACAGCGCATCTATTTCTTGGATGAAGCCCACCGCAGCTATAAACCTACCGGATCCTTCCTTGCTAATCTACTTTCCTCCGACCGAGAAGCGGTTATGATCGCATTGACTGGCACGCCACTGATTGGTACGATTTACGATGATGACGGAAAGCCGATTGCAGGCAAAAAATATGATTCCAAGTCTGTGTTCGGTAATTATATCCACAAATATTACTACAATCGCTCTATTGCTGATGGATATACTCTCAAGTTGATTCGCGAAGGCATTGAAACTACCTATAAGAAAAAGCTGCAAAAAGCATTGGAAGAAATTGAGATGCTCAAAGGCTCTCTCGATAAGAAAGAGATGTACGCGCATCCGAAATATGTTTCTGCCTTGGTCGAGTATATTACGGACGATTTCCGCAAGAGCCGTATCGCCATGAACGATGAATCCATCGGTGGTATGATCGTCTGCGATTCTTCCGAGCAGGCGCGTGCGATTTTTGAAGAGTTAAAATCCTATCCCTATTCTGCGGCATTGATTTTGCATGATGCAGACGACAAAGAGACCCGAAAAGACAATATAGACGCCTTCAAAAAAGGCACGATTGACTTTCTCGTGGTCTACAACATGTTGCTGACCGGCTTTGATGCTCCTCGGCTGAAGAAACTCTACTTGGGACGTGTGATCAAAGACCACAATCTGTTACAGGCCTTGACCCGGGTTAACCGGCCCTACAAGAATTATCGATACGGTTATGTGGTCGATTTTGCGGATATCCGTGCGGAATTTGATAAGACCAATAAAGCATATTTCGATGAGCTTCAGGCCGAACTGGGCGATGAGTTCAAGCAGTATGATAACATCTTCAAATCCCCGGAGACAATTGAAGCAGACTTGCAGGACATTAAGGACGTACTGTTCCTGTATGATACTGGAAATGCGGAGGTTTTCTCACAGCAGATTTCTGCCATAGACGATAAACAGGATCTCATACAGCTCCGCCGTGCATTGGAACTGTATAAAGAATTGTTCAATGTTGCAAAACTGTTCGGCTATGACGAACTGGCTGACCAATTTGACCTGAACAACATCAGTGCCCTTTATAGCGAGGTCTGCAATAGGATTGCACTTATTAACCAGAAGAAGCTCCTTGAAGAAGCCCAGGATATGAGCGCTATTCTGAACCTTGCTATGGACGAAATTGAGTTCCATTTCCGCAAGGTTTCCGAGAAAGAACTGGTGATTGCTGATAAATATCAGGATACCCTCAATCGGACCCGCAAGGCCGTTCTGCATACGCTCGACCCAAAAGACCCTGAGTACATCACACTACTGGAAGAACTGCAGCGTTTGCTGGCTAAGAAGAATATCGAGGAATTGACCGCTGACGAAATGACAGCGGATATCGAAGCCTTAGAGCGCATCCGCAAGCTGGCCGAGCAAAAGAATCTTGCTGACCAGATGCTGGCTGCCAAATACGATGGCGATGTGAAATTTATGCGTACCCATAAACGCCTGCGTGAAACGCCGCCTCCCATTGCTGGGGATGTCGTACTGCATCAGGTCCTTACGCACCTGAAGCACCGGGTGGATTCCCAAGTGCTTTCCAATAGTCACTTGATGGACAATGAGCCTTACTTCATGCAGGGCATGTTCCCGATGATTAAGCAGGAGCTTGACGCCCAGCATTTGAAATACTCTGCTGCGCAAATCAAGTATATCGGCACCTGTATTTCCAACGAATACTTTACGGAAAGGAATTTTGCATCATAATGGATTCCAATATTACTCTGCAAACCAAGCAGATGATCGATAGCCTGAAGGCTGTATGTACCAATTTCGGTTTGGGCAATGCCTCCAGCGAATACAAAATCATCACTGAGGTTTTCCTTTACAAGTTTCTCAACGACAAGTTCCTTTTCGAAGCGAAGCGAGTAGAGCCTGTGCTGGCAAAGCTGTCCCCGGCAGATGCCGAAAAGCAACTCGCCCAGATGACCGATGATGACTATGAACTGTTCCTGCTTGGTTTTGGCCCGGATACTGCAAAACTGAAGCAGACTCACTTTATCTCTTACCTGTTCAACCGAAAAAATGAAGAAAATTTTCATACGGTCTTTGATGATACTCTGCTGGATATTGCTACATACAACATTGATATCTTTTCTGTCCGGACTGGCGGCCAGTCCAACATGCGCTTGTTCAGCGGTATCTCCCAGCATGTGATTGAGGCTGAGAAGAAGGACGATTTCTGCCGTGCTATCATCGACAAGATTGCCGAATGCAGCTTCGATAGTGTGTTTGAGCAGAAGTACGATTTCTTTGCTCAAATATTCGAGTATCTGATCAAGGACTACAATAAGGATTTCGGTAAGTACGCCGAATACTATACGCCACATTCCATCGCCAGCATCATTGCAAAAATCATGGTGCCTAACGGTGTAAAGAATGTGACGGTGTATGACCCAGCCGCAGGCTCCGGCACACTGGTGCTGGCGTTGGCCCACGAAATCGGCGAAAGCAACTGCACCATCTATACCCAGGATATATCCCAGAAGTCCAACGAGTTCCTGCGCTTGAACCTGATTCTCAACAATCTCGTCCACTCGCTGCCCAATGTCGTACATGACGATACTTTGTTGCGGCCTTATCACAAAAACGCCAAAGGCGATGGGCTTGCCACGTTTGACTATATTGTCAGCAATCCGCCTTTCAATATGGATTTCTCCGACAGCCGAGATACTTTGGCAGGAGATAATCACAAGAAGCGTTTTTTCGCAGGTGTGCCGAGTATTCCCAAAAAGGACATAGAAAAAATGGCAGTCTATCTGCTGTTTATCCAGCACATTTTATACTCACTTGCCCCCAAGGGAAAAGCAGCGATTGTTGTTCCGACAGGTTTTTTGACCAAATCGGGAATTGCAAAAAAGATCCGAGAGTATTTGGTAAAAGAAAAGATGCTTCGCGGTGTAATTTCTATGCCCTCCAACATTTTTGCCACCACCGGTACCAATGTATCCATTTTGTTCATCGACCGAGAAAACAAAGACGGAAATGTGATTCTGATGGATGCATCCAAACTGGGGACGAAAGAAAAGGTCGATGGCAAAAATCAGCGTACTGTGTTGAGCGTTGATGAGATCACGCATATCATCAAAACCTTTAATGCCGGAAAGGCTGAGGACGATTTCTGTGTAACTGTCAGCTATGCTGATATTGAGGGAAAGAAGTTCTCCTTTTCTGCCGGCCAGTATTTCGAGGTCAGGATTGAGTATGTGGAGTTGACGCCAGAAGAATTTGTGGAAAAGATGGATAACTTCACTTCTCGATTGGATGAAATGTTTGCAGAAAGCCGTCGTCTGGAAGATGAAATTAAAGTACAGTTGGGACGGGTGAAGTATGAGTAAGTGGATACACACAACTTTTAATGATATTTGCCGTTCCGACAAAGGAGCCATCATATCTGGCCCATTTGGTTCGAACATCAGTAGTAAATTTTTTGTTTTGGACGGCGTGCCTGTAATTCGCGGCAATAATCTAAGTTTGTCATTAGATAAGTTTTATGATGATGACTTTGTGTTTGTTACGGAAGAAAAGGCAGATGAACTGAATTGCTACGCCGAAGAAGGAGACCTGATTTTTACTGCTGCAGGAACTATTGGCCAAGTAGGCATTCTTGAAGCTCCTTTAAAATACAAAAAGTATGTGATTTCAAACAAGCAGCTTCGAGCTCGTATAGACACAAGAAAAGTCGATCTTCTATATGCATATTATTGGTTTGCCAGCGCTTGGATGCAGAATTATTTTATTAGAAATAATAAGGGCAGTACTGTTCCGTTGATAACACTTTCTGAATTAAAAGATGCACCTATATCATATCCGGAAGATATCACTGAACAAAAGAAAATCGCGATGGCAATAGAAGCCATATCCCGAAAGATTAACAACAACCGAAATATTTGTTTTAATCTTGAGTCTATGGCCAAAACACTCTACGACTACTGGTTTACGCAGTTTGATTTCCCGAACGCAGAGGGCAAGCCCTATTGTTCTTCCGGCGGCGAGATGGTCTGGAATGACCAGCTCAAGCGCAAAATCCCGAAGGGATGGAGCGCGGGGCAGCTGTCTGATATTGCCAACATAACGATGGGGCAATCTCCATCGGGTGACACCTATAACGAAAATGGGAGTGGAACGATCTTTTACCAAGGCTGTACAGACTTCGGTACACGCTTTCCTGTTCCAAGAGTGTATACATCTGCACCAACCAGATTTGCTAAAGCTGGTGACATCCTTATGAGTGTCCGCGCTCCGGTGGGTACGCTCAATATTGCTATGGAGGATTGCTGCATTGGCCGTGGCCTTGCTGCACTAAACAGCAAATTTGGGTCTCAGCTTCACTTGCTGTATACCCTTTCAGGATTTAAGCAACTTTTTGATGTGATGGATGGCAATGGAACCACCTTTGGTTCTATTACAAAAGATACTCTCTTTGAGATGAAGGTAGTTATCCCCAGAAGAGACCAGATAAAATCTTTCGAGGAAATGGTGCAACCGATTGAGCAAAAAATCAGAGTAGCAGAGCAAGAAAACCGAGAGCTCACAAAACTCCGTGACTGGCTGCTCCCCATGCTCATGAACGGACAAGCTACGGTGGAATGAAAGCAGGTGAATCCATGAGACAAAATTTTGCGCAGATTTTAAAAGATGCAAAGATAGATATTAAGGTAGAATATCAAAAACTTTATGGAATGTTATATGATCGTAGCATTCCTGTGTCAAACACAAACCGGATATCCGTTTATGATGAGCTCAGCACATATTTTATCGCTTTTTGCTTTAGAGGGACATGTCTTTCGTTAGATGAATTTAATGATTTGCATGGATTTCATTTTGAAAAAGATCCGACTAATTTCAATATTGACCATTTAATTTCGTTGTGCGAATATATTGAAAACCTACTTATAGCATACCAATGTGTTCCCCTGAGTTATCCTTATGGATATGGGAATATGCCAACAAAACTTATTGATGTTCAATTCTATCTACAGCAAATCAGCCAGGTGATTGAAAAAATCGGATATATGCAGGCGAAGCAGAATGACCTTACTATTTTTGTGGAGAAAGACCCTGCTGCAATAGCTGTTGCTGAAGGTGAATTTATTCCAGAGAGCTTGTCGTATAGGCTGATTTCCTATAACCATTATTCGATGAAAGGTAATCTGGCAGAAAAGAAAACGACTTTGCTTGATCTTGCGAATTTGCTCGAACCGCAGAGAACAAACCTCGAAAGAATTGATAAAACATTTTCCAGCGACTTATTCTATACATTCAATAACTTTCATATACGCCATAACAATATAGACCAATTGGGAACAAAGTATAAAAAACCTGTTGGCGACCTATCAGATGAACAGTTGGAGTATTGGTATGACGAGGTCTATCAGATGTGTTTGCTTGCGTTCATGCGATTGGAGCATATAGATCGAAAGAAAAAATTTGATTCGCTGAAGTCTCAAATAGAGGGAACGTAATGAAAACTTATGACGAACTGGTTTCTCTGTTTGAAGAAGCAAACCTTGCGTTCTTGCAGGCCGAACATAGCTTATTTAGAACCGAGGTCGCTGAACGGACATTGTGTGGTGCGCTGATGCTACATATCCACGATATCATCAAGGAAGATGACTCTTATTCGGGATATTACGCGGATGTGGAGTATAACAGAAATGCGGGTGGTATCAAGACCATTCGAAAAACCATCCGAGGGCAGCAAGAAGAAATAATCCCCATAAATTGTGATTTAATCCTTCACAGCAGAGGTGAAAATGTAGACCAAGACAACCTAATCGCCATTGAAATGAAAAAATCCAATGCTCCGTCAGCGGAGAAACAAAAAGACCGTGAACGGCTTATTGCTCTTACGAAAGATTCGTTTGATGATGTGTGGGCGTGGGATCATAATTTGCCAGAGCATGTGTGCCGGTATGTATTGGGCGTATATTATGAAATCAACTATAGGCAGAAGGAAATCTATATCGAGTACTATCGCCGTGGAGAATTAGTTAGATCCTATAGCAACTACTTTGTAGGTTGATTTGTGTTTTATAAATGGGGCGCTTCGATGTTAAACTATGACGAAGATTTAACTGAATTAGTAGAATCATTGATTTGCACTGGGCGGGAGGATGATTGGTGGGATTTCAAAGAATGCTACCACGAGGATAGGGCTGCTTTGCTGCATGATATCATTTGCCTTGCGAACAACCGGGCAGACCGAGATACCTATTTGATTCTGGGTGTTCGTGATAAGACATTTGAAATCATGGGTGTCGAAAATGACCCTCACCGAAGAAATCAACAGAACATAGTTGACTTTCTAAGTCAAAAAGAGTTTGCAGGACAAATACGCCCTCGAGTAGAAGTGCGTACAATTCGGTTGGAAGGTCACGAAGTAGATGTGTTTATTATCAAAAACTCAACCGATGTTCCTTACTATCTGATCGAGAGTTACACGGACAAAAAGTACAAGCCGGATCCTCCGAAGAAGGGGAAAATGGTACAGGCTTTCCATATCTACACCCGAGTGATGGACAACAATACGCCTATCGACAAGAACGCTGATATCCGCGATGTGGAGCGTCTTTGGAAAAAGCGGTTTGGTTTGTTGCAGACACCGCTGGAACAAGTCAAGATTCTGCTGCGGAAACCGGATGAATGGGCAGAAGAAGATTTTCGATATTACCACATGCTGTTTCCTCAGTACACGATTTCCGTTGAATATGAGGAAGACGAGCATGGTATCGGCAAAGAAGGACATCGGGCGTTCTATCATCACCTGCAAACAGACACAAGAACACAGTATGGTGTCCTGAAAATATATCATTACAGTACGCAGCTCTTTTCTTGTCAAATAACCGAACTCGATGGCCATAGAATGACCGCGCCCTGCCCTGAAGCGAAGTATATTCCATCTCGCCACTATAGCGATCCAAACATTTGCTTAAGGTACTATGTGACTTCTGATCTTCTGTATTTATTGCTGCGGTTTCTGGAACATCATATTGGAAATAACAATGGAAACGAAGCCCAGTATGCAACGCGGCGTCTGTTGGATGTTGTTCTGCTGTTTGACAGCAATGAGGATGCTGAAGATTTTGCTACCTATGTCCATCGCCATTTAGGGACATTTGACGGCAAGGTTTTAGAGCAGAGAGAACCGTATATTGCTAATGAAACAGATACGGCTGCAAAAGCACTGGCACAAGAAATTCGCAATAGCCAGGCACTTAAAGAAATGCAACCGGAATGGGAGCAGTTTAGACTGGAAAACGCATAAACAGAGAGGAGCGTTGCTGGTGGCCGAAGCATACTACATTTTTACTGATGAAGCTGGTGCATATAATAAGCGGCCATCTGAGTCGTTCCGTCGCAGCCATCCCTTCTACATACGGGCAAATGTCCGTTTATCTGCCAGCGATTATCGTGTGTTCCAAAAAGAGATTCAGGAGCTCAATACTAAGTATGGTGTCCCGGTTGGCGAAGAAATCAAGTGGTCAGATTTGTGGGAAATCTCAAAAGGAAAATACCGTGTCGATTTTCTGAAATCCTTTACTCCTGACAAGATCAAAGGGTACTATCGCCGGTTCTTCAACCGTGTGGTGGACAAGCCCTCTCTGCTGTTCATATTCACGGTGACCTGCGTATATACCCAGCCATGCTATCAGGCGGAGAACGAGGTGCTGAAATTTCACATGCAAGAGGCATTTCAGCGTATCCAGATGGATACCCGTCCCGACGGCTTTGCCACAGTGATTATGGATGAGCTAAATCAGGATAAAGTCAAACAGCTCAAAGATGCCTGTCATCGGATGATGGTCGAAGGTGACTTTGTGAAATACGAAAATGTGTATCACGGTGTGCTGACAGAATGTAGCTCTCAAAGCGCAGGAATTCAGTTGGCTGATTACGCAGTAGGTATAATGAATAGCTATCTCCGTAAGCATCTCATGAGTCGAGGAGACTACACGTTTGCTACAGATCTCTATACTGAATTCGTATTGCCTCATATGAGAAAGCATGCGAATGGAACGATAGTTGGCTATGGTGTGCGAGAGGTTCCAAGTGATTCTTCCATAAGGCAAATCTTGATGTCGTTATTCAACTAATCAAAAAGGAGTGAGACTTATGGCGTCTCACTCCTTTTTGTTATTCCTTTTTCCGTGATCCATTCAGGCTGGCCCAGTGCTGGCGCAGCAGACTTTCTGCTTCTCTGCGAAAGGAATCTTGGAACATGACAGCCACAACCAATGCGCTAAGCACTGCAGCCACAGGCTCCAGCCAGGGATATGCGGTCCAAAGCTGTTCTCCCCAGCAAACAAGCGGAACACCAACAAGCAGCATAAACAGCAAAATAATGATGGCAACGTCGGGCCTGCCGTAGCCTTCATGTCTTTTGATTTTGGCCCGTATCTGTCGAAGCGCACGGGCGCGGATATCCCGGATGTTTCTGGACGAGCACTGCTTGTCCTGTGCGACGGACTCGGTGGACTCGCCGTTGATGACGGTGCGGAACAGAACCTCCCGCTGTAGTTCGGTCAGCTCACGCAGTCCCTCGTCAATTTCCTTGCGCACATACATGAGCGGGTCTTCATCAGATCCCTCTGACAGATACTTCGCCCGGTCAAACCAGCGCATATCATCGTAGATCGCGTTGCGCACTTCCTCCGGCAAGAACGCTTCCGGATTGTAAGATCGGGGCTGTTTGATATCCACATCTTCCAGAGTATCCGGTGCAACGCGCTTGTGGAAGTTGGCCTCGCTGTAGTAGAGCATATGCTCCAGCTCCTTCCACTCCTCCGGATGCTCCTTCACCCACTGGTCTGCGGCAGCGGCAGCTTCCGGGTCCATGGAGTGTATCCAGCGCCAATCCGCCTGAAGCTCTTTATAAGATTGGGTATCCTTGAAGGACATGAACTCACCGCCCTTTCTACATTCACAAAAAGTTTACAATTTCCGACCTTCCGATTTTGCGATTTTTCTCTAAGTAATAGTAGAAGGAAATTTCACCCGGGTGGAATTTCCTTCGGTTCGGTACGGCACGGTCTCCGCGCTGACGAATCCACATGGCCTTAGACAGAGCACCCCATGAGAGCATGTGCGCTCTCTGCCATACGGCGATTCGCTCGGAAGGTTATTCCATCTCTGACCGTGCTCCCGGGAGCACGGCCTTTTGCCATGTGCCGTTTCCAACGGCACGGCTATATAAATCATTCTAACACGGAGGAGGCGAAAAAGATAGCTCACAGATGAGAGTAAAAGATTCAGCTGCAAAGCGGCGGAGGGGTGCACACCAGTCCGACCGCAAAACAAAAACCGCCGTGACTGCGGCAACAGTCCGGCGGCTCGGCGCACACGCAGGCACGCACAAATCAACTAATCAAAGTATAGCAAACGGGCAACGGAAAAGCAATGAAAATTTTCCGCACGCTCCCTGTGTGAGTGCCGCAGAAGTCTACAACAACACAGGAGGTATGAATTGAGTTACAACAAATGGCCAAAGCGCAGCGCAGAGAAAAACTATTTTATGGTGCCCAACGAGATATTCAGCATCGGTCTGGATTACCGGGAGATACCTCTCTACATCTATCTGCTCCGGTGCGAGAATCGTAAGACTTACCAGTGCTACCCCAGCTATAAGACTATCGGCAAGGCGATCGGCATGAGTGAAAATACGGTGGCAAAGTACGTGCGGCAGCTGGAGGAGAAAGGCCTCATCTACACGGAGCCGACCATCATGCAGAGCAAAGACGGGAAACCGCTGAACGGAAATCTGCTCTACACCATCCGTCCTATCCCGGGTGTACTCGAAGCGTTCTATGAGCGACAGTTCCGGCAGGCAGAGGAGGCTGCCGCCCGCTATCGT
>ENA-OPCZ01001005-OPCZ01001005.1-human-gut-metagenome-genome-assembly--contig:-NODE-1005-length-15941-cov-4.678585_pt1 | contig 15941 bp, 16 predicted proteins | sample MGYA00241566_ERZ501483 | MGnify/ENA primary metagenome ERZ501483 (study PRJEB25962, sample SAMEA1965191) | human gut metagenome | biome: human gut; feature: human-associated habitat; material: faeces... | reverse complement strand
GCATTTGCGCCGTTCATCTTGACCGTTGACAGGCTCGGCTGGGGTTGCTACAAATTCTATCTCTTTATGATTTGTCGGAAAAACTCCTTACCCAAACAAAAACTACAATCGCGGTTGCAATGAGTAATTCCGCAAGAATTACAGAAGCATTCCATATTTCAAAATAGAAATGCCCAATGAAATAGACCGCAAAAAAAATCAAATAAATTCCAATCGAATACATAATATTTTTGGAAATTTGAGTGCGTTTCTGTTCCCTAACTAACATCTGTTTCTGTTGTTGTTCCAGAATTTCTGTTTTAACCGATAATTCATCTATCTCTGATGGTTTTAACAGATAATCCACGGTAACATCGAATACTTTGCTTAGTTCAACAATCTTTTCTACTTCGGGTATGACCTGCCCACTTTCCCATTTTGAAATAGATTGTCTTGAAACATTAAGCTGCTCAGCCAGTTGTTCCTGTGTTAATTCTCTACTTTTGCGTAGTGTTATAAGTTTTTCTGCGAACTCCATATGTGTTCCTCCTTTTGATTTTGTGTATAAATCTTATCAAAATACTCATTTGCACTCTAGCAAGTAAGCTATACAATTACATGACAAACGGTAGAGTTTAAGTGCTTTCTTGTATATCTTGATTGTCATTCTACTTTATATGCCTATTTTAGCATAGAAAAAACGTTTTCTCTATTACTCCATTATTTTACGGAATAGTGGGCTGTCTTTCTTTATTTTAGTTGTGTTACTTTATCACACATGAGCATTATCCGCGGAAATAAAGAAGAATATTGGATAACACATAGAAAGAATGCTTGTGAAATATGGAAAGATGGGAAAACAACAACAGGAATATTAAAATACGTATACGATCAACTAAATGACGATGACATTGATATGTTTGAAGCTATGCCAATAGAAATGACACTAAAATATGATGGATTGCCACGATTTACAATCTGCCATGGTTCTCCTTTCAAGGTCAATCAAAGCATGCGTCCAGACTATGAGTATATTGATAATTTGCTTGAGAATATGCCGAGCAATCTGATAATATGTGGTCACTTTCATATTCAGACTGATTATGTTAGAAACGATGTTCGAGTAATCAATCCCGGTGCTGTAGGAGTGGCGTTACATAGTAATAGTTTAGCTCAATTCATGACACTTACTGGAAAGGACGGACATTGGGAACCTCAGTTTTTTTCTGTAGGCTATGACGTAGATAAGGTTATTGATGAAATGGAGAAAGAACGATTGGATTTTAAAGCCCCTGGTTGGTTTAGAATGACAAAAAATCTGTTAACTACTGGCGAAAAATCAATAGTTAACTTTATTTCAGAGGTGCAACAAGTTTATTACAAGGAGACAGGGATATCAGATTATAGATTAATTCCAGAAGCATTTTGGGATAAAACCCTGACTCGACTTGGAATATAATGAATAACAGATTCCAGTTTTTGAAACTGAATAATAGGAAACTGTGAAATGGTAAGAGAAATGCTTCCTCTTGCAGAAATATATGTGTATGAAGATGACTATACAGGGGAAAAAGAATTTGTAATGGTGTGGAGGCGTTAATTTCCCATTTATAAATATGTCCTCTGTTTTTTGATTACCTTGACAATACCAAAAGCAGATTTCACAAGTTATCTTCAGTGTAAATGAAATAAAAATGGTACAGACAAATACGATTTCCTTTGTGAGTTCTGCGAACAGGAACATCATATTTTGTCTGTACCATTTTTATTTTTAAGATTTAGTTATTCTTGTTGTTTTCTTTCTGCAGCTCAAGCATCTTCATTGCGCGGACTTTTAATGGAAGTCCGAATAATGTGATGAATCCGTCTGCATCGTGATGGTCGTAAAGATCACCTGTTGTGAAGCTTGCGAGGGATTCACTGTAGAGAGAGTATGGGGAAGTAGTTCCGGCTTTGATGATGTTTCCTTTGTAAAGCTTGAATTTTACCTCACCGGTCACATATTCCTGTGTGGACTCTACGAAAGCCTGTACTGCCTCACGGAGTGGTGTGAACCATTTTCCTTCGTATACGATCTGGGCGAGCTTGTTACCCATATCTTTTTTCACTTCCATGGTAGCGCGGTCGAGAACGAGTTCCTCTAACTGCTCATGAGCTTCCATAAGGATGGTTCCACCAGGAGTCTCATAAACACCGCGGGATTTCATGCCGACGACACGGTTCTCTACGATATCAATAATACCGATACCATGTTTTCCACCGAGTGTATTTAATTCACGGATGATATCAGAAACTTTCATTTTCTTTCCGTTGACGGAAACAGGAACACCCTTTTCAAATGTCATTGTGACATATTCACCCTCGTCCGGAGCTTTCTCAGGTGGAGTAGTCAAAACTAAAAGATGTTCGTAATTTGGCTCTAAGGATGGATCTTCCAACTCAAGACCTTCATGGCTGATGTGCCATAAGTTACGGTCACGGCTGTAGCTGGAATCTACAGAGAATGGAAGATGGATGCCATGTGCCGTACAGAAATCGATCTCATCCTGACGGGACTGTAATTTCCAGTTGCTGTCACGCCATGGGGCGATGATCTTTAAGTCCGGAGCAAGTGCTTTGATACTTAACTCGAAACGGATCTGGTCGTTACCTTTTCCGGTAGCACCGTGGCAGATCGCTGTAGCACCTTCTTTTCTTGCAATCTCAACTAATTTCTTGGCGATTCCCGGACGGGCCATGGAAGTACCTAATAAATATTTGTTTTCGTATACAGCGTTTGCCTGTACGCATGGAACAATGTAATCATCACAGAATTCATCTACGATGTCCTCAATGTATAATTTGGAAGCACCGCTTAATTTGGCTCTTTCGTCAAGTCCGTTTAATTCTTCTTCCTGTCCGCAGTCTACGCAGCAGCAGATAACTTCATAACCATAAGTTTCTTTTAACCATGGGATAATGGCTGTGGTATCAAGACCACCGGAGTACGCTAAAATAACTTTTTCTTTCATGAGAGTGAATCCTTTCTGTCGTATATTCTTTTTATCATGTAAACCGTTCTTTCATGCATGACAATGAGTCTGCCACGAAACGATTTCTTCTGAAACCTAATATATACTATGTGGACAGGAAATGCAAGTGAAAAAATATACATAATTTAATAATAAAAATGCATAAAAGTATGCAATAACAACAGAAGTTTATACAGTAACATTTGTATAAATTAAGGTAAGAAAATTGTAAAATCAAGAAAAATAAGAAAAAACACTAAAAATAGTGTTGCATAAAAATGATAATGAATGTATAATTATGCAATAGCAATTGAAAACCGGGAAACAAAAAATACTTTACTATCCTAAAGAGCTGTACTATGATAGAAACGAATTAGAGTGGTAAAGTGTAAAAAGAGAAAACCCTTCGGGGAGATTGGAGAATAGATTATGGTAAAAGTTGGGATTATTGGAGCGACCGGCTATGCAGGAAACGAACTTGTCCGGTTATTGATGGGACACAAAGATGTAGAGATCATGTGGTACGGTTCCAGAAACTACATAGATAAGAAATATGCAGAAGTTTATCAGAATATGTTTGAAATCGTAGAGGATACCTGTCTCGATGATAATATGGAAGAACTTGCTTCCAAGGTGGACGTGATCTTTACCGCAACGCCACAGGGATTTCTGGCAGGTGTCCTGACAGAGGAGATCTTATCCAGAGTAAAAATTATCGATCTGAGTGCGGATTTCCGTATAAAAGATGTCAGGACTTATGAGAAATGGTACAAGATCGAACACAGGAGCCCACAATTTATTGAGGAAGCTGTGTATGGACTCTGCGAACTCAACCGTGACAAGATAAAAGGTGCAAGACTGATCGCAAACCCGGGATGCTACACAACCTGTTCCATTTTAACAGCATATCCACTCGTAAAAGAGGGACTGATCGATCCGGACACCCTGATCATTGATGCAAAATCAGGAACATCCGGAGCCGGAAGAGGTGCAAAACTTCCTAATCTGTTTTGCGAGGTGAATGAGAATATGAAAGCTTACGGCGTGACGAATCACAGACACACACCGGAGATCGAAGAACAGCTTGGCTATGCGGCAGGAAAAGAGATCGTGGTCAATTTTACCCCACATCTCGTACCGATGAACCGCGGTATCCTTGCAACAGAATATGCAACGTTAAATAAGAAAGCAGACGGCACGCTTCCAACATACGAGGAAGTGAAAGCTGTTTACGATAAATATTATAAGAACGAAAAATTTGTCCGTGTACTGGAAAAAGATATCTGCCCGGAAACAAAATGGGTAGAGGGAAGCAATTACGTGGATGTGAACTTCAAAATTGATGAGAGAACCGGAAGAATCGTCATGATGGGAGCACTCGATAACCTTGTAAAAGGTGCAGCCGGTCAGGCAGTGCAGAACATGAACCTCTTATTCGGCTTCGATGAGGCGGAAGGATTAAATCTTGTTCCGATGTTCCCGTAAGAGGCTGCGAAGCAGCTATTCGGTCAGGATGCACAGCATGAGAAGCCGTTTTATAGAAAACTGCCCCGGAGAGGCAGACAGCAAGGAAGATGAAAATAACATGAATGATACAAATTTAACAATCCGTCCCATGACAATAGATGATTTTGAGCAGGTACACAGCCTCTGGATGGAGATCCACGGTTTCGGTATCCGCAGTATCGATGATTCGAAAGAGGGTGTGGAGCGTTTTATCCGCAGAAATCCGGCTACGAGCATGGTGGCAGTCTGTGATGGAAAAATCGTCGGTGCAATCCTCTGCGGGCATGATGGCAGAAGAGCAGGACTTTATCATGTCTGTGTACAGGAAAATTACAGAAAACACGGAATCGGGCAGAAACTGGTGGAGCGGTGTCTGGCAGCATTGAAAGCAGAAAAAATTTCCAAAGTCAATCTGATCGCCTTCAAGCAGAACGAGATTGGCAACCGCTTCTGGCAGAGCCTCGGCTGGAAATACTGCGACAACGTGAATTATTATGAGTATGTGCTGAATGAAGAGAATATTACCGTGTTTAATCCATAGAAAGCATTAATATAGACAATTGCGAAACTCATAAAAATCTAAATTGAATTGTGAAAAATTAACAAAAGACATGAAAGACATGTCGAAAGAACAAATAATCATAGGAGATAAATCATGAAACAGATCACAGGCGGTGTGACCGCAGCAAAAGGTTTTCAGGCAGCAAGTACAGCAGCAGGAATCAAATACAAAGACAGAAAAGATATGGCAATGATCTACAGTGAAGTTCCGTGTAAGGCAGCAGGAACCTTTACGACTAATATCGTAAAAGCAGCTCCGGTCAAATGGGATCACAATGTGGTATACAACAGCAAAGCAGCACAGGCGGTTGTCATCAATGCAGGAATTGCCAATGCCTGCACCGGAGAGGAAGGCATGGGCTACTGTAAGCAGACAGCTGAGAAAGTAGAAAAAGTATTAGGCATTGCAGCAGACGAGGTGTTGGTTGCATCTACCGGAGTTATCGGCATGCAGCTCCCAATCGACCGTATCTGTAATGGGATCGATGCTATGGTGCCACAGTTAAAAGGAGATACCGGGAGCGGAACCGAGGCTTCCAAAGCGATCATGACCACAGATACAAAAAACAAAGAGGTGGCAGTGACCATCGAACTTGGTGGAAAAACGGTAACGATCGGAGGCATGTGCAAAGGCTCCGGCATGATCCATCCGAATATGTGTACGATGCTTAGCTTTGTCACAACAGATGCGGCAATCTCCAAAGAGTTATTGCAGGAGGCATTGAGCGCTGATGTGCAGGACACCTACAATATGATTTCTGTTGACGGTGACACTTCCACGAATGATACCTGTCTGTTACTTGCAAACGGGCTGGCAGAAAACCCGGAGATCACAGAGAAAAATGCAGATTATGAGGAATTCTGCAAGGCACTGAACTTTGTCAATGAGACGCTGGCAAAGAAAATGGCAGGCGACGGCGAGGGCGCAACCGCATTGTTTGAGGTGAAGATCATCGGTGCCGAGAGCAAAGAACAGGCGAAAGTTTTAAGTAAGTCTGTCATTACCTCAAGTCTCACCAAAGCAGCGATTTACGGACATGACGCAAACTGGGGACGAATCCTCTGTGCAATGGGTTATTCCGGTGCAACGTTTGACCCGGAAAAAGTAGATTTATTCTTTGAGAGTGCCGCAGGAAAAATGCAGATCATCAAAAACGGTGTTGCGGTGGATTACAGCGAGGAGGAGGCAACCAGAATCCTGTCCGAGCCTGCCGTTACTGCAATCGCAGATGTCAAAATGGGCAATGCATCCGCTACCGCATGGGGCTGTGACCTGACCTATGACTATGTAAAAATCAATGCGGATTACCGTTCTTAGGGGGATAGAAAAATGGAAGAAAAAAACATGAACGAACTTTTGAAAAAAGCGGAGGTGCTGATCGAGGCACTCCCATATATCCAGCGGTTTAACCGTAAGATCATCGTTGTCAAATACGGCGGAAGTGCCATGGTGGATGAGGAATTAAAGCAGCACGTCATTCAGGATGTCACTTTATTAAAGCTTGTTGGTTTCAAGCCGATCATCGTGCACGGAGGCGGCAAAGAGATCAGCAGATGGGTAGAGAAAGCCGGAATGGAACCGGAGTTTGTCAACGGACTGCGCAAGACAGACGAGGCGACGATGGAAATTGCGGAGATGGTATTAAATAAAGTGAACAAATCTCTTGTAAAACTGGTGCAGGAGCTGGGTGTAAATGCTGTCGGCATCAGCGGAAAAGACGGCGGAATGTTAAAAGTGGAGAAAAAATATTCCAACGGACAGGATATCGGTTACGTCGGCGAGATCACACAGGTCAACCCACAGATTTTATATGATCTTCTGGAAAAAGATTTCCTTCCGATCGTCTGTCCAATCGGCATGGATGAAAACTATGACAGCTACAACATCAATGCAGATGATGCAGCATGCGCGATTGCGAGAGCAGTCCACGCAGAAAAATTAGCTTTCTTAACTGATATCGAGGGTGTATACAAAGATCCGAAAGATCCTTCAACACTGATCTCGGAACTGCCGATCTCAGAGGCGAAAAAACTGATCGAAGACGGATACATCGGCGGCGGAATGCTTCCGCAATTAAAAAACTGTATTGATGCGATCGAAAACGGAGTTTCCAGAGTGCATATTTTAGACGGACGTATCGCACACTGTCTATTGTTGGAAATCTTTACCAACAAAGGAATTGGAACTGCAATCTTAGGGGATAAGGAGACAAAGTATTATCATGAATAAACAGGATTACATTGATGGAGCAGAGAGTGCGCTTCTTCATACATATAATCGTTTTCCACTGGTCATTGATCATGGAGATGGTGTGTATCTTTATGATACAGACGGAAAAGAATATCTGGATTTTGCAGCAGGAATCGCCGTGCAGGCATTTGGCTACAACAACAAAGAGTATAACGACGCACTGAAAGCGCAGATTGACAAAGTGATGCACACATCCAATCTGTACTATAATGTCCCGATCATGAATGCGGCAAAAAGGGTATTAAACGCAAGCCAGATGAATCGTGTTTTCTTTACCAACAGCGGTACAGAGGCGATCGAGGGTGCAATCAAAGCGGCAAAAAAATATGCTTACACCAGAGACGGACATGCAGGACATGAGATCATTGCAATGAACCATTCCTTTCATGGAAGAAGTATCGGAGCATTGTCTGTGACAGGCAATAAACATTATCAGGAACCGTTTGAACCACTGCTTCCCGGAGTAAAATTTGCAGATTTTAATGATCTTGACAGCGTAAAAGCTTTGATTAATGACAAAACCTGTGCTATTATTTTTGAGACAGTACAAGGTGAGGGTGGAATTTATCCTGCAACAGAAGCATTTATAAAGGGTGTGCGTGCGCTTTGCGATGAGCATGACATACTTTTGATCTTAGATGAGATCCAGTGCGGTATGGGAAGAACCGGAGAAATGTTCGCATGGCAGCATTATGGTGTGAAGCCGGATATTATGACGAGTGCCAAGGCACTTGGCTGTGGTGTCCCGGTCGGCGCTTTCCTTATGACAGAGAGAGTCGCAGAGAAATCTCTGGCACCGGGAGATCACGGTACGACCTATGGAGGCAATCCATTTGTGGGAGCCGCTGTAGATAAAGTACTTGAGATGATGGAGCGCGACCATATCACAGAGCATGTGAAAAAGGTCGCACCGTATCTGGAGAAAAAATTAGATGAACTGGTTGCAAAGTATGATTTCCTGACCGAGCGAAGAGGTATGGGACTCATGCAGGGTGTTGTCTGTGAAAAACCGGTAGGCCAGATTGCAGCAAAAGCATTGGAGGCAGGACTGATCGTGATCACAGCAGGTTCGAATGTACTTCGTTTTGTACCGCCACTTATCATTGAAGAAAAAGATGTGGATGAGATGATATCCAGGCTGGAGAGTATTTTATAATGAAAGTAGTACAGAAGAGAATGATCGCAGCGGGCTGTATCGGCGTGCTGGTGATCGGAGGTGCCGTTGTTGTATCCAAACACAGCACTTATGAACAGAAAGAAAATGAAACGGAAAATGGAACAGAGACAGCATCAGTTAGCAGGGTGGTAAAACAGCCTGCTGATTTGATGTTCTGGTATAGCGATAAAAGCTATCAGAAGTTTTTTGAGAAGGCGGCAGAAGAATATTATGAGGATACCGGTATTGTTGTGGATGTAGAGTATCAGGACAGCATGGATTACATGGATGCAGTATACACGGCAACGATGCAGGGAGAAACATTTCCGGATATTTACATGATCGGAAGCGATGAGTTAGAGGAAGCATATCTTTACGGACTTGCAGCAGAAAACACGGCATCTGATATTTATGAGAGCACCGTGGCGTCGAATGCAGTGACAGCGTCCACTTACAAAGAGAAAATGTATGCGTATCCATTAAGTTATAATACCTGTCTGTTTGTCTATAAAAATGGTTATTTTGAGACAGAACCGGAGACATTGCAGGCAATCATTGATTATTCCATCGACAATGAGCCACCGGAAAATGTGCAGTATCTGTTAGAGTGGGATGTGAATGATGCGTTTTATGATTTTCCATTTATATCGAACAGTGTCAGCTTTGTAAAAGATGAAGTGGAAACGATGCAGGTGAATTATGATGAGGATCTGTATAACGAAGATCTGGAGTTCTTTTCACAGAGTCTGGAGTCGTTTTCCATTGATGCTTCGACGGTTACGGAAGCGAGTGTGATCTCAGATTTTAATGATGGAAAAACACTCTGTGCAATCATTGATTCAGATTCTGTTGCCGGTCTCACAGGAACTGATTATGAGATCCGGGAGCTTCTGGCATTGAATGACACGTTGCAGACATCTTCCGCAGCGTTGACAGATCTTGTGGTCGTGAATGATTTCTCGGAGAAAAAGGAAAAAGCGGCTGATTTTGCAGAGTATGTAACACTTACCATGTCAGGAGAACTTCATGGACTTGGCGGTCATTATTCCGTAAAATTATCAGAGGACGCAGACGAGAAGGAACAGATTGCATATCAGGCTTACGAAAATGCGATCCCGGTACCGGATTCACAGGATGCAAAAGATTTTTGGGTAACATTAAAAGAAACAATATCTCAATATTTTTAAAAAAATGGATATAATATATTTAATAGTCTTGTCATATTTGTAAAATTTCGTTAAAATATATACATCAGGCGTTGAGGGCTCTTTCATCCATCTGTGATGATGCATTCGGTGGAGAAGGAGAATGCTATGAATCGAAAGAGGAAAGTATTCCTGGTAATCATATTCTGCATGGGAGTGCTCTGTGGATGTGGTTCCAGGAATAATGTGTATTTGGAGAAAATACAGACAGAGACAAGTGAAGTTCCGCAGACAGAGGAGAAAGACTGCCAGGAAGAGATGTATGGTGTATGTTTGCGGGGCAGTAGAAAATCCGGGAGTGTATGAGCTGCCGGAGAACAGCCGTGTTTATGAAGCAGTAGCGATGGCTGGCGGGATGACAGAGGATGCCGGGATGGAAGCGGTAAATCAGGCAGAGTTTGTCACGGACGGACAGATGTTAAGAATTCCGACCATGGAAGAAGTGGCGGCTGCACAGGAAGAATCCGAGAGCAATGTGGATGATGGCTTACTGGACATTAACCGGGCAAGTGTTGCAGATTTTATGACGCTTCCGGGAATCGGGCAGTCAAAAGCAGAGGCGTTGTTTCAGTACCGGGAAGCACACGGCAGATTTTCTTCTATTGAGGAGATCATGAATGTGGATGGAATCAAAGAAGGAGTTTTTAACAAAATAAAGGATAGTATAAAGGTGTAAAAATGGCAAAAAAGGTTCTTGTTGTTGATGATGAAAAATTGATCGTAAAAGGTATCCGTTTCAGTTTAGAGCAGGATGGAATGGAAGTGGACTGTGCATATGACGGGGAAGAGGCACTGAAAATGGCAACAGAGAATCATTATGATATGATTCTTTTGGATATCATGCTTCCGAAGATGGATGGATTTGAAGTATGCCAGCACATCCGCGAATTCTCTGATATGCCAATCGTGATGCTGACTGCAAAAGGCGATGACATGGATAAGATCCTCGGTCTGGAATACGGAGCAGATGATTATATCACAAAGCCGTTCAACATCCTGGAAGTCAAAGCAAGAATCAAGGCAATTATGCGGAGAACCGCAGGAAGCCAGCCGAAGAAAGAGGATTCCAAGGTCATTGAAGCGGGTGATCTTCGTCTGGATTGCGAGAGCAGAAGATTGTTTATCCTGAATAAAGAAGTGAATCTGACTGCAAAAGAGTTTGATCTCTTAGAACTTTTGGTCAATAATCCGAATAAAGTATACAGCAGGGAGAATCTGCTCAATCTTGTATGGGGTTACGAGTATCCGGGGGATGTCAGAACTGTGGATGTGCATGTCAGACGTCTCAGAGAGAAGATCGAAAAGAATCCAAGCGAGCCAAAGTATGTTCATACCAAGTGGGGTGTGGGATACTACTATTACCAGAATTAGTCAGGGTGCGAAAGAATGTCCAGATTTAAAAATGTTATTAATTTTTTTAAAAGTCTGAAATTCAGACTGATACTTTTCTTAATCCTTTTTGGAATTGTACCGGGAATCGTTTTAAAAGTTGGAATTGTAAAGACATATGAGGACCGGTCTGTTTCAATCAAGACAAGTGAGATCTTAAGCCAGGCAAAAATCCTGGCGAATCAGATTGTTTCCAATGATTATCTGAATTATCCAAACTCAACGATTATCAATGCAGAATTAGATCAGTTATCGAATATTTATGATGGCCGTGTCATGGTGATCGATAATGAGTTTCACATTATCAAGGATACGTATGATCTTGACACGAATAAGACGATCATTTCCAAAGAGGTAATTGAGAGTTATTACGGCCAGGAGATCAAAAAATATGACGCGGAAAACCGCTATATTGAACTGACAGTTCCATTGAGCAGACCGGTGGAACAGACCGGGGCAACAGAGGTTTTAGGTGTTATGTTAGTCAGTGTGTCGACGGACAGCATTAACCTCAATATGGAGTATCTGGCGAGAAACGCCTATGTGATCCAGTTGATCTGTGCTGTGGCGGCAGTTTTCCTTGCAGTGATCTTAAGTATCCAGTTGGTAAAGCCTTTCCATAAGATGTCAAAGTCTATCGATGAGATCAAAACCGGATATGGGGAAGATGCGCTGTCTGTGAATGATTACACGGAAACAATTGAAATCTGTAAAAAGTTTAATGAGATGTTAGGCAGAATGAAAGTGCTGGATGATTCCAGACAGGAATTTGTATCCAATGTGTCTCATGAGTTAAAAACACCGCTGACATCCATGAAAGTTCTGGCAGATTCTCTTAACAGCATGGAAGATGCGCCAATCGAACTTTACAAAGAGTTTATGGGCGATATCGGAAATGAGATCGACCGTGAGACGAAGATCATCAACGACCTTCTATCTCTGGTGAAAATGGATAAATCCGCGGCAGACTTAAATGTTACCAATATGAACATCAATGAGCTACTGGAGCAGATTTTGAAGCGGTTAAACCCGATTGCGGAGAAACAGAATGTGGAACTTGTGTTAGAAAGCTTCCGCCCGGTGTCCGCGGATGTGGATGAGGTGAAGATCACACTTGCATTTACGAATCTGATCGAGAATGCGATCAAATATAATAAACCGGGTGGATGGGTGCATGTCACACTGAACGCGGATCACCAGTATTTCTATCTGAAGGTCGAGGATTCGGGTATCGGTATTCCGGAGGACTCCTTAGAGCATATTTATGAACGTTTTTACCGCGTGGACAAGTCCCACTCAAGAGAGATCGGTGGAACCGGTCTTGGGCTTGCAATCACCCGCAATGCAGTGCTGATGCACCGCGGTGCGATCAAAGTGTTTAGTACAGAGGGAGAGGGAACCATTTTCAATGTCCGTATTCCTTTGAATTACATCGCGTAGTGCGATATGTGACAGCAGATTTTTGGTAATGGAGCAAAAAAGTAATGAGAAAAAAAATAGTCTTTCTTCTGGCATTTCTGTGCATGCTTTTACTGGCGGGGTGCTCGAATGGAAAAGAGACAAGTAAATACAACATCGAATATCTGAATAAAGATAAAACCGGGATTGCCGAGATGCCTTATGATGCGTCCGCAACAACGACAGATGCGTTGATCGAAGAATTTTTTGCAGCCTTAAGTTCTGATCCGGATAATGTGGAATACCGTAAACCGATCCCAAATGATGTGGAGATCACAAAGTATTCGCTGGACGGAGCACTTCTCACTATCTATTTTGATGTAGATTATCTGAATATGAAAGAAGTGGAAGAGGTTTTGTGCAGGGCGGCAGTGGTACGCACGATGACACAGATTTCCGGGATCGACTGTGTGTCCTTTTATGTGGATGAAAAGCCGCTGACGGACGTGAACGGTAAAATGGTCGGAACGATGTACGCAGAAAGTTTTGTGGAGAATCCCGGAGAACAGATCAATACGATCCAGAATACGAATCTCACACTTTATTTTTCCAATCAGGCGGGAGACGGACTTGTGAAAGAGACAAGACGGGTTCACTACAGCAGTAATATCTCGTTGGAAAAACTGATCATGGAGCAGCTTCTCGAAGGACCGGAATCGAAGAATGCCAGATCTGCAATTCCTTCGGGAACCAAATTAATGAGCGTATCGCTTGTGGATGGGGTATGCTATGTCAGCTTTGATGAGAACTTTAAGAATCAGGATTATTCAGTGAATGAAGCCATTGTGATTTATTCTATTGTGGATTCATTGTCAGAGTTATCCTCCATCAGTAAAGTGCAGATTTCCGTGAATGGCGATACAAGCGGTGTATATCGGGACAGTTTTAAACTTGCAGATATGTATGACAGGAATCTGGATTATATCGCCAAAACAACGGAATCGGATACAGAGGATGTGGAGGAGACAGAAACGGAGGAACAGTAATTATTGTTTAAACGGCCATTATGTGAAATGGCATCTGGATTGATTCTTGGAATTTTGTTTATGAGGTATCAAAAATGGTATCTGGCAGCAGTTGCTGCCGGAATACTGTTTGGAATTGTATGGAATTTATGGCACAATACGATCCGTAACTGTAGTGAGAAAGACAGTATGGCAAATGCCAGAGCGTGGATATACCCAGCCTTTCGTGTGGGATGTTTTCTGGCATTTTTTTTGGCAGGGATATTTCATTTTGCAGAAAATGAGGCATTCCGTCAGAACTATATGTCAAAACTACAGGATGGAATGCAGGTGACTGTGCAGGGAAAACTATGCAGCAAACAGTTAAAAAACGGACAATATTCCTATTATTTAGATCATTGTTATCTATCTATCGGGCAGGAGATACTGCCATGCAATCAAATTCTTTTTTATCAGACTTCCGATGATGATTCCATCGGGCAAACCCTTATTGTAACAGGAACGGTTGAATTGTGGAAAAGTGCATCCAATGATGGTAATTTTGACGCAAAAGCATTTTATGAATCCAAAAAGATCGATTTTCAACTGAAGGAAGCTATTGTGAAAAATGTTTACGGAGCAGAGGATGGATTCGGGGAGAAAATTTACAGGCTGCGCCGGAAGATAAGCGGTGTATACGAAAGCTGTATGAGCACATCAGATGCTGGTGTGCTTTCCACGATGACGCTCGGAGAGAAAAATCTTCTGGACGCAGAGGTGAAGCAGATGTATCAGAAAGCAGGAATTTCCCATGTGCTGGCGATTTCCGGACTGCATATTTCTGTGATTGGGATGGGACTTTATAAATTGCTTCGGAAAATAAAATGCTCCTTTTTGACTTCCGGTGTTATTGCAGGCACGGTCATCGGCGGCTATGGGATGATGTCTGGACTTGGGACATCGACCATACGCGCGGTGCTCATGTTTTTCGTTTTATTGTTCGGACAGTGGATTGGAAGGAGTTATGATACGCTGTCTGCTCTGGGACTGTCCGCCATTGTGATTTTATTGGACAACCCTTATCTGCTCTGGTATGCAGGATTTTTGCTGTCATTTGCAGCGGTGCTTGGAATTGTGGCTGTGGGACAGACACTGATCAAAATAAAAAAGCCGTTCTTTACTTTTTCGGAGAACTTTCTGGTGAGTTTTGCAATTCAGCTTGCAACGGTGCCGCTTACGGCTTATTTCTTTTATGAGGTGTCGGTCTGGTCAATGCTTATCAATTTTTTTGTACTGCCAATCATTGGGATACTGCTTTTCCTGGGGCTACTTGGCGGAGGGATTGGTTTATTGTCTGTCCGCGTGGCAGGGGTTCTTTTTGTGCCTTGTCATTGGATTTTAGTGTTCTATGAAAAAGTGTGCAGATTCAGTGCAAGATTACCGGGGGCTGCCTGGATCACGGGGCAGCCGGACTGGCAGAAACTACTGCTTTTTTATGTGGTGCTGGGAGCAGTGCTTTTGGCAATGAAAAAAATAAAACGGCGGCATGGGTTTGTCCTCATCGGATGTTTTATGCTGCTTGCACTATTGCATAACCCGGTGAGGGGATTTGAACTTGATGTGCTGGATGTGGGGCAGGGAGATGGGATTTATCTTCACACGAAAGAGGGGACAAATTTCTTTTTTGACGGTGGCAGTACGGATGTGAGTAAAGTTGGAACATATCGGATGCTTCCATTCCTGAAAGCAAAAGGTGTGAAAAAAATAGATTACTGGATCGTTTCACACACAGACGCAGACCATATTTCAGGGTTAAAGGAGATCCTGCAGGCAGAGTATGAGATCGATCATATTGTGTTTTCGAAATATGTATTAAATGACGAAGCCTATCAGGAACTTTTGGCACTGGCGCAAACGTATGGAACAGAAATTTTAAAAATGGACTGCGGTGACACACTCACCGATGGTGAAGCGGGGCTGCGCTGCATTTTCCCGGATCAAACTTATAAAAGTGAGGATAAGAATGCACTGTCCCTTGTGCTGCGCTATGAAGATCAGGAGTTTTCCGGTATTTTTACCGGGGACATCAGCAGCGCAGAAGAGCGGTATCTTGTGGAACACAAAAAGGCTGGCAGCGTCACATTTTACAAGGCGGCGCATCACGGCTCAAGATATTCCAACAGTCGGGATTTCCTAATGGCACTCTCACCGGAGATCACAACCATTTCCTGTGGGGAAAACAACCGCTATGGGCATCCGGGTGAGGAGGCTTTGTGCAATATAAAGGAGAGCGGAAGTGCAGTCTATGAGACAATGGAGTGCGGACGTATCCGCATCCGTATGGAAAATGGAAAACCTGTGGTGGAAAAATTCCTTGAAGGAAGATGAATTGTTCTATATAATAGGGAAAGAGTTTATAGATAATTGCGAAACTCATGAGAACGTAAATTGAATTGTGAAAAATTAACAAAAGCTTGAGAA